>Ga0307423_1000572_pt1 | contig 24749 bp, 27 predicted proteins | sample SalMarWE160310MG_FD_202154 | JGI IMG/M metagenome (GOLD analysis project Ga0307423, IMG submission 202154) | Salt marsh sediment microbial communities from the Plum Island Ecosystem LTER, Massachusetts, United States - WE1603-10 | ecosystem: Environmental > Aquatic > Marine > Intertidal zone >...
CCTTCCCTCAAAATTAGAACGGGTACACCACCCGTTTGTGTAGACAAACAGCACTCCTCCACATACAATTAGTATAACTTGGCACAGTAAAGGCTTTTCCTATTTACTTTTTCAATAATTTGGAAGACCAAAGTGTTTTCTTCAAGGCATAGGAGAGGGTTAGGGTATTCCTAAATCATATCAATATAGGGTAAGTATATAGTATAGTCGAAATCGAGTATACCTTAAGATAAAGGCAGAATGTTTAACCCTAACTAACAACAACCTGAATTCATGGATAAATGCGCAGTTAAATTCAGGTCTGGGCTTTAGCATTAAGCCTTTTAAGAGTGTCTAATAGCTGTGAAGGTAGTCCAGTCTTTTGATGAGTCTGTTCATCGAAAGCTACAACGGTCACCTCAGCCTTTGCGGCCAAGAGTCGTTCACTCTCTTCGCTGTTTTTCTTGTAAAAAGCATGTGAAAGAGTAAGCGACGTTTTGCCCACTCTTTTTACTGTGGTCTCTATATCTATGAAGCTGTCAGGTGAAACTGGAGAGAAATACTCAAAGATGGCGGCTCTTCTTGGAAACGATATTTTCTGCGCTCTGTAAAGACGCATAACGCTAAAGCCCAACATTTCCATCAGCCCCGCTTCGCCTTCTTCGCAGTAACGAACATAGGCTAGCCAGTTCAGTCTGGCAAAAGCATCGGTGTCGTCAGGAAGAACTCTCACGTTCTTTTTTACGTAAATCATTTTTTATCGTGATACATTTTGTTCTCAAGACTTAAAAATACTATGAGACATGCAAGGTAGACACGAAACCAGCAAGTAATACCGTAAGAATTAACTTTTAATCCCAAACTTAAAAGGTGGTGGGGCTGCCCGGATTTGAACCGGGGTCTATAGCGCCCGAGGCTACAAGCCTAGACCAAACTAGCCGACAGCCCCCTTTCGTCTACTTGATAGTTCATTTTTGAGAGGGCATAAAGTAGTTTTCTGTGACCTTTAAACTTTTAGCGTTCAAAATTTATTATCGAGCTGGCGTATGCTTCGAGGACTGTAGAAACTACTGCTTATTTTGCTACTGGAATAGGGGCTGTTTTTGCTTCTGCTGCGGCGACCATTACGACTTCAGGTTCACTGGTGGCTACTTTTCTATGGTATATTCTTGCAGTTATGCAAAGTCCTGCGGCTACTATAGCTAGCCAGAAAGGCCATTGGAACCCTGCGGATAGGACAACGGTTAGTGTTATGCCAGAAACTAATGGTATTGGAAGTGTGCTGGTTGTTGATCCCATCAGAGGAAGATTTAGGCCTACTACTGATTGGCAGATCATTGTTGTTGCGACCAAGCCGATTACGAAGAACAGCACGGTGAACAATGGTTTCTTGTAGCCGAAGCCGAGCAGGTGTTTGGAGTATGATTTATTCGGGATGACTGAGTAAATTATCATCACGATGCCGCTTGCAAGCAAGGTTAGTATGGCCACTATGTTAAGGGCTACTAGGAAGGGTATGGTAAACGAAGTGTCCAGAAAGCCTAAGTTCATGTTTATTGGTGAGGCATTTATGTTCAGCAGGTTATCGCCGACTGAGAGCTGCCACCAAGGGGCGACCAGTGACGCTGCAATCAAAGCGATTGTTGCCGCTCCACCGGCAAGGGCAAACCAGTTGATTCTAGTTAAAATTGAGTTCATTTGTTTCACTCCTGTAATAGTGCTAGATTCGGAATCTGCATGCCTTGCTGCATCATGCTCGGGTCAAGCTGGATTTGAATACCGCTGAAGTCTACCGCAAGATCCACTAAGACCACGTCAATCATTTCCTCGTCTACATGTTCCGCTCGACAGTGATCGACTGCTTCGTCGGTCCAACTGCCGACAACAGTTAGCGTTCCAGTTTCACCCGAAGCTATGCTTACTGGGTCGCTGAGGCTAGCATTGCCTATATGAAAACCATGCTCTTGACACTCAATGTTTCCAGTTAACGATTTAACGGTGATATCCATAGGGAAAGAATTCGAATACTGGAAAGTCACAGAGAACGTCTTTTTTTCTAAATCGTATTGCGGTTCACCTACCATTGTAGGAGGTTCCATCCCAGGTCCATCTTCACCGCCCATCAAATCTTCTCCAAATTCATTAATCTCGGGGGGAACGAACAAGCCTACGAGGTTACCTTGGTAGGCAAGAATCATTCCCACGATGGGGATAACGACAATGGCTATTGTAACTAAAGTCAGAATCAGTCTTACTTTTTCCATCGCTCTCTTCCAGCTTTTAATTTTGATACCTAGATGGAGGCTTTGAGTATTTTATGGTTTGTGAATCAGTAATCATTTTTTCAAATAACAAGCACACTTTCAGAATAGGCAAACGCAGTTTATTCTTGATACGGTGTGCTTAGAACTTCTTTGACTCTGTTGCTTATCACTGGTCCAAGCCCGTGAACGTTTTTCGTCCAGTCGTCCACGCTGATGAACGCGTTCAAAGGTGTCTGGTAGGACTTGAGCAGCGCAACTGCTTTTTCTCTTCCGATGTTAGGCAAACTCGCAACTAAAAACACTTGAGCATCAGCCAAGGTGTCAGTTTTCTTGAACGCGTGAACCGTTGGAGACCTTTTCTCCACAATCTGCTCTTGCCTTGCAGCTACATAGAGGAAATCAATGGACTCTTTATACGAGTTCGTGTTAACCAGCGCTATGCCGTTCTTCGCCAAGTTGAACATGGCACCCCAAATCGCCGCAGGCTGAACATGACTGAACTTGTAAACCACAGGCAGATAGCCCTCCAAAAGAATAAGCGACTTAGGATAAACATCTTTCAACCTGAACAACTGCTCAAAAAGATACCTACGAGTAAGCGTGTAAACAAAGTCGGTGACAGTCTTCCGTTCCACCGCACACTCATCAGACAAAACGTAATCGCCCTTCTCAAGAACCTGAGTTTTAACCTTAACCCCACGCTCAACCAAACCCTTAACAATCTTCGCCGCACTGCTCGCTTCACGACTGTCCACAATAATAGTCGGTTCCTCACCATTCCGCTTCTTTCCACCTAAATACGGCACAAGAGTCTCAGTACCAGACATAACTCAACCCACGTAAACGTAACCAGAACTTCATATTTATTTCACTTACGCTCCCACAAACACACAGCAACAAAGCAAAAAGTAACTATAATTTTGAAATCTGAACTCTAAACGGAAGCGGCTATTCGTACCTTATTAGAAATAACGGTTTCTCCGCTTCTTTGCGTCTTTCCTCCAAAGTCATGCTTCTCAATGAAACATGTTCCAGAATTTCATCTAAACCCTCCGTGATAGATTCCTGCGCCAGTCTGGATTGTCGGGTTTCGTTAGTTGGCGGTTTTCTTGATTTTTTAATGTGGGGATTCATTGATGGTCACTTTTAGGCTCAAACGTCCAAAGTGTATATGTGTTTACGTAGAATTTTAAGAATTGTGACAGCTTGATGCAACAACAAACGTAAATTAACTAATGAACTGTTACCGCCATGTTCTATAATAATCCACTATGCTTCCGTGAAGCAGAATAACTCTAAAAGAATGAACCGAGAAAAACACGATAAAATATTTTACAAAAAAATAAAGGTGGGAAAGGTTATGGTCCCTTTTTGGTTATTTCTTTTACGACGCCAGCGGCAACGGTTGTGCCCATGTCTCTGACTGCGAAGCGGCCAAGCTCTGGAAAGTCAGTGTAGGTTTCTATGGCTATCGGACGCAGCGGCTCCATTTTTACCCATGCAGCGTCTCCTGTTTTCAGGAAGCTGGGGTTTTCTTCGACGACTTGTCCTGACCTCGGGTCAATCTTTTTCAGCAGTTCAGTGAACCTGCAAGCGATTTGTCCAGTGTGGTAGTGTAGAACTGGCGTGTATCCTGCGGCGATTGCGGTTGGGTGGTAAATCACGATGATTTGCCCGATGAATTCTTTGGCTACGGTTGGTGGGTTGTCTGTTGGTCCTGCTACGTCTCCGCGGTGGATGTCTGTTTTGGATATGCCTCTGACGTTCATGCCTATGTTGTCGCCTGGTTCAGCTACTGGGATTGTGGAGTGGTGCATTTCCATTGATTTGACTTCTCCGGTCTTGTTGGACGGCATGAAGACAACTGACATGCCTGCTTTGAGGACGCCTGTTTCAACTCTGCCGACGGGAACTGTGCCTATACCGGTGATGCTGTAAATGTCTTGGATGGGAACGCGCAAAGGTTTGTTTGTGGGTTTAGGAGGTATCTCCAAAAGGTCTAAAGCTTCAATCAAAGTTGGTCCAGTGTACCACGGCATCTTGTCGCTTTTCTTGACGAGGTTGTCGCCTGTCCATCCTGAAGTGGGTACAAAGTTTATCTTGTCAACCTTGAAGCCTACCATTCTCAGCATGCGTGTAACTTCGTTTTTGACCTCGTCGTATCGTTCTTGGCCCCAGTTAACTGACTGGTCGTCCATTTTGTTAACTGCAACTACTACTTGGCGCACGCCTAACGTGAAAGCGAGAAACGCGTGTTCGCGTGTCTGACCGCCTGGACCGATGCCTGCTTCGAACTCGCCTTTTTTAGCTGAGACGAAGAGCACGGCGGCGTCTGCTTGGCTTGCGCCTGTGATCATGTTTTTGACGAAGTCTCTGTGTCCTGGTGCGTCTATGACTGTGTAGTAGTATTTGTTGGTTTCAAATTTTAGGAATCGAAGGTCGATGGTTACGCCTCTTTCTCGTTCTTCTTTGAGGTTGTCGAGAACCCAAGCGTACTTGAATGTGCCTTTGCCCATTTTGTCAGCTTCGTCTTGATAGGCTTTGATGGTTCGGTCATCGATTGCGCCTGCATCGAACAACAAGTGTCCTGTGGTGGTAGATTTTCCATGGTCAACGTGCCCCATGATTACGAGGTTTAAGTGGGGTTTCGCGCTTTTGCTCATCTTTTTTTCCTTCCTATAGTTTTTTCCTTAAATTATAGTGCGTTAACACAACTGTCCTTCCAATTATTTTAACTTTATTATCGAACTTCTGTGTTTATCCTCTAGATTTGCGAACCTTTGGGCCTTCTTAACAGCATGATTCCGCTCTTCTCGGTGAAGACTACGCCGACACTAGCAACTGCAACGCTGCGCGAAACAATAGCATAGGTCACAAATGAACTAACCAAACAACTGATAACGCAAGCAACCGCCACGACTAATATCAAGCGCCTCGCACTATTTTCCAATAAGAGTCAAGCCTCTAAACGGGTCCCTTTTATGAAAAGAAACGCATAAAAGAAATTCCGCTAGAAAATAACCTTTAAAAGAAAACTATTAGAAGAAAAACCTTAAAAAAGCCGCTAACGAAACATGCTTAATGTTTGCGTTTCTTGAATACACCAGCAGAGCCGCGACCACCACAATGACTGCACCGACAGAAGCTGCAACAACGGGCACAACCGGGACAGACTCTGCGGGTTCAGTAGAGTTTGCCCATTCGGGCATTTCAATAGTGACGCTGGAAACGTTAAAAGGCGCCATAAGCGGATGACGATCTGGAGGACAATTCTTTACCATATAAGGCGTGTCGCCTATACCATCACCATCAACATCAGCCCCTTCATAATCACTCCAAAAATTACCTTCCGTCCCGTTATCCCAAGGATTACCTTCTTCGATCAAACCGTAAAAGTTGTTTTTATTGTTAATGAAATTGTTATGGTAAAAAGTGTTGTTTTTGCCGCTGCTACTATAAACTGTAACTGCTGAACCAGCATCAACAAAATTATTGCCTACTATCAAATTGTCCGCCGCACCATTCTCGATATGAACGCAATACCCAAAACCCGTGTCTTCACCTGTTATATTGTTACCTGCAATTTGGTTACCAACAGAAGAATCAAGCACAATATTCCGAAGAGTTAGCATGCTATTGTTATAAATAATTATGTTTGAACACCCAGTAAGAATAACACTCTTCGAATAGTGCCTAACATCCAGGTTTTTGATGACGACGTTGCTTCTGTTTGTCAAAGTTATCCCTGTGTTCCACGTAAGTCCGTTTCCTTGAAGCTTATAGCCTGCTCCGTCAATCACAATGTTGTCGAGTTCAACGTTGATAGTGGAGTTTGTGAGGTCACCAGTGAGAGTGTAAATGTTTCCTTCTCTTTGAATAGGAACTGTGGAAGGGTCAACGATTCCATCACTTCTAATGTAAATCTCAAGTATAGGAGGCGCAGGCAACGGATTAGCATATGCCAAACTAACAAACGTTGCACCACTCACACCTGAAGTCAAGAGAATAAATATGAAAAGCAAGTTTGTTGTTGTCTTTTTCACCCAGTTTAACTCCTACACTATATGGAAGACAGAACTAATAAAAGGTTTTTTGTCAAGGTTTCTTGACTAAGTGCAGTTCAGCGTTAGTCAATTTTTCTTGACAAGCATATTTTCTAAATGGGTGGTTAGCTCGTTTATAATAGGGAATATTCGTTTTAAAACAAAGAAAAGGAGGGTGTGAGGGATGTTTCTGTTTTGCTGTTCTTCGTTTGCAGTTAGGGGTATACCTGAACCGAATCTAATTCGAGTGCCCCCCAACTTGCGGGTTGCACTAGGACTTTGATGTGGCTGAAGGGGTATGCGTAGGTTCCGCAGTCTATCCAGTACGCCGAAGTTGAGGATACGTACGGAGAACTCACTTGGGCCCAACCGTAGCCGTTGAACACGGACACGTAAAGATTAGTGGCGCCTCCGGAAACACAACGACCTTTTATGTATATGTGGCCCGATGTAGGAGTGTTCATGGTTCCTATTATCCAGCCGTAAACCCAGGTCTTTCGGAACATAAATCAAGAATTTTCCGTCTTTTCTCCTGAACAGTCGGCCTCTCCCTTCACTTACCAATATTTCGCCACCTTTAAAACTGAAGGCAACCAGAAATTTCACTCATTTTGCATTTAAAATTTATTCTAAAGCTACTTAGCCTGCCCACCAAGCGTCTCTTTAAGGCTGAAACCGACAAAAAACTAAAGAAAAAGAAAAGGGAAGTTGAGCGCGGGATACGTCTCCACGACTTGGAGAATATAACTTTATCATAGCAGTTCCGCGTTTATTATACGTGCGCAGAAAGGTTCTTGGGCGCATTCTTTAAACACTCGTTTAGCTGGATTAGAAATCGTATTAAACTTGTTTTGGTGAAGTATTAGGCTGAAGCTGTATGCCGACGAATTTGCCTCCTGAAGCTAAGGAAAAGTGGGAAGAGGTTGAAGCTGCCCGTAGCCCCAGAGAAAAAATGGAGAAGATGCAGGAATTCCTAAAGTATGTTCCGCAGCATAAAGGCACAATGAAGCTGCGCGGCGAAATCAAGAGGAAGATTGCGGTTATCCGCAGTGACTTGGAAGAGAAAAAGCGAAAGGGCGTAGGCAAGAGCAGTGGGGGACCAAAACTTTTCCTTGAAAAAGAAGGTTCAGCTCAGATAGTGCTGATCGGCATGACAAACGTGGGTAAAAGCTGCCTGATGAGCACCGCAACAAATTCAAAGGTGCTGGTTACGCCTACACCTTACAGTACGCATCAACCAGTGCCTGGCATAATGGATTATGGGGATGTGCAGTTCCAGCTTATTGAAGCGCCAGCGGTAATGAAGGGCAGTGCAGAGGGAAGGGGAACTGGAAACGTCACGCTTGGTTTGGCGCGAAATGCTGATGGCGTAATTTTGATGGTTGATTTATCACGTAACCCTGTTGAGCAATTAGAGTTGATCTTGGCTGAGTTAGAGAAAAGCCGCGTCTTGGTAAACAAGCCAAGTGGACGCGTAATTATAGACCGTCGCCATGCGGGCACCGCGTTAAGAGTTATCCTTATTGGCCACCTGATTGATTGCAGCATGCGTGATGTAGAAGATTTACTGCGAGAATACAAAATTCACGACGCCCTCGTCCGAATTACCGGTGATGTCCGACTGGAAGATGTAGAAGACGCAATTTTTGAAACCACCATCTATAAGCCAGCGGTGATTGCAGCAAACAAGCTGGACCTGAAAGGCGCTGAAGCGAATCTGCGTATACTGAAGAAGCATGTTAATGGTAAGTTGCCAGTCATCGCTATGTCTTGTGAAAACAAGGAGGGGCTTGACGAGTTAGGTAAAGAACTTTTTGACAGTTTAGGCGTTATTCGCGTCTACACTAAAGACCCAGGTTCAAGGGAAGACACGGGTCGCCCGTTTACGCTTAAACGTGGCGCTACAATTAACGATTTAGCAAAAAGCATTCACAAAGAGTTTGTTCATAACTTCTTGTTTGCCATGGTGTGGGCTAAGCGTTTGCCCTTTAGCCCTAAAAAGGTGGGGTTAAACTTTGTTTTAGAAGACGGCGATGTTGTAGAGGTCCACACTAAAATTTAGAAGGTAAAACATCCGTTTTTGAAAAGACAAAAGAAATGTAAAGAGAGAAGATTTGCGGTTTATCTGCTGGATTGAGCTATGCGTTCGATTTCGTTGCGTTTTGCTACGCCTGCGCTTTTTATGTCGTTGTTGGCTGCTAGGATGAGTTCGTCTGCGATTGTTTCGGGTAGGCTGCGGGGGTTATTGGCTGCGGTTTTGCGTGCACCTTCGGTTAGGTTGCGGATCGATAGGTCTATGCGGCGTTGCGGTGCGATGTCAACGGACAGGTGATAGACTACTCCACCGTAGCTGAGGCGTGTGGTGTCTTCTGCTGGAGCGCTGTTTTCTACGGCTTGCACCAGAATTTCTACGGGGTTTTTTCCTGTGCGTATGTTAATTATCTCAAAAGCGTGCTTCACCATGTTGGTGGCGCGGGCTTTTTTGCCTGCGTTTTTGCCTGGGCGCATGAAGCCGTTTATAAATCGTTCTACGATGTTTACGCGTGCTTTGCGGAAGCGTTGGTGCTCGTGGCGTCCCATGCTGTGCGGCAGGGTCATGGGTGTCAAGTTTATGTAGCGTTGCAAACCGGGGTCTTTAACGGTTATGTCGTTGAACGTCCATTTTTGGAAGAGTAAAATGTCTTGTTTTTTGCTCACTGTGGTCACCGTGCGGGTTTTTGTTTGCGTCCGTAGACAAGCTCGTTTAGGCTTACGCCGTTAACTTTGATGACTTTCCAGCGGACTCCGGGGATGTCGCCCATGGCGCCTCCTCTTGTGCCGCCTATGCCTTCAACGATTACTTCGTCGTGTTCATCGACGAGGTTTAGGGCGCCGTCACCAGGTAGGAAAGCGGTGATTAAGCGCCCGTTTTTGATGAGTTGTGTCCTGACGCATTTGCGTATGGCGCTGTTCGGCTGCTTAGATTCAACGCCTACTTTCTCCAAGACTATGCCGCGGCTCATTGGAGCACCCTGCAGGGGGTCTACTTTCTCGTCTAAGCGGAGCATGCGGCGGTTAAAGTAACGATCTGACCAACGGAAGTTTTTCCGTTTCTTTTTGAGTTGCCTTGCGGCGAATTCGCCTCTGGGGGATTTGGAACCCATACTTAAGTTTCCTCTTTTGCACAGTAACATTCCAACACTAATATTTAAACAAAACGAACCAAACAGCATCAAACGTAAAAAGTAGGTTCATACAGTCTCGTTTGGCTACGCAGGTTCTTTCAGTGTTTTTTCTGCTTTGAAGCGGCGGTATTTTCCGCAGTGCGCGCCGCCGTTGTTAACGCACGTGAACTGGTCGGGGTCAAAGTAAGGGCAAGAATTTTTGAATTCGCAGTAGTCTTTAAACTTGCTCTGAATCCTCAGTAAAAGTGTGATCCAAAACGGCTCAAATTTGGGGCGCCCTTTTTTCATGTAACGGTTTACTGGAGTTTTAGCAGGATTTGTTCGGGGATTCCTTCTTTTTCAAGTGCTATGTACTTTATGCCTTCGGTGGCGCCTGCCTTGGCGAGCGTTTGGAGTGCTTCTCGGGCTTGCTGTAGGGCTATGAGGCGTTGCTGGTGGCTTTTCACCACGTTTTCAATTGCTGACAGCTCGTTTAGGGCGGTGGCGTCTAAGACTATTTCTAAGCCGTTCACGTCTACCTTGTTCGGCGCGTCCTTTGACGGTTTCGTGTTGGCTACCTTGGCTACTACGTTGTAGAGTCTCTGAGATTTTTCAGCTACGGTGCGTCTGTCGTCTAGTTGGCGCAGGTATTCGCCAAGCGAGCTTTTTGTTTCAGATAGTTCTTTTTCTATGCTTTCAGCGATTTCTGAGACTGAACTGTACTCTTTTATGCCTATGAAAGGTTGTTTCGTTATTTTCAAACCTGCGGGGGGCTCTGGAGTTTTTGGGCTGGTGTCCTCTTCGGCTTCAGCGGTTTTTCTGGGTTTTTTGGTTTTTTTGCTTGGCGTCTCCGTTTCTTGCGGTTTGTCGATTGCCTGTGGTTTTTCGGTTACTTCGGCGGCTTCAGGTTTTTCTTCTGTTACCTTAGGCTCTTCAGTTACCTTTGATTCTTCAGGCGTAAGTTTTTTCTTTAATCTGCCGAACATTGTGGTTCTCCAAACTATCCCATGTAGTAATATATAATAATCTCTATTCTACCCCAGACAATATTCCCAAACCAGATATACCCATCAAAACCAGCGCCAAAACGCAACCGTGCCTTCACCCCGTCAAGAGAGGCGGCTATAGTCTTCTAAGCAGTCTTTGCTAAGCACAACAGTTTTAAACATCACAACGCCACCATCACAGCAAAGGACCGAAAAATCATGGATACGTGGCGTTTAATCCCAACAGAAACTCACAACGCGTTCATGAACATGGCAATAGACGAAGCCATCCTTCAATCGCGCTTAAACAACCTCACCCCAAACACAATCAGGTTTTACCAGTGGCAACCCAGCGCAGTCAGCATAGGCAAAAACCAGAACCCAACAGAAACCGTGTACGTGGACAACTGCCGCAAACTCGGAGTGGACCTCATCCGTAGAAACAGCGGCGGCGGAACAGTTTTCCACGACTCAAAAGGCGAATTAACCTACAGCGTAACCGCCTCGACACGCGACCTCCACGCGTCAGACATAACCGAAGTGTACACCAGCATCTACGCCGCAGTCACCGACGCCCTCAGACTACTTGGCATACCAGCCGACTTCAGCCCAGGCGACCAGAAAAACTGCCCCAACCTCACCGTGAACAACCGCAAAATCAGCGGCAGCGCCCAAACCGTGAAACGCAACATCGTCCAGCAACACGGCACCCTCCTCCTGAACGTGAATCTGCCGCTTATGTTCCAGCTTCTCCGCGTAAAAAACGTAGACACCTGCAGTTTAGCCGCGCAGATAGCTGAACGCAAAATCACCTCAGTGCAAAACGAGCTAGGACATGCAGTCACCGTGGAAACAGTCGTCAACGCCCTCGCACAAGGCTTCAAAGCCATGCTGAAAATCAACTTGAAACCCGCAGAGCTAACTCTGTACGAGCAAGCGCTCGCCAAAAAACTCTGCAACAGCAAATACTCAACTGACAGCTGGAACAAAAAAGGGAAAACCTAAGTTTTCTTCACCAAACGCCACCTGACGCCCTGCGCAGTGTCCTCTACAATCACGCCCAACTCGCCCAACTGCGCACGAAGAGCATCGGCAGTTGCCCAATCCTTAGCTTTCCGCGCCGCTTCACGCTTCGCAATCAACTCTTCCGCTCCTTTAGGCAAGGCTTCCTCAGCAATTTCTCCAACCACACCCAAAACTCCGTCAAACTGCTTCATAACAGCGGTGACCTCGTCAGCTTCGGTTTTGCTGACAACGCCGTCATCAAGCAACGCGTTCATTTCGCGCACAAAATCAAAAAGCACCGCCAACGCCACACTCACGTTCAAGTCATCATCCATAGCCCCGCCGACGCCCTCTTGCACTTTCTGCAGCAACTCTGCAACTTTTCCGCTATTGCCTGTACCTTTAGCGTCCTGTAGTCTCCGCACAAAATTTCTCAGCCGCTCCACCGCCAATCCCGTAGCGTCCAACGCTTCAAAAGTGAAGTTGAACTGGGCACGGTAATGCGACGACAACAGCAAATAGCGGATGGCAATCGGGTCGTAGCCTTTGCCGAGCAGGTCGCGCAACGTGTAAAAGTTGCCGAACTTCTTCGCCATCTTCTTGCCTTCAACCAGCAAGTGCTCGTTGTGAAGCCAGTAGTTGACGAATTTTTTGCCCGTGGCTGCTTCGCTCTGGGCAATCTCGTTCTCGTGATGCGGGAACATGTTGTCGATTCCGCCGCAGTGAATGTCAAAGGTTTCGCCCAGATACTTCATGGACATGGCAGAGCATTCGATGTGCCAGCCAGGTCTGCCCTTGCCCAGCTCGGTTTCCCAGAAAACGTCGCCGTCTTCAGGCGTCCAAGCCTTCCACAACGCAAAGTCCTGCGCCTCCTCCTTCGTGTACTCATCGGTTTTCACGCGTGCGCCTGCTTTGAGTTCGGCAACTTTGATGTGGCTGAGTTTGCCGTAGTTTTTGAACTTGCTTATGGCGTAGTAGATTGAGTCGTCTTGACCTTTGTAGCCGTAGCCGTTTTGGATGAGTTTCTTCACAAGCGCTACCATTTCAGGGATGTGACGTGTGGCTCGCGGATAAAAGTCCGCTGACTCAATGTTTAAGGCTTTGATGTCTTCGAAGAACGCGTTAGCATAATGCTCTGTGTACTGCACCAGCGGGATATGCTGCTTCTGGCTACCGCGAATAGTTTTGTCATCCACATCCGTCAAGTTCATAACGTGTGTGACCTGAAGGCCACGATACTCCAGCCACCGCTTAAGCAAATCCTCAAACACAAAAGCCCTGAAATTACCAATATGCGCATAATCATACACTGTGGGTCCACAAGTGTACATCCGCACTTTGCCCTCGTCTATGGGAACAAACAGTTCTTTTCTGCGAGTTAAAGTGTTAAAAAAGCAGATACCCGTCGTTGCAGCGTTCATTTGCAGCCCTCGGTGAAACTACACCAACAGAAATTATATAAGCATTCCACTAAACTACCTCCGTCCTCTTAAAGACGGAAAAACTGCAGTAGACCCCTCTATAGTTTCTGCAACCCCAAAACCAAACCCACTCATTCTCCAACTCTCCTACTCTCTCCTACTCTCTCCTACTCTCTCCTACTAACCCGCTCTAAAAACACACACGCACAAAAAGAATGTTTAGTGTTTCCGCTTCTTGAAGTAGACCAGAAGACCTACACCAACAGCAAAGACTGTTCCCGTAGAAACTAAAACTAACGGCACTAAGTCTGGTTCTTCAACGGTTGAGTTTAGTGTTTCTGACTCGGGGTCTTCTACAGTGAAGTATAATGTTTCTGATGCGCCTTTGTTTCCCGCAGTATCTTCAGCATAAACTGTAACGATATGAGCACCAGCAGACAAGACTTTCAGAACAACGTCGCCGTTCACTGTTACGTTTGCTTGGTTATCCAAACTGTAACCAACCCAGCTTGTCTGTGTATCAACATTGAAGCTAAGCAGCCTATCCCCCGAGTCTGTGTTTTTAACAGAAAGGTTTGTGATCTTGGGAGCCGAAGTGTCTATGTAGAAAATTAATGTTGCTGAAACAAGTTCACGTCGAAATTTCAAGTTGTTGGTATACCCATAGTATAGAGTTAAATTATGTCGCCCATCGCTTAAATTGGGCAGTTCACTGCTATATTGAAATGTTTTTATTTTAGACAATCCATCTCCAGGAGTTACTGAAACCAAAGTAGCGTTAACAAATGTTTTCCCCTGACCTATTGGTGTTGCTGCTTCACCTAAGAACACTTCTGAAATCGCACTATCAAGGCTGTAATAATAGTCATATTCAGCATCAACGGAAACAACTCTAAAACTTAAATTGAAATTGTCTGTGTTGTAAGTTGTATGATTTTTTGGTGACAGAATTGTCCATGCAGGAGCTTCGTAGGGATTAGCTTTAGCCACTCTAACAACTGGAAAACTATTAACACTTAAACCTATCAAAAAGACTACTGCTGAGATAAGTGCCAATGCCGTTTTCTTCATTACAGCACCACACAATACTATCTTGTTTTATGGTAAAAGCGTTATCGTAAAGATTTCTTGACTCAAAAATTCTTGACAAAAATTTGCTGTTTTAGTGTTGGGTTTCTTGAAGTAATCTGCGACCGAGAGCTGTGCGTTTTCTGTTTTTAATTCTGGCCTCAAAGAACTTAATCTGTTCATGAAATCGGCGGAATTAGTCAATAGGTACCAGTGTTGTTCAATTAGCCAGTTTGTGCCCTGCCTGTTAAGTACTAAAAGCCGTTTACCCCACTTCAACCTAACTTCACTAACATCATCGAAGCTCAGCAGATTAAGCCTGAACCTGATCCCCCACTTGTAAACATGAAGCCAGCTAAAAAATAAGGAAAGAAGCGACACCAGAAAAAACTGTCCCCAAAAAAAGAGGTTGACAGCCACCAAAACCCAATTGAACTCAATTGTTAAAAGAGCATAAAAAATGAAAAGAGAGAACGGGGCGACGACAAACAGTATTACTAGGTGTATGAGGGGGACGACTCTTACCTTGAAAACCACTTCTTCAGGTTTCCCTCTTCTAAACATTCCGCCTATCAGATTCCTGAGTCGTCCGCGAGTTTTGCTATCGCTGTAGTTTTGATAGAAAAACACGCCTAACATCATGATAAATAAGGAAAACAAGACCCCCGCATAAACATCATAGTATGACGACCAATAGAATATGACGGCGGGCATCAGTAAAAGCAATCCAGACAGCAACACGACTATCACCGTCAGCAAACGGGGCATTTTGCGCTTGAGCCTCCATTATTTATATTAAATGTGACTTTCTTTAAAAAGTATTTCACTACATTCACTTCGAAAAAGAAAAACATGTAGTTGCCACACAAAACTACATTTTGCTATACCGGGGGCATAAGGTGAAAACGTGATACAGGCTGGTTTGTTTTTATTTGTAACGTTTTTTGCGTTTCAGATAGAGGTATGTTGTTGCTGCTGTTATGGTTATTATCACTGCTATGGCAACGACTAGGACGGTGGGGAAAGGTGAGATTTCGAAGTAGACCGTTCTGGAGGCTCCAGTGTTGCCCACGAGGTCTATGGCGTAAAATGTTATGTGATGGGACCCGGTGGACAGTACGGCTAAGGTGATGTTTCCCGTGACGGTTACGTTGTCTTCCCCGTCAAGGCTGTAGCCCATCCATGACACTGGCTCATTCACCGTGAAGACTGATTGATGGTCAGCTGCGCCGTACGTTTTGTTTTCAGGAGACAAAACCACAATCTGCGGAGCAACCGTGTCCACAGAAAACTGAACAAGGTTAGAGGAAACTTGGTTTCCGAAGGTGTCGTTAACGTAAACCGTTAGTGTGTGTGCGCCTTCAGAGAGGATGTTCAGTTCAGTGTCTCCTGTGGCTGTCACGTTTGCTTGGTCGTCCAAGCTGTATCCTATCCAGGTTGTGGGTCTGTTTACGGAAAGAACCAACGTAAGATTGTTGTACGAGTACGTTTTGTTTTCAGGAGACAAAACCTGAAGATTTGGTGGCACAGACCCGTAGCCAAGCGGCGTATACTGCTCAGTCACGTCCAGCCAGTTTTCCCCGTCAAAACCGCCGATTGCATACAAAACATCATCTACAACGGCGAGCCCGAGGTATATGCGAGGCGTTGGAATCGAAGCGCCAGTGCTCCATGCATCAAGGGTCGGATTGTACACGTACGGAAAAGGGTTATAGTTGGTTTCGTTGGAGCCTCCTACTAAATATGTTTTTTTAGGCGCCGTGATACCGTTTGTTGCCGCCGCTGCACCATAACTTTGCCCAAACGGAAGGTGGTCTCCGCTGCTCCATATGTCGTTTTCAGGGTCGTAAACTTGGTTGGCAGCCACCGTAACAAGCTCTGGTCCCAGCTGGAAGTGGCGTGAGCCTCCTATAACGTAGATTTTTCCATTGAGCACGGCAGATGAGCAGCCGAAAACGGGAATCGGCATGTCAGATTTTGTTGTCCACGTGTCGTGGGTGGGGTTGTAGACTTCTGTTATGTTAAGTTCGCTGTAATAGGGGTCAAAGCCCCAGTACTTTTTTCCGCCTATGCAGTAGATTGAGCCGTTTATGACGCCCGCGCATAAATCTGCTCTGGGAGTAGGCATAGGCGTTTTAGTGGTATTCCAAGTGTCCGTTGCGGGGTCGTAAACCTCGGTTACTCCCGTCAAGCCGGACACAAAGTTGTCGTTGTCGCCTGTTGTTCCGCCTATGCAGTAGATTTTGTTTTGGTAAACGGTTATGGCGAAGCCGCTTCTGGGAGTAGGCATAGACGCCTTAGTAGTCCACGTGTCCGTAACGGGATTGTACTCTTCGGTGACGCCGAGTTGAGTGTCGTTGTTTGAGCCTCCAATGGCATATATCTTGTCGTTTACAACCGCCACTCCGAGTCCGCCTCTTGCCGTCTGCATAGGGCTCTTGGTGGTCCAAGAGTTTTCAGCGGCGCCGACAACGGGAAGCTGAACTACAGCTATGAACATTGATACAAGTAGGATAACGATTAAAAATGGAGTCAGCTTCTTAGTCATGAATGAAGAGTCTCCCACTTGTTCTCAGTATTAAAATGCAGTTTACCTTTATATGGTTGCATGTTTTTGCTTGTTTTTTCTGTCAACACTGCCTTGCCTTCCAAGCAGAAAATGGCGCTGCATTTACAGGAAAGTGTTAACAAAAATAAAAATACGAACCAGCCGAGTCATACCAGCAGAAAAGCTGAGAAATGACCTGTTATGTACCGAACTGGCGTCGCCAACTTGCCTCTGCACGGAGGCAAAGCACCCGCGTGGCTGACCGTGCGCATGCGTAAACTAGCCAAAGAAATAGCCAACATTATGATTGATGAGCATGGCACCACCAAGTTCATCCAGCGCCTGTCGGACCCGTACTGGTTCCAAGCGTTCGGCTGCGTTTTAGCTTACGACTGGCACAGCTCGGGAGTAACCACGGTCGTCACAGGTATCCTGAAGAACGCGTTGTCGCCTGAGGAGCATGGCATCGCGGTTTGCGGCGGAAAAGGCAAAACCTCAAGAAAAACGCCAAGCGACATAGCCGTGGCGGGAGAAAAATTTGGTTTCTCAGAGGAAACCATCAAAACCTTAACGTACACGAGCAAGATGACCGCGAAAGTAGACAACACCGCCATCCAAGCAGGCTACCAACTGTACCACCACGCGTTCCTCATAACGCGGGATGAAAAATGGTCAGTGATCCAGCAGGGCATGAGTGACCAAGACCACACGGCGAGACGCTACCACTGGCTATCCGACAACACCGCCAGCTTCATTGTAGAGCCGCACAACGCCATAGTCGGCGACGTAAAACGCCCAAAAGCCCTAAACATGACCGCGGAAAACAGCGAAGGCGCACGCAAAGCCTCAGTGGACCTAGCAAAAGAACCCACCCCGAAAATCATGCGCCTATTCGAAGCAACCAGACCACTGCATCAGAAGTCGCTTCAAGAGTGGCTGCCCGAGACGAAAGCTGACCCGTGGCGGCAGTCCGTGGAGGCGCTTCACATGCTGCGGCACATAAGCTGGGAAACCATGAAGCGGGTTTACGAGTTCCAGCCGAGAAACTACGAGGAACTGTTAAGCGTGAAAGGCGTGGGACCCGCCACCGTACGCGGCTTAGCCTTGGTGGCAGAGCTGATTTACGGCGAAAAACCAAGCTGGAAAGACCCCGTCAAATTCAGCTTCGCCTACGGCGGAAAAGACGGCGTGCCGTTCCCGGTAGACCGCAGAGCCATGGATGAATCAATCCAACTGCTCCAACAGGCGGTGCAGGAGGCAAAAATCGGCGACAAAGAGAAAACGCGGTCACTGCAAAGGCTCAGACGGTACGTCCCCGTAAACTACACAAACTAACTGCGGTATCATGCGAACTAAATTCTTAAGCAAGTTACGCGTAAATGCGTTTGACGGAGTGTAGAAGTTTGTCGCAACAGAAAACCAGTGTGCAGCGGGCGGGTGCAGCCAGCGGAATAATAGCTCCCGTGCTCGCGTTTTCGTGTATCTTGGTGGCGGTGGCTTCTTACCCCGAGTTCAGCTGGACAGACAACGCCCTCAGCGACTTAGGCGTAGTATCGGGCGTCACTGGACCAGTTTTCAACTTGGGGCTCACTGTCAGCGGGATTTTCATCCTCGGCTTCGCCGTGTTTGGCTTGTTCAAGTATTTTGGAGGCAGTTGGGTGGGCAAATGTGGAGCCGTAGCGTTTGCGGCAACAGCGTTGTCGCTTATCGGCATCGGAATTGCGAACGAAAACATTAGACCTTTTCACTACTTGTTTTCGGTTGCGTTCTTTGTCCTGCTGCCAATTTCATTATTCATCATCACAGCCGCCTTTGTGATAAAACGCCGAACGAAAATGGTGCTGTTCACATTGGTGATTGCTGTGGCTGCCGCAACGCCGTGGATACTTTATTTTACGGTTCACTACGTTCCTGGCGTGGCTATTCCAGAGTTCGCGTCTGCGCTTGCAGGTTCAGTGTGGACGGTGGTGCTTGGCTACAAGATGCTTAAGGCGCCGCCACAGACAAAAACGGCGTAGCGTTTTCGTGAAAATCTTGTTTTTGAGGCTACTTCGAAACGCTTCGAGAGGCGTCCGCGTAGATTTGGGCGCAGCAGGATGAAGAAAAATCAAATGTGTATCCGTGGGTTTTGGCGTATTTTATGGCTTCTTCGCTGGGGAAAGCTATGGCGTCAACTCCTGTCTTCAGGGCTAAGATGTCGGTTTCGGCGCGGTGTTTTCCTTTCGGGCGCACGCAACCCAACGCTAACGGAGTTCTCGGGAACATTACACGCGCTGCGGCTGTGATTTTGGTTATGTCCTCTGGCTGAGGCGGAGTGACTTTAGCCATGGCGGTTCCAGGTATAGGTGTGAAGGCAATTACGACTACGGCGGAAGGCTTAACTGCGGCAATCATCTTAAGGGCTTCGAGTTCGCCTTTCAACTTTCCATCGTCTAGCCCGACGATGACGTGAGGTACAAAGTTCAAGTCTGCCTGCTGCAGAGCGCTCAGCGAGCGGGCGTAGTCTTTAACTGTCGCGTTAAGGGTGCTAGTTTCTTTTATGGTTTCGTCGGAGCCAATGATGTCTATTAACGCTGCTTCAACACCCGCGTTCTTAAGGGCAATAGCCGTATCCAAGCTGACTATGCCTGTGTGAACAAAAACGGTTAAGCCGAGTTCGCGCGTGATTTTCTGGATTGCTGGAATAAAACCTGTAAGTGGGACGGAGCCGTCGGGAAAGCAGCCGCCGCTCAAAAGAATGCCCGAAGCACATTGCTGTTTCAGTCTTTCAGCTAGCGCTAAAAGTTTTTCAGGGGTATCGGCTGGCTGCATAGTTTTCAGGACTTTGCCGCCGCAGTGTTTGCAGTTAACGGCGCAAGCTGTGCCGGTTACGGAAATTGTGGGAAAATCGTTTTGCGAGGAACTGTAGTAGCGTGTTTTGTAGTACATGAAGCCTGGAGCGTAAAAATGAACGTGTTTGGGTTTTGTGGAGAGCGCACCACTGTCCACTAAGTCTAAGAGTTCTTTTGTGCTTGAGCGCCAGATTGCCTCTGCGGGAAGCTGCATAGTTTCCTAAACCTGTTACGGGTTGTTTAATAGTTTTTGTTTCGTTTTTGACGTTTTGCCTTTTCCGCGCTGTATTCTGAGAGGGAAGGAACCGCCTGCAAAGCTTCATCAATTTGCTCCATGGTGGTTTGCAGCTTCTGCAAGCGTTTTGTGAGCACCAGAGTTTTAAAGATTGCCACGCCTCTTCTGGTCAAAGCGTAGCAAGTTACTTTTCTGAAGCTTTTTTCCTCCACAAGACCATGCTGCAGCAGAAAATCAAGACGCTGACGAAGAGCGACACAGTCCATGTTGCAAACATAAGCGATACCGTCAACCGTCAAATGCTTATTTACCAACGCGTAAAGGATTTCTTCGTAAAGTTCAAGTTTAGACCTTTGCATGCCTGCACGCTCTGGTTCTGAACTCAGAGCTTTTTCAATAAAGCATTTGTGAATTAGAAATCTTAAACGAAAAACACGCGCAGAACTAAGAATCATAACAACCAGTCCCGATATTCGTCAACAGACACAAAACCTTGTTTTACTCCAAAGCCAAGAAATGTGGGTTTTCCTTTTTTATGGTTCAATTAAAGCTTATATGCAACTTGCACTGTACAAAAAAGATTGGAGTTAAACTATATGGGAGAAAAAACCATACAATCTATACCTGTTATGCCGTTCGCTCTGATGCTAGCCATAATTTCAGCAGTCCTAGGACTAATCGTCGGCATATTCTACGCGGGTATGTTCGGATTCATAACGGCTGCAATACCAAACACAGGCACCACAGTACCCATCATCGGCTTGTTAAGCGTTATCTTTGGTGTAGGAGCAATAATAACGATGCCTATACTCTTCTTCATAGCGGGCTTGATACAAGGAGCTATAGTTGCGGTCCTCTACAACTTCCTCGCCCCGAGAATCGGCGGAATCAAACTCCGCTTCAAAGAAGAAAACTACGCACCACCCCAACCCTAGCTTCCCATTTTTTTAACCCTTTAACTCCGAGATACACAGTTCTACACACATGCAAACCTTAAAACAGATTTAATTGAGGGTGTGCTAACAATTGACTGATTGATTGCAGATAGCTAGTTTTAAAAATTCAGTTTTACTTTGATTAGTTTATGAGAATGTGGATGGTAGACCCGAGAATTATGTGCAGGCAGCATCTTCTTGGGGAGCATGCGGAAATTCACATGTTTATTGGAACCATCAATCGTAAAAAATCGATTGAAGGATATTTACAGAAAGGGTTGCTTGAAGTTCATAATTTAGCCTCTCGCCACAATGAACTGGTTGAAGAGATGAAGAGAAGAGGATACCAGCACCACTCTGAAGTCGAAGAAAAATGGAAGACTGCAAGCGAGGCTGGGTTCGTAGACAGGAAAAGCAATTTGGAAGAACTGATTAATCGATGTTCAACATGCAAAAAAAGATACCGTGAACTGCAAACACGTTAGCCTCAATCCAAACGCAACAGCAGTGGAATATGAGACCGCCGAGAAAGTTCTATAGCAGCTTAATGAAGTAAAGATAAGCTAGTAGAATCGCTTGGAGAATTAGGAAGATTGGAACCAGCAGAAACTTGATTTTACGAGTTTTATGCCTGAAAAGCAGCATGCCTGCGTAAGCCCCAAACGGTCCAAAGAAGGCAGCTAACAAAAGCCTTGATTCTGGAATCCTCCAGCCTCGTTTTTTGCTTTGCCACTTGTCCACTCCAAAGATTATCAGGGCAACGCAGTTAACAATTAGGAGAACTTGAAGAAGGAACGTTTGAATCATGGTTAGTCTCCGTTGTTTTATTATTTCTGGGAAAATAGCCTAAAAAGAATAAAAAAAGGTTTGCTGGAAGTTGGGTTTTATTCCAAGATTTGTTTTTTCAACTTCTTCTGGTTGCTGTGTTTCACAGTCTTTATAAAAAGGAGAGGGTCCATGCCCTGAGCGCAAACTGGTTTTTGCGTGTTTGGTTACCGCAAAATTGAAAAAGCTTTGTTAACCATAACAAGCAGCTAACAAGCTGAAAAAAGGTAACTGCCATGGTGAAACTTAACAAAAACGACAAACTCGTATTGGAAGCTTTGAAAGACGGGGAATTAACCCTCCAAGAAATCGCCGACAAAACAGACGTACCCTCCAAGAAAGTCTTCAAAGTCCTCCGCAAACTCTTCGAAAACGAACTAGTAGACACCAAAGCACGCAAATACAGGCTGATAGAGAAATAGTTCTTGTTGCTGTCTCGCCACAATCACACATATTTAAGAAGCTCTGCCGCAATAGAGGGAACCAAAAGAAACCGACCGCATATTAGCTTTAAAATCAACCTTCAACCTCAAATCGAGATGTAAACTTTTGGAAGACTACACTCCGAGACGAAGAATGCTTCTTTCTAACAAGAGACTTTTCCAAATCATCCTCATCATAGTAATAATCGTAGTTGCCGTGTTGACCGCACTCTGGATAGACCTCCAATGGTCCATATCCATCCAAGTGTACAGCCAAAAAGCAGGCTTAAACTGGTTCGAAATCACCTTCTACCACAACTACACCTTCATAGCAGCAGCACTATTCGCCCTGTTACTCATCAACCCCCTTCCAAGACACAGCGACCTCTGGCGATTCCTCAACTCGTTCCAAACCGCCTTCTACCCCGAAACAGAACGTAGCCAACACGTAATCCCAGTTCAGAATCCCCCTTCGCCTCTCAGCAAAACGCGCTGGCTCCTCTGGCAACTCCTCAAGTGGGCAGGCACGTTCATCATATTCGTAGCCGCCCGCGGTTACCTGCCCTTCATAGGCAACGTCATGAACCCCATAATGATGGCTGCATCTGGAACAGGCAGCTGGGCAAACTTCGGCAGAATCTTCGCTCTTCCGCTGGCGCCAGCGTCTGGAACAGAACTCGTCAGCCTCATGCCCACTATGGAAGCTCAATACCGCATTTTCCAAGCTGTGGTGCTCGCCATATTCGCAGTCCTGATTGTACGCATAATCCTGCGCGCGCTCACAAACTTCGCCACTAACACCCTCGCCAGACTGGTACGGCACATCCTTCTAATCGTGGTAATCCTCGTCTTCGCCGTGATACTCGGCGCACCCTACTGGCTCATGAACATCACAACGCCCTACGTGTACGCCGTCGCATGGACCCTGCTGGTCATTCTCGCGTTCACTTGGGTTTACCTCAAGATTTTCGGGGTAAAGATTCTTGAGAAGCGCGGTTCCCGAAGTTTAATGTTCAAAGCCGTAGCCCTTGTGCTTGCCGCTGTCTTGATAATCCAGGTGGGCGCTCTCGCCTTCTTCTCTTTGAACTGGAACAACAATTATCTGCCTTACGAGTGGTACCCGCAGACTCAGAAGGAAATCACCGTGACGCGGTGGGCTGCAGGACTAGACGGCGTCAAAACCGGCTCAGTGCTGAACCTGCCGACAAGCAACTCCTCCACAATCCTCAGCCTAGTCAGGCAGTGGGATCAGCAAGCCGCCGCGGTCACCATGACTAAGGAGATTGGCGCGTACAACTGGATGGGTTTAGCCAGCTCTCAGATAGTGTTTCGGAACGAGACGGAGTACTGGGTTTCGCCTACCACTCCGACTTTTCCCTCGACGGACTGGATTAGCGAGCATTTGATTTACACTCACGCGGCGAGGGTTATGGTGATTAACACGCACACGGGTGCGGAGGTTTCTACGCCTGAAGCCTTCGGGGTTAGCGCTGAGCCGTTGATTTACTACGGTGAACCCACAAGCACGAGTGTTGGTGGTTTCGACGGCAACGTCTACGTTCACGTCCCGGGCTACGACGAGGTACAGAATGTGTCCTACAGTGGTGCGCCTGACTACACGCTGGATGGGTGGCAGAAAGCCATGTGGTTTGTTTTCGCTGAAGGCCAATTCGGCTTTGCCTTCTCCAATTACCCGATTGATATGTTGTGGAACAGGGACATCTACAACCGCGTAAACAGCATCCTCATTCCGGGTTTAACGCTGGATCCGGATGCGTATCTGGCTTCGGATGGGAAGGACATTTATTATGTAGCTCAGGTTTACGTGGATTACCCATTGCAGTCTGGTTTCGCTGGGAGCCCTTACTTGAGGTTTTTCGGGGTAGTTTTGGTGAATGTGTACGACGGCGCCATGCAGGGTTACACGGTTTCTGATTTGCTTGGAGCTAACAGCACGGATTTCCTGACCGAGTACTACGGCAACTACTATAGTAGTTGGGGGAAAGCGCCGAGTTGGCTGGAGGCTCAATTGCGGTATCCTGAGACGCTTTTGGGTACGCCTTCCACTAAGGGTCAGCTGGATTATGATTTTTATTATCATGTTAGTGACCCGTTTGTGTGGAGGTCGGGTTCAGAGTTTTATGAGCGTCCGTCGGGGACTCTTGTGCATTATATTCCTTGGGCGATAGGCGACAAGACTTATCTGGTTGGGATGCAGTTGGCTCATTTCCAGAGTGCCTCCAGCAAGAACCTTGCAGGGCTGTACATCGCGTACGGAGGGGACAGGTTGGGACAGATTGAGCTGTTTGAGAATCCGTCGCTTTCGACCACGTTTATTGGTCCTGCCGCCGCGGAGAACGCGCTCACCACTAACCAAGAGGTGAGGACGCAGCTTACGCTTCTGCCGAACTACAGGTTTGGCTCTTACCTTCTTTACTCAGTGGCGGGGCGCTTGGATTACTTTGTGGCTGTGTACACTAACCCTGGAACGTCTGGGGTGGTGACTCAGCTTCCGTTTATGACAGCGATTGACCCGACCAGTGGAAACGTGGGCTCAGGCGCGAACGCCGCCGCGGCGTACTACAACCTCATCGGCACGAACCAGACGGCGCCGCCGTCCAGCAACGACACGAAAGCCCTCCTCAGCGACATCGCCTCCCTTGCGGCTTCCATGAACTACACAGTCGTTGACGCCACCTCTGTCAACCCCACCGTGTGGATACAAACAAGCACAGTCTCGCTCGGCGCTACAGGCTTAAACCAGACAGTCGCCGATGTCTCTAGCTTCCTTACCACCTACGGACCTGGAAGCGTCGCAAACACCATGTACCAGTGGACAACCAGCACAGGCATAAACCTCGGAGTAATCAAAACCCGCGGCACCACCATCACAGAACTATACTACCTCACCATAACACCATAAAAAACACGTTTAAGCAGAAAAAAGAAGCCTCGAGCGGGCCTTGATCCCGCGGCCTGCTGCTTACAAGGCAGCCGCTCTACCAGGCTGAGCTATCGAGGCACATGGCACAATAACAGCACAA
>Ga0307423_1000573_pt1 | contig 24748 bp, 26 predicted proteins | sample SalMarWE160310MG_FD_202154 | JGI IMG/M metagenome (GOLD analysis project Ga0307423, IMG submission 202154) | Salt marsh sediment microbial communities from the Plum Island Ecosystem LTER, Massachusetts, United States - WE1603-10 | ecosystem: Environmental > Aquatic > Marine > Intertidal zone >...
TCCGATTGAAGCACCTAAAAAGAGGGCAAGCGCAATGTTGCCTAACGTGTTTCCGCTGGAAATTAAGGTCAAAGATAATGTTGCAAGTGCCCCTATAAATTGCCATAAACTTAGCGCGGGGATTCGCATGCGAGGTAAGAGCTTTGAACCAATTATTGCTGAAACTGCAACGCTCACGTAATACGCGATGTATAAGAGCATTTTTTCTGTTTCAGGTACATAGGGGCCGTCTACAATTTCAGCGAATGTAGCGTAGGTAAATACGTACCATACAAAACTGTTCATCACTAGAATAATGGCTGGTGCTGCCGCTCTCCAAGCAATTTTCGGCCTGTTTGCTCTTATTGAATTCATTTGTGAAACTCTAATAGAAACTCTCGTTTTTTTAGATAAAACTCTTGTTAATCAACATTCTGTATTACTGTTCAACAAAAAAGCTTATTAGTAGATGCGTTCTACACTTATTCAGGAGAAGGTAAAGATGGCGAAAAAGAAAGAAGTTCCAGTTCGAGTTGCTCCATAAATAAGCTGCTATAAGTCTTCTGTCATAAACGATAGTAGCCTATACAGCTTAGTCACTTTTCTATTTGGTAACCTATTTAATACTTTAAATCCTTCTCTTATCCACGACTGCATTTTTACCTTCAGTTCCACAACAGGCTTTGCTGCGAGAGTGATATCCACCAGTTCGGCAACATCCTCATCGGTCATTTTGGGTTTTGAGAGAATCTTGCTGGCTTTTTCTTGGGCGTCTGGGTCTTGCATTGCGAAGATGAGCGGCAGGGGCAAATCGTTGACTGCGACTCGTTGACTCAGCTCTTCTATGTCGAAAACGTCTATGAGGTCGTCTCTTAGCGTGGCAAGCACTCCGAGTTTTCGCCCTACCTTTGCTATGCTTTGGATTTCGTTGTCTTTTCCTCCGCCGAATGCCGCTCCGAGGTACATGTCCACCTCTAACCCTGCAGCTTTCATCTCGGTAATTTTCAAGTATTCACTGGGCGTGACCTTGCCTCTCTTCTTAAAACCAACTTCCAGCGCGTGTGCGTTGCCCACCTCAAACAGCAGTTTCTTGGTGTTATCCAGAACTTTCTGTTCTTTTTCTCGAGGAAACATCTTTGCTGTGTCCACAAAGAGTTTGAAGCCTTCTATCAGGAACGCGTTTCCAAGGAGAACCGCCATTTCGACGCCGAACTTGCCGTAAACCGTGGGCGCATCAGGCTTCACTTTTGACTCGTCTATAATGTCGTCTTGTATGTCGAACGCCGCCGCCATCATAGCCAACGCAGCCTGTGCAGGCACAACAGCGTCAGGGTCGCCTCCGACCGTTTCGCACGCCAACGAGAACAAGCCTGGATGGGTGAAATCCCGCCAGTTAGCCAAATAATGTTCAAGTGCACCTCGTAGTTTTGGGTACTCCATCTTTTCTGCTCGCAGCATCTGCTTTGCGAATTCAAGTCCCTTCTGGCTTCTTTTCTGGAGGTCTGCTACTATGAGTTTTCCTGCTTTCGGTGTCATAGTGTATTCTTATTCGCGTTTTTGTTTAAAAGATTGATTAGACTCAACGCAGTGTCGCCTGCTTCTTTTTTGTTGCTGCGAGGTTGATTTTTCTGCGGAAGCAAAACTCTTAATAGCCTACGGCTTAATTCACAGTTTCATGAGCCATATGAAGCAAATCGAGGAGAAATGGCAGAGAAAGTGGGAAGCCGCCCGCGTGTTCGAGGCTGACCCTGACCCTGAACGGGAGAAGATGCTGGTTACTTTTCCTTACCCGTACATGAATGGACCTTTGCATGTGGGTCACACGTTCACGGCTGCGCGTGTTGACGCTTACGCGCGGTTCAAGCGTATGCAGGGCTATAACGTGCTTTGGCCTTGGGCTTGGCATTGGACTGGGCAGCCGTTGCTAGGCGCCAGCGAACGTGTGGCGAAGGGCGACGAGGCGTACATACGCGTTTTGAGGGAGGTTGACGGCGTGCCTGAGGAGGAGTTGAAAAGGTTTGTTGACCCGTTTTACATGGCTCAGTACTACACGGATGAGGGGCGTAAGATTGTAAAGCGCATTGGTTTTTCGGTGGATTGGCGGCGGGAGTTCACCACGGTTATGCCGACGTATCAGAGGTTTATCACTTGGCAGTACATGAATCTGCATGAGAAGGGCTACGTCACTCGTGGTACGCATCCCGTGGTGTGGTGCCCCAAAGACAAGAGTCCTACAGGCGACCATGACCGCCAAGTGGGCGAAGGTGTCACGCCTGAAGAGTACACGCTGATAAAGTACAAACTGCATGAGGAGACGTTTCTGCCTGCAGCCACGTTTCGTCCTGAAACTATTTTCGGGGTGACGAACATGTGGATTAACCCTGACGCGGACTACGTGGAAGCCAAAGTGAACGGCGAGAAATGGATAGTCAGCCAAGAAGCCGCGGAGAAACTGAAGGAGCAGGAGCGCACAGTGGAGGTTAAGCGCGTTTTCAAAGGGCGTGAGCTTATCGGCAGAAACTTCACGAATCCCGTCACTGGAAAGCAGTTTCCGATTCTGCCAGGCTGGTTTGTTGACCCGAAAACGGCGACGGGTGTGGTTTACAGCGTTCCCGCGCATGCGCCGTACGATTGGCTGGCGTTGAAGGATTTGCAGGAGAAACCTGAAGTTCTCAGCGAGTTCGGCGTGGACCCAGAGATGGTTAAGGCGATTAAACCTATTTCGCTGATTAAAGTGGAGGGTTACGGGGAGTTTCCCGCTGTGGAAATTGTCGAGGAGATGGGCATACAGGATCAGCATGACCCGCGGGCGGATGAAGCCACGAAAGCGTTGTACAAGAAGGAGTTCCACGGCGGCGTGCTCAAAGCGAACTGTGGTGTTTACGCGGGAAAAACGGTTCGGGAAGCCAAAGAAGTGTTGATTGCGGATTTCAAGCGGCAAGGCTACGTGGACAGCATGTACGATTTGCCTGAGCCTGTGGTGTGCCGCTGCATGACGCCGTGCATCGTGAAAGTCCTGAGCGACCAGTGGTTCCTGAACTACAGCGACGCCGAGTGGAAAGCCCAAGCCAAAGAGGTTGTTGCTCAGATGCAGATTTACCCTGAAGCGGCGCGACAGTATTTTCTCACGGTTATTGACTGGTTGAAGGAGTGGGCTTGCGCGAGGACCACGGGGTTTGGGACGCCGCTGCCGTGGGGTAAAGGCTGGATTGTTGAGACACTCAGCGACTCGACGATTTACATGGCGTTCTACACCATAAACAAGCACATCCGCGAGTACGGAATAGAGCCTGAAGCGCTCACAAGAGACGTGTTCGACTACATCTTCTACGGCAAAGGCGAAGCTACCCCCATATGCAAGGAGTCAGATATACCTGCTGACATTCTTGAAGCCATGCGCCAAGAGTTCCTCTACTGGTACCCGTTTGACCTCCGTGTTTCAGCAAAAGAACTTGTACCCAACCACTTGACTTTCTGCATCTTCCACCATGCAGCGCTGTTTCCGCGTGAACACTGGCCCCGAGCCATGGGCGTGAACGGCATGCTCATGATTGAAGGCAAGCAGATGCACAAGTCCAAAGGCAACTTCGTGACCATGAAGAACGCGGTGGACAAGTACGGCGCTGACGCCACCAGATGTGCGCTCCTGCTGGGCGCCGAGGGCATGGATGACCCCGACTGGAGAGGCGACAACGCCGCGGACATACAGGGAAAACTGGAGTCTCTTCATCGCCTTGCCTTGGACATTTTTGAGAAAGCCAAGGGCGACGAGGTGGGGCATCTGGAAAAGTGGCTTTTGAGCAAGATGCAGCAGCGCATAGGGGGAGTCACGAGGAGCCTTGACGAGTTGAAGACCCGAACCGCGTTGGAGATTGCCTTGTTTGAAGTTTGGAATGATTTCCGCTGGTACGCTCGCAGGAAAGGCGAAGCCCAGGCGAAGGCGGTTCAGGAGGCGTTGGAGGTGTGGCTTAGGCTTCTTGCGCCCTTTGCGCCGCACATTTGCGAGGAGTTGTGGAGCGCCTGTGGGAAAGAGAATTTTATTTCTGTGACTGACTGGCCACGAGTTGACGCAGGCAAGATTGATGTGCTTGCCGAGGAGCGGGAGACGCTGTTAACCGAGTTGATTGATGACACGTTGAACGTTCTGCGTGCCACGAAGATTTCTCCCACGCGCGTATGCTACTACACCGCTGCGGACTGGAAGTGGCGCGTGTACCGCGGCATTCTTGAAAAATCGGTTCAGGGCGAAGTTAAAGTGAACGAGGTTATGAAGTCGCTTGCCGCTGACAGCAGTTTAAGAGAAAACATGAAAGCGGTTGCCAGTTTCGTTCCTAAAGTGCTGAAAAACTTGAGCAAGATGCCCAGCGAAAGAAAGGAGCGCCTCGTGAAGAGCGGAATTGCAGGCGAAAAAGAGTTCATTGAGAGCGCGTTGAGCTTTTTGGGGGAGCGGTTTAGCGCGAAAGTATCCGTTTACGGCGAGGCTGACCAAGCGCGTTTTGACCCTAAACAGCGGGCGGCGCTGGCGGTTCCTGGTCAACCAGCAATCTACATAGAGTAGCAATTCTGGGAGAACGGTTATGCCCCATAAACAAAGAAGATACTCTTTGAAGTCGAAACAAGCCAAGCAAATTCTAAACGAGGGTTCGGAAAGCCTGAAGTTTAACGTGGAAACCCTGTTTGGTCCAAAGCCAAATGTTGAAGTAGCTGAATCAGCGGTCGGAGACATCTACCTCGTAAACGATAAGCCGTTGTTCTTCACTGCAGAAAAGAAGGTGTTGCCGACGCTGCTTTTCCAAGACTTCGTCTCTCGGGCGCCGAAAATCGTAGTGGACATGGGCGCTATCCCTTACGTGTGCAACGGCGCTGACGTTATGGCGCCTGGCATCGTGCGGGTTGAAGGCGAATTCGTCGAAGGCGACTTGGTTCTTGTTGTGGATGAGAAGCATGGAAAACCCCTTGCCGTGGGAGAAAGCCTCAGCGACTCCGCAAGCGTCAGAAACACCAAGCAAGGCGCCGTCGTCAAGAACGTTCATTTCGTAAGTGACAAAATCTGGAACCTCGCCAAAACATTAACTGGATAACGCCTGCTCTTTCTCTGGTTTTTTGGTTTTGCTGGACCGTTTAAAGTACAGAAGTAATGCTACTGCGCCACACGCTACAATGGCAGTGATAGCCACGGTCCACAGTATTGGGAAAGACGCTTCTACAGTGAAGTGCAGGGTTTCGGATGCACCCATGTTTCCATACGCGTCTTTCGTGTAAACGATTACTGTGTGTGGCCCGTAAGCTACGTTTGCGAGGCTGATGTTTCCCGTGGTGGTAACGGTTTCTTGGCCGTCAAGAGTGTATCCTGTCCACGTGGCGGTTTCGTTCAGCGTGAAGCTTAACAGCAGCTCAGTTGTGGTGTAGGTTTGGTTCTGCGGCGAAAGAAACACTATGCCCGGCGGGGAAGTGTCCAAAGTGAAGTTTATGTCAGATGAGCCGACGTTTCCAGCTAAGTCACGCGCGTAAACCACTATGCTGTGCTGGCCATCAAGCATGGGGGGCAGCTTTGCTTCTCCAGCAACTTCAACGTTTGCTCCGCCGTCTATGCTGTAGCTGACCCGCGAAGTAGGTTCGTTCACAGTAAACCGCAACAGAATGGCGGTGTCATAATAAGTTGAGTTTCTTGGCGAAACAACAGCTACTGTAGGCGCTATAGTATCCCGCGTAGGCGAACGGCGAACAGAGAGAAACGCCGGGAAGCTTGGAAGCGGAGGCGGAGAAGGCGTTGGCGGCGTTGGCTGTGGATTTTGAGGTTCGGCAGGAGGCAGATACGAGAATTCATCTCTTAGGGCGCTGATTTTTGTTGCGCCTGTTACGTTGTTCCAGTCTGAGCTGAATTGGACTTGGTAGATTCCGTCTTCGAGGAAAGTGTAGGAGGCTGTTTCTGTGCCGAAAGTGAAGTTTAGTTTTCCTTTCCAGACTGGGATTCGGATGGTTTGGTTTTCGTAGTTGAAGCGGAAGTGGCTTTCAGGGAACATGGAGCACCAGTCTTGGTAGACTTCTTCTATGACGGGTATGGCTAGGCTTCCTGAATCAGGAACTATTCCGTTGAGGAACAAAATCATGGCTCCGCCACAGGATGCGTCATCACTGTAGTTCTGGTATTCTCTCCAGCGGAACCTGCCCTCGTTGTACAGGTTGCTGTTGCTGATTAAGCCTTGCCACGCGGTTGGAGAACCCGTTAAAAGTTTAACAAAGTCTGCTTTCATGGAATCATTCATTACCGCGTAGTAGCTGTGCAGTGCAGCCCAAGCGTTGACCGTGTTTTCCAGCCGCCTCTCAGGATTTGATTGAGCATGCCTAACCACGTATGCGCCTGGACTCCACAGTTTAGCTGACCAGTCGCCGCCTGAAAGGAACTTGTAGTCTATGTCCTGCAGTATGTAGTTGGGAAAGTGGGGCATTTCGCCGCCGTTAGCAGCGTTTAGTTCCGCTATTATTTCCGCGAAGGAGCCTGCTTCGCATTCAACCTGACCTGAGCTGCCTAAGTAGGGGAAGTAGTTGCCTGCCCAGTGACTGTTGCATAGATGCTGCCACATCTGGTTTGCGTAGTCTAAGGCTTCAGGTGTTCCTGTTTGATGGAATTTGAGGAAGATGGACAGAACTTGCGCGTTTTCGTCGTAGTACCTGTTGTTGTAGTCGTTTGAGGTTCCATCTGCAGGGTTAAACCATAAGAAGTCGTGGTCGTTCTGCCAGCAATCCAGATACTCCTGAAACGCGAGGGTGCTGTTCCACTTTGACATGTTGAGGCCAAGCTCAGCCGCGTAATCGTACGCGTAAACCATGTGTCGCCAGTAAACCAGCACTCCTTTAGGGTCAAAGTCGGGCCAGTGCCCTATCATCTGCTGTGCAGTCATGGCTTCGGCTACCTGCTGGTTAATGAGGGAAGAGTTGACTCCATCAATCTCTGCGAGCCGTTTCAGTTGAAGCAACGTTCTAAAATCTGATGTTACCGCCAACGCTGCAGAGTAGTTGCTTTCGCGTGCGAATATCAAGCCGAAATGGGGAACCACGAGAGAGGATGGCGAAGACCAATCCACCGTGTTCAGTGTGATGTTCAGTTGGTCTGCCAACGTTGGCTGTTCGGCTTTAACTGGTACGGCTGTTAAGGATGCTGCTGCTATGATGAGTAAAATCAGTGAGGCTTTCAACGCTTTCATAACTTTGACTTCCATGTATGCTTTAACGCCTCCTTGGTGACAAACAGCAGTAGCCTTGAACGTACCCCTTGTTAAACAATGCCGACGTCGTTTCTTAAATTTTGCTCCCAAAACACGCAAATAAAGCTCCAAGTAAACGAGCTGTCGGCGCATGGGCAGGGTTTTGGTTGCTGCAAACAAGAGGGTTAAGGGGGCTGTTTTGAACATAAAGGTGTAATCTTTATCATGGATTCATAAGACACTTATTAATTCAATTCATATTAGCTATCAAAATTCAGAGTTGAAATTAAGAAACGCTTAACTGTTGAAAAGTAGTTAAGTGTAAGTTGAGAGGAGAAAAAACTTGCCAGCTATGGGATTATTCCGCAAGCCGAAGAAAGACGAAGAAGAAAAGCCAGCCGTGCCAGCTGTGGCGCCTGCAAAAGACGACGCCGCGTGTAAAACCTACTTGAAGGCTATGCCGCTGCGTGACTTGGCGGATTTAGAGGAAATCAAGAAAGAAGTGAAAAACGGAAACGTTCTTATCCTCCGCATAACCCCCCTCGCCAGCAAAAACATAGAAGACGTGAAGCGTGCAGTGAACGATCTGTACGAGTTCGCGGAGTCAATCGGCGGAGACATCGCCCGCCTAGGCGAAGAACGCATCGTCATCTGCCCGCAGAACATAAGAATCTGGCGAGAAAAAAGGCAAGTTTCAGACAAACCGCTACCGACAGCAGCCTGAGTCCCATAAATTTTCTTAATCACCGCGAGAAATAACAAGCAGATTCTAGGCAGTGTGCGGTAGCTAGTTGGATACAAGGACAAAACCAATTCGTTAAAAAAGGTTCGTGGGTCAATTTGTCTACATTAACCTGAAGGTTTCCAGTATGCTGGGGACTACGGTGGGTATGCCGACTTTGTGGTCGAGGTAGCCTGCGATGTTCATGATTTTGCTTTTTTCTCCGTGGCATACAAATATTCTTTCTGGTTTGGGTTTAAGGTGTGTTAGGTAGCTGATTAGTTGGCGTCTGTCGGAGTGTCCTGAGAATCCTTCGATTGACTCGGTTTGCATTTTAACTTGCACGACTGCCATTTTGCCTTCGTTGTCCATCATGGCGACTTCGTTTACGCCTTTCTGCACTCTTTTGCCCATGGTGCCTTCGATTTGGTAGCTGACGAAGATTATGGTGTTCTTCTCGTCACCGGCCCAGTTTTTGAAGTACTCGATGACTGGTCCGCCTTCAAGCATTCCAGATGTTGCCAGCACGACGCATGGTTCGCCGTCGATTATGCTTTGTCTGATGCTTGGGTGCTCTACGATGGTGAAGTAGTCTGACTGGAACGGGTTGACTTCTTCGTGGAGGATGCTGTGGCGGACTTCCCTGCCTAAGTATTCGGGGTACGCCGTGTGAATTGCGGTGGCTTCGCTGATCATGCCTTCTATGAACACTGGGGCTTCCTTCATTAACCCACGTTTCATGTAGCCGTCGATGATAAGCATGATTTCTTGTGCTCTGCCCACCGCGGGCACTGGAATGAGCACTTTGCCTTTGCGCTCCAAAGTTTGGTTTATAACGCTGGTGAGACTTTCTTCGGCTTCAACTCTGGAAGGCATGAAGTCTTCTTGCCCGCCGTATGTGCTTTCGGTGATTACGGTTTCTATTCTTGGAAACTCTATGTTTGCGGCTTCCAGCAGCATGGTTCTTCCGAACTTGTAGTCGCTTGTGTAGACGATGTTGTGTAAGCCTTCGCCGATGTGCAGGTGCGCCATGGAAGCGCCGAGTATGTGTCCTGAGTTGTGCAGGGTCAAGCGGATGTCGGGTGCTATGTCGGTGACGACGCCGAACCTGAGGGGAATGGTGTGTAAAACGCATTCGCGCACGTCTTTCTGGTCGTAGTACGGGGTCACGCCCTGCTTGCTTGCCACGTCCAAGTAGTCCAGCTGAAGCATGGTCATGAGGTTTGAGGTTGGCGCGGAACAGTAAAGCGGTCCATCGTAGCCGTACTTGTACAGGAACGGTGCCAAGCCGCAGTGGTCAAGGTGCGCGTGCGTGATAACCACGGCGTCAAGCTGGTCTATTTGAAATTCTGGGCAGTCAAAACGTGGAAAAGACTCAAAAGGTCTCTGTGAGCCAGGGTTGATGCCGCAGTCCAGCAGCACACTGCTTTCGCGGGTTTTAACGAGGAACGCTGAACGTCCTACTTCCTGAGCTCCGCCGAGCACGGTCATCCTGATGTCGCCCACATCGTATGCTTTGGGGCGGAAGATTCTTTCGCCTACGGTGCGAAGTATGCGTTCGCGTTCTTTGCTTTCTGAGTGAAGGTAATGGCGCATGTGAGTGACTATTTTGGATTTTATGGGTGGGCTTCTCAAGACTTGGGGGCGCCACTTTGTTTTCTTAATGATTTCCTGCAGGACTGCGCCGTTTCTGCCGATGACCAAGCCTGGTTTCTTAGTTTCGATTATTATTTCGCCTAGGCTGGGGTCAAAGTTTATGTCGGTTATCTCGGCTTCTGGCGCGATAAGTTCACGTGCTATTTTTTCAGCTTCTGTTTCTGGAAGCCTGACGGAAGGGTCGGGGCGGACAACTATTCTCTTTCGTATCACACCGACGATTTCGGCTACGATGCTGCTTTGGTCAACCAAAACTTCGGGTCGTTTAGTGTAAACTGCCAGCATGGGTCCTTCGTATTCTATGCGGGTGACTTCTGCTTCTCTTGGAACTTTCTCAAGAATGTACTGGCTTATTTCAATTTTATCTTTGTCTTTCCCTGAACTTCTCGCCAAAATTTTTAACTTCCTCAGCTTGTCAGAAGCTTATTCTTCTCCTCTTTCGACAACTCTCGATAACCGTTACTGTCTATTACTGTGACGTTGTAGCTGTTTCCGCTTGCAATGTCACGTTTCATAGCTGCGTTAACCGCCTTCACGATTACAGGCAGCATCTCCTCGATAGTTCTGTCCTCTTTGTACTGGTCCTCCAGTATACCGTAGGCTAATGGAGAACCTGAACCAGTTGAAACAAACTTCTCCTCGGTCAAGCTCCCGTACGGGTCCAGATTGAAAACGTGGGGACCAGTCGTGTCCACGCCGCCTACAAGCACTTGGGTGGCAAGCGGCACGTATCTGTTGGAAAATAGCAGATTAGCGACAAGCCGTGCTGCGGCGCTTACTGGCATGGGCCTGTTCATTTTGATTCTGTACAGTTTCGCGTTGGCGGTGAGTATGTCAACCACGCGTTGGGCGTCGGCGACTGTTCCAGCTATGGTCATGCCTAAATGGTCGTCTATCTGGTACACTTTCTTTCCGAATTTGTGGGCTACGAAGTGACCCATGGTTACGCGGGTGTCCGAGGCTAAGATTACGCCGTCTTTGCAGACAACTCCCACGGTTGTTGTTCCCTTAAGGACTAGTTGATTAACTGCATTATTCTGTGCCAAATTTTTTGTCTCCCTAAAACTTGGATGTACGCAATTTCCACTGCTAGGAAGTAGCAAGATGTAATCTTAATGTGAGATTTATTAATATTGTGGTTTGAAAATTTTGAATTAAACGCCACATACACACCGCAACGAAACACAAACTGAATACAACAAAAACAGTGCAGAACAAAAATTATCCATTCAATGCTTACGCTTCTTGATAAGCTATGTATATTTGGAGCCTAATAGAGGTTCATTGCAGAAACTATAGAGAGGGGGTAAGTGTCCGTATTTGTGGTTTTCAACGCCAATAGCATGTAGAAAATTTGTGTGGAAAAGGTTTGTTGTGGTTTGGGCTTTGACGTTAAAGTTTGTTGCTTCCTTGCTCCTCCAGATAGGCAAATTTATGCTTTCTTAGGAGGTGATCCGGCCGCAGGTTCCCCTACGGCCACCTTGTTACGACTTTTCCCCCCTTACGAAACTCAGATTCGACACAGCCAATAGTGACCACGCCTCACCCAAGAGTCGCTCGGGTGGAACGACGGGCGGTGTGTGCAAGGAGCAGGGACGTATTCACCGCGCGCTAGTGACACGCGATTACTAGGGATTCCATGTTCACGAGGATGGGTTTCAACCCTCGATCCCAACTACGGCAGGCTTTCGGGATTGCCTTCCCCTTTCGAGGTCGGAACCAATTGTACCTGCCATTGCAGCTCGCGTGTGGCCCGGGAGATTCGGGGCATACTGACCTGCCGTGGCCCGCTCCTTCCTCCGCTTTATCAGCGGCGGTCTCCTCAGTGTGCCTGGCGCAAAACCAGTAGCAACAGAGGACGCGGGTCTCGATCGTTGCCTGACTTAACAGGACACCTCACGGCACGAACTGGCGACGGCCATGCACCTCCTCTCAGCTCGTCTGGCAAGACCTTTAATCTGGCCTTCAAACTGCTGTCGCTCCCGGTGAGATTTCCGGCGTTGACTCCAATTAAACCGCAAGCTTCACCCCTTGTGGTGCTCCCCCGCCAATTCCTTTAAGTTTCAGCCTTGCGGCCGTACTCCCCAGGCGGCAGGCTTAACGGCTTCCCTGCGGCACTAGAACGGCACGTGGCCGTCCAAACACCTAGCCTGCATCGTTTACAGCTGGGACTACCCGGGTATCTAATCCGGTTCGCTCCCCCAGCTTTCATCCCTCACCGTCGGGCGCGTTCTAGCCGACAGCCTTCGCCACTGGTGGTCTTCCCGGGATTATAGGATTTCACCCCTACCCCGGAAATACCGTCGGCCTCTCTCGTCCCCTAGCCGAACAGTATCCCCCGCACACCAACGATTAAATCGGTGGATTTAACAGGGGACTTGTCCAGCCAGCTACGGATGCTTTAGGCCCAATAAACATCCACACCACTCGGAGAGCTGGTATTACCGCGGCGGCTGACACCAGTCTTGCCCTCTCCTTATTCCCCCAGCGATTTATACTGGGTAAAAGCCTTCCTCAGCGGATGGCACTCGGGATAGCCCTGTCACACTTTCGTGTATTGCAAAGTTTTCGCGACTGCTGCGCCCCGTAGGGCCTGGGCCCTTGTCTCAGTGCCCATCTCCGGGCTCCCGCTCCCACGGCCCGCACCGGTAAAAGGCTTGGTGAGCCGTTGCCTCACCAACTACCTGATCGGTCGCGGCCCCATCCTTGGGCAACGCCTACAAGCGTAGTGTAAACGTCCTTTGGGCGAAGAGTCATTCCAGAGTTCTTCACCTATCGAGGATTAGCCCCAGTTTCCCGGGGGTGTCCTCGTCCCAAGGGCAGGTTAGCCACGTGTTACTGAGCTGTGCGCCGCACTCACCTTTAGCTGGCGAGCGCCTGACTAGCATGTCTTAGTCCTATCCCGATAGCAGTGGGGTCCGGCAGGATCAACCGGAGTTACGCACAAGCGCACTCCGCGACCATGCAGGATGTCTATTAATTTCGTACGTTTCCGCACATCTGCCTATGCTGGATTTGGAGGGAAAAGCATTCCACTTTAACGTCAAAGCCCAATTCAGACCTAACTGAGCAATTAGTCAGGTCCACATACATGTCCCCGCAACTGGAGGCCAACACCGTCATTCCTGCAAGGCATTACGCCGTTTCGGTTAGGGTTGAGCCGCCGCCAATTGATAATTGCGGGGCTAGCTAACTGTAGCTGGATTCTATCAGAAGTAGATACAGCCGATATAAACATTTCTTTTTCGATAAAATAAACATTGCTGTAAACAGCCGCCACCCTTAAAAAACAACAAGAATCCCCATGAATTCGGGCAGGAGCGCAAACCCCTATGCTTAGCCTTTCACAAGCCTATAGCCGATCCCAGTTCCCATCCCAAGCCCATAGCCCATGTTTATGAGAAGTATAGCCATCGGCTCAAGATAACGCGCAGACTTCAACGGTCCCGCATCCACCGAGTCAAAACCGATCTCCCTTCCAAACCGCATAACCGTCTCCTTGGCACCCGCGTCGTCACCAGCCACAAAAAGCGTAAGCTGCTCACCACCAAGCCGGCCCTTACTCTGGTTCGGCGCAAACACCGTGTTAAACGCCTTAACAACCCGAGCCTTCGGAAGCATCTTCTGAAGCTCCTCAGCAGCAGAAGTTGAAAACCCAACCGCCAAACCCATGTTGTCACCTATCGCGTTCGTCACGTCCAACACCACTTTCCCGTCAGCAGCTGAACCCACCGCCTCTGCCACGTCAGCTACAGCATCATGCGGCACCGCGAATATGATGACCTCGCCCCACTTGGCGGCTTCCGCCACAGGCTCTTCGGGATCTCGATGCCCAAACTTTATCTCGTGACCTGCGCGGCTTAAGCCCGTGGCAAGGGCGTTGCCCACGTGGCCTTTACCTATTATACCTATTTTCATTCGACACTTAACTCCCACAATTAACTGGGTAAAAGAGTTTTTCGAGTTATAATAAGGGTGTGTGGTTGCAGAGGCACAGCCACAATCAAGCTCATTTACTGACAAGTTGGTCAGGAACTTGCGATGTGGCGTTTTCCCAGTAAAACTCGTACAAAGCCTTTGACCAATCCGTCACCGATTTATTTTTGCTCTTGAATCCGATGTAGTCAAGCTTTCCTTCCAAGTTTGGAAAGGATAATGCCCCGGCCTCCTTCTCCGAAAGGCATAAGAAGACGTCAACATTGTCTATGAATCGGTTTTCCAGTTTTTTGGCTCGGCTTGCCTTCTCAAAAGCAGGGTTACTGACTAATTCGCGTACTCCCTCTGAGGGCACGTAATCTCCGGGCATAATAAGCCTAAATTCGGTTCCCCGTTCAACGGCTTCCTTCAGATAGGGAATCGTGCTTGCCAACACCTGATTGGTGAGAATCCACACGAACTTTTCCGCTTTAGCTATCGTGTTTTCTACATTATGAAACGCCACCATCACGTCATCCACGAATTCGCACCCCTCAAGAACGCCTATGCTGGCTCTGAACCGTTCAGGCAATCCAGTAAGAACATGAGCCGTTAGGTACTCTCTGTTCTTGAAAAGAAACCTGAATCCCGAAAGAAGATTAAGCGCTTCTTCACCGTAAGGCGTAAGATGAAAAGCCCCGTCAACGTCTTTGCTTAGCAGTTTAGCGTCGCTTAACCTTGTTATGTTTCTTGAAGTCTCTTGAACCGTAAAGTCGAGTTTTTTAGAAATGTGTGAGAGTTTCAGCGGAGTTTTTCGCAGAAGAAATAGTATGTCTAAGCGGTCACCGCTTGAAAGCTCAAAGAGCAAATTGTTGAAATTCTCCAATCGACCAGGCTCCTTTAGAAAGGTATGTTTAGAATCTCATAGTTAACTGTGATATTTCATACTTACTGTTGAGGTTGCCTTATCATCAGTTTCTCACCTCTATACGGTTGAGGCAAAATCTAATGAGCAAAAGAACTGAAGAACATTCGTTTTCAGTAGAAATGAAATCAGAACGATGCGTTCGAAGAATCTCATTCCTTGACAAAGAAAACGGCAAGGTCTTCTTTGAAGGTTTCCTAGGAGAACTCAAAAACGTAGCCATGGTTGAGGGCGTGATGCTTGAAATAGAAGGCAGAAACGGCGTCCTAAAACTGGACATAACACGGCAGGAAATGGAAAAATGCCTTAACCCAAAGAAAGCAACAGGAGGTGAACAGTAATGAGCCGCCAAAAAATCAGAAACGCGATGACGTTACTTATGTTCGCATTGTTCCCAGTGACCTATTACTATTTCTCGCCATATCTCGTAATAATGGGGGCAGCCGGAGGCATAATCGTCGGCAGCCTCATAGTTTTTGCTCTCCTGTTTGTTTTTTCCCTGTTTTTGGGACGAGCATTCTGCGGGTGGGTCTGCCCCGCAGGCGCAACACAAGAACTGTGTGCACGGCTCAGGAACAAGAATTTCCAAGACGGCAAACGAAACTGGATAAAATACGCCATTTGGGCTCCATGGATAACCGTCATAATCGTAATGTTCCTGCAAGCTGGCGCGATAAATGCCGTTGACCCGCTGTATCAGACGTACTATGGCGTATCTATCACGGGTTTGGAATCGGCAGTCATGTTTCTCGTTATCGCCGGTCTCATAGCGGGCATTGCACTGGTCGGAGGCAGAAGAGCGGCATGCCACACTATTTGTTGGATGTCGCCCTTCATGATAATTGGAAGAAAAATCCGCAACGCGGTTAACTGGCCAGCGCTTCAGTTGGAAGCAGACAGCAGCAATTGCGTTAACTGCAAGGCGTGCACAAGAAACTGCGCAATGAGCCTAGACGTGAACGGTATGGTGCAGAATCAAGCTATGGAGAACACCGAATGTATATTGTGCGGGAAATGCGTTGACGTTTGCCCTAAAGGTGCTATCAAGTATTCTTTCGGCAAAAAATAGTGGCGTAGGGTTATATGCGGAGCACCACGTTTTCCGCGTAGTTCTTCATGGCTCCCGCGAACTCGTTAATGACTTCAGGCGCGTAGGGCTTCAACCCTTCAAACCGCTTGTCAAGCGTGTCCTGAGGCACGAACTGCTGGAACACATGGGTTTTCGCGCCCTTAACCACCTCGCATATCCGCGTCATATCTTCAGCCGTGATAAGCTCCGGAACCAACGTGGTCCTGAACTCGTAAGGCACCTTGCCCATCTTCAGCATCTCCACGGAACGCAGCAGTCCAGTGGTGTCTTTGGCGCCTAGAAGCCTGTACTTTTCCATCGACGTTTTCACGTCCAAAGCCACGTAATCCACGTGCGCTAGGCATTGCTCCAGCACTTCGGGGTAGCACCCGTTCGTGTCCAGCTTCACCTGAAAGCCTCGCTTCTTAAGCTTCTCCAAAAACTTGGGCAGTTCCGTGTGCATGCACGGTTCTCCGCCTGTGACCACAACGGCGTCCACGTATTTTTTGCGGTTTTCCAAGATTCTAAGTGCCAATGCTTCCTGCAGGAACGGCGGTTTCGGGTCCACGGCGATGCGCCAGTTGTGGCAGAATCCGCAGCGCAGGTTGCAGCCTGGAGTGAAGAGTACGGAGGCTACCTTGTTCGGGTAGTCGATGAGGCTGACTTTCTGGAGACCGCTAAACTTCATGTTGTTTCCTCTTACACGGTTAGAGGCGCCGTTGCTGTTACCGTTGATTTGTCGAAGGTTTTGCGGATTGCGAATTCAGCTTGTTTTCCATCGTTCCACTGGTCCACGGGCCTCAGGTAGCCGACGACACGTGAGTAAACCTCTGATTGGGCTCCGCAGACTGGGCATTGTTTGTGTTCACCGCTTGTGTAGCCGTGGTTGGGGCAGATGCTGAACGTCGGCGTCAGCGTAAAGTAGGGCAGGCGTGAGCTGGAGGTTACTTTTCGGATGAGTTCAGCGGCTGACTGCCAAGAGTGTAAGCGTTCGCCTAGGAAGATGTGGAAGACGGTGCCGCCTGTGTAAAGCGTCTGCAGGCTCTCTTGGTGCTCTAACGCTTCGAACAGGTCACCTTCATAATCCACGGGCAGCTGTGAGCTGTTAGTGTAGAACGGCTCAGCGTGCTGCGTCTGAACCAGATGCTCGTTGGCTGCCATGATGTCTGGGTGGTAGCGTTTGTCGATGCGTGCAAGCCTGTAAGATGTGCCTTCAGCGGGTGTCGCCTCGAGGTTGTAGATGTTGCCTGTTTCTTCTTGGAAGTCTGCAAGCCGTTCACGCATGAAGGTGAGGGCTTTGACGGCGAAGGCTTTTCCCTCTGGAGACACGATGCTTACGCCTAAAAGGTTCAAGATTGTCTCGTTGATGCCGACTAAGCCTATGGTTGAGAAGTGGTTCTTCCAGTACTTGTCGTAGCTTTCTTTCACATGACGCAGGTAACGGCGAGAGTACGGGTACAGACCGCTTTCGGTGAACGCTTCAAGCGTTTTACGCTTAATCTCCAGGCTGGTTTTGGCTGTTTCCATGGTGTTCTCTAAGCGTTGGAAGAACTCGTCCTCATCTTTGGACAGGTAGCCGATCCGCGGCATGTTCAATGTCACAACGCCTATGGAGCCTGTTAACGGGTTAGCGCCGAAGAAGCCGCCGCCTCTTTTGCGGAGCTCGCGGTTGTCAATCCTCAAACGGCAGCACATACTTCGCACGTCCTCTGGGTGCAGGTCGCTGTTCATGAAGTTTGAGAAGTAGGGCACGCCGTACTTGGCGGTGACTTCAAAAATTGCTTTTGACACGGGTGAGTCCCAGGCGAAATCGTTAGTGATGTTGTAGGTGGGTATGGGGAAGGTGAAGACTCTTCCTTTTGAGTCGCCTTGCTGCATGGTCTCGGCGAAAGCCAGGTTGAACATTTCCATTTCTTTGCTCATGTCGCCGTATGTGTCTTCGGTGACTTTTCCGTTGAAGAGAACCGCCTCGTCCTTCATGAATTGTGGAACGGTTAGATCCAGCGTCAGGTTGGTGAAAGGGGTTTGGAAGCCCACGCGGGTGGGCACGTTCATGTTGAAAAAGAATTCTTGCAGAGCCTGTTCTACGTCCCTTTGGCTGAGGTGGTCGTAGCGTATAAACGGCGCTAAGTAAGTGTCAAAGTTGCTGAACGCCTGCGCGCCCGCCGCCTCGCCTTGCAGCGTATAGAAAAAGTTAACCACTTGGCCTAGCGCAGTGCGGAAGTGTTTGGCGGGTTTGCTCTCAATCTTGCCGGCTACGCCGCCGAAGCCTGAAAGCAACAGGTCAGCTACGTCCCAGCCTACGCAGTAAGGTCCCAGAACGCCTAGGTCATGCACGTGTATGTCGCCTGAGAAGTGGGCCTTGGCGATGTTTGTGGGGTAGATTCGTGAGATCCAGTATTTGGCGATGACCGTGGATGAAAGATAGTTGTTTAAGCCCTGCAGCGAGTAGCTCATGTTCGAGTTTTCTTTAACTCGCCAATCATCAATTTCCAAGTACTGGTCCACAAGGTCTGCGGAGCTTAAGAGCGCAGCTAGTTCGCGCATGTCCTGATGCTGCTTCCGGTAGAGAATGTACGCCTTGGCGGTTTGGGCGCGACCGTTTTCGATTAACCGTTTTTCAACTAAGTCCTGAATCTCCTCAACGGTTGGGCAGCCGTCTTCGCCGAATCGGCTTCGGAGTTCCGCCATAACCTCGTCGCTTATGAATTTTGATGGCTCACGGTTTCTTCCGCCTACAGCTTTGGCAGCTTTCCAAATGGCGTTTGTTATACGTTCTTGATCGAAGGGTTCTAATTTTCCATCACGTTTTCTAACATACCTCATTTTTTCACCTCAAGGAGTAACCGCCTGAAATCTTCAGGCTCCTCAAACTTTTTGTAAACTGACGCAAAACGAATGTACGCTATGCGGTCGAGTTCTCGCAGGTATTTCATGACCAAATCGCCGATTTCCTTAGATGTAACCTCTTCTTTGCCTTTCGACATTACGGCTTGGCGCACGAGTCCTGCTACCTCGTTGATTTGGTCCATGGTTACGGGTCTTTTTTCGCAGGCTTTCTGTAAGCCGCGGATTATCTTGTTAACGTCGAAGCGTTCCAGCTTGCCGTCTTTCTTGCGCACCATGAGTTCTACTGTTTCCACGTACTCGTATGTGGTGAAGCGTTTTCCGCAGTTTATGCATTCTTTGCGTCTTCGCGTAGTGTTCTCTGGAGAATCGCGTGTTTCCAAAGTTTTGAATTCAGCAGACCCACAATACGGGCACTTCATGCCTTCTCCTACTTCTCCCAGTTGACGTTATCGAATGTGTATAGTGTTAATTACGCACAAGTATACACTAAATGTAGTGGACACTATTTAAAAGATTGTTGACAACACAATTAAAATGCACATGAACAACCAACCCAAAAATGTACAGTTTCGTGTGCAGTTAAGAAAATTTAACAGGGTTAACAACCGCCTTTTTCTCCCGTTAAGACTCGTTGTGATTATATATGTGTGAGAACTCCATTTTGGAGTTTGTTGCGTAAGACATCAGGCGTAAGGATTCGTTTACCATCGAAGAAACGGAAAAAAATTATAGGCAACTACGGTACATTACTTGTCAGATTTTAGTTACCAACGCAGATAGCTAACTTGAGGTTTGAAGGAAAAAAAGGGTTTTCACTTTTTCTTTGCGACTGCGGTTTGACCTGTGGTTTCTAAGGCTTTGATGCGGGTTTCAATGAACTCGACGACTTTCTCTTCGCTGAAGCTTTTCTCTTCCTCTTGCTTCTTAAGCTGTTCTTGGATGGTCTGCAGGATTTTTTCCACCTCGAAAGGTTTCATAACGTAAGCGTCCGCCCCTTTGTTCACGGCGGAGACTGCGTTCTGCAGTGTTGGGTAGCCGGTAACTATTATTTTTCTCATCTTCGGCTTCGTATCGCGCAGCTTTGACAAAAGCTCGATGCCTTCCATGTCTGGCAAGCGAACGTCAATCAACGCGAGGTTATAGAACGCTTTCTCGCTTCGCTCTATGCCTTTTTTTGCTGTTTCTGCTGTTTCAACCGCATAACCTTCATCTTCAAGGATTGCTTGCAGAACTTTTCTTATGTTCTCGTCATCATCAATTATGAGTATTCTAGCTTCACTCATGCCTTTCACTTCTAGCTGATTAGGAAAAGGAAGACTGAGCGGTGATAAAGCCTTTATGAACTTCCGATATGTATCCTTGTTAACCTCTGTCAGCCGCGTTTGTTTCAACGCGTCTTTTTCATATAACCTTCTTTTGCCGCGTCTACATATTCAATGAATTCAAGTTGTTTATTTCCCATTTTGAGGGGGCGCCCAATTTTTTTGTGCAGGTTTTTCATTATCAGAATCTCGATGTATTGGGCGCCTACGCCGAAGATTTTTTCAAGCCCTCCTTGAAATTCAACGAGGTTTTCAGGGATTGCTTCTCTTGTTAGCTTGAAATTGTTCTCTATATGGAAGTATATGGATTGTTTCACTGACTCTCCTAGAGAATTCAGGGCTTCGTCAATGGCGTTTGCCAAAAGCTTGTCGAATTCTCCCGTTTTTGTCAATGTTCGACTTCCTCCATACCCGATAATATCTGTTGTTCAAAGGAAAGTTAACTATCCTATTGGCTTATTTACATTTAAAGTTAATTCGTAATTTAGCTTTATTTGCAAGTACCGAATCAGAATCAAAACTCTACCGTCAACTCAACCCGCGTTGTTGTTTCGGTGAATTGTTTCCTTCATCAAACTCAACTCTTTAACGTAATCCATCAAAGCCATCCGCAACGTCTCGCTCTCGCTAGTTCCCAAACGCCTAGCTAACTCGTTTAAAATCGCCTTTTGCTCCTTGCTTAACACCACTTTCACCACACATTTTCTCGGCATTTCAATCACTTTTTCAGGTTTACTCCAACAGGATGGTCCACGCGTTAGCCCGCGGATGGACCAACAAGATGTACAATTCCCTTTTTCATTTTCCCAGTATATTAATGGGGTATCAGTTGTGTGAGGTCTAAGGAAAATGCCATGGGAAAACACGGAAAAACACATCCGAAGCGGACACCGAGACGCGGCGGATTTCCAGCAGGACACCCTTAAAACTATCACGTTAAACGAGAAGGAAGGAATCAAAGCCGTAGTGGGCAAGCCGAAAGGCAAAGACACCATGGAAGTGGTGAGCTACCTGTTCGAGAAAGTCAAAGCGCCCTAATCGAGGAAACGCTGGGCGACCAAGAAAGAGTCAATGCTTTGCTTAAAAAGCTGAAAATGTAGGCGCTTGTGAAGGTTTCTAGTTTTTTCAAGGAGCCAAATCTTTAGAAAACGTATAAATGCATTTTTCCAATTGGCGAAGAAAAGTTTATATCAGAGATTTCCTCCTCTAAAGCAATTCACTTAGACACCGAGCAAACGAGTTTAAGGTTAAACATGATGATTTTTGAAGGTTTTAACTTGAAATACGTGACTCTGCTGCTTCACTTTACAACTTTTAGAGTGAACAATCAATCTATGAGTCCTAAAAGTAGAGATGAAAAAAGGAAATGAAAAGTTACAGGAAAAAGGGGCAAGCTTCGAATCATTTAATCGCATCAATCCTGCTCATAGTTTGTATGGTTGTGATCAGCTTGGCTGTGAGCGTGTTTACAGAGGGAACCCATGCGAATCCATCTCCTCGGGTAGAGGATTTGACGATAACAAGCGTTACCTTTTCAGGCGGCAACACCATTCACGTAGTTGTCAACAATTCTGGAACTTTGGATTTTGTGGTTTCTCAGGTGTGGATAGACAATGAAAACCAAGCCTTCACCACTAATTCAAGCGTTGGAAGAATCTCTCCCAATGAGAGTATGGAAATTTCGGCTACCTACGGTTACGTGAACGAGACGAGCTACCACATCAAGATAGTTTCTGACAGAACAAACGAGTACTTTGCCAGCGCAACTGCCTTGTAGCAGACGAGTTGCAACTTTGGTCACCAAAAATTTTAACTCGGGAAAACCAAAGAAAATAGACTATGTCAACCAACCCGAATTATCGCAGATATCCGTCTTCGTGGGGACCGGTGGTGGCAGTTTTGTTGATTATCGTAGGGATGGCTTTATTGATTATAGGCTCATGGAGACTTTCAGACGGGCTAAATGGCATAGTGATTGATCACACCAATGCGTATGTTCACTTCAGCGAGACAACGGCCGCATAAGAAACCGATGGAATCATAGAGCTGTTCTCGGGTGCGCTATGCTTTACCGTATTTACAATACTGTTTTTCACTAGGCGTAAATTCTTGTTTCCGCCCTAACGTTTCCGCTTTTTGAAGCAGAAAACCGCGGTTAGTATCGTCGCGACCATGAATGGCAGCAAAATAATCCAGACGGGAAATTCAGGAATGTCTGGCGAAGAAGTTGGTGTAGGGGTGGGTGTTGCTTCTGGCGTGGGGGTTGGTGAAGGCGGAGTCCCTGAGAGAACGGGTGCTTGGGCCTGTACGAGAAGCGCGTAGCGTGCGATTTTTTGGTCGGAAGCTACCTCGCTTTGATTCCGGTCAAACGCGCCGACACTGAATGTGGCGCTACTGGACGGTTCCAGAGGATTGGGGGTTAGCGGGTCTGTGTATCCTATGGCGACCACCGTGCCATCGGAGTTGTAGAATGTGCCCACCACTAGGATGTTTGTGGCTGCTTGGGTGCCTGAATTTTGAACGTAGCCGCTAACCCAGTAAACGCCTTCCGAATCAGCGCTTCCTGAGTCACCCGTTACTGATAAGCCTGGATACTGATACTTATCTGTGGTCTCGGCTTCTACAACGTTGAAATCTACATGGTCAACTCCGAGCGATACCCAGCTCAGGTCGCCTGTAATGCTGGTTTGCGGTGAAAAATCCATGTAGAACGGGGCTTTCTGTTGAGGAACCAAATAGTTAACGTAGGCGGAGCTATAACCGTAGGCTTGAGCCGTTCCATCTTGGGTGTAGACTGTTCCGCTTAAACTAACCGCGAGTATCGTGTTAGGTCCCACATTTTGTATTTCACCGACAACGATGAAATCGCCGTATGAGTCGGTGTACCAGCTGTAGCTTAGAATGCTGATGTTTTCTGGTTGACTGGCTACTTTTGGAATCAATGTCAAGCCCAAAGAAAGCAAGGCTAAACACACAAGAAAGAAAACGGTACTCTTTTTCATTGAAAGTTCCACTCGATTCTCAGATACTTAAACGCCACCGAACTGCTATAAAAGAATTCTTCAGAATTAGACCCAAAACACGCGGCGAATATTAACGGGAAAAACGACAAAATTTAGCATGAAAGTTAATCAGCGAAACCGCGGAGAACTACAAAAAATTAGAGGGAAAATTATTCCCGTGTTCAGCCTTGATGCTATGTCTTGGCGAGTTTTATCTCTATTATGGAAACGCTTCTCGCCCTGTTGTCGCCTTCTCTGGGAGGCATCTCTTCCGTTCCGATACCTATCGATTTGACCGTCAGATCTTTTATGAAGCGGTTGCTGGTTATTTCAGCCACGTCCACAGCAGTGGTTATTGCTCTGCCTCTAGCCTTAAGCGTAATTTCGGTTATAGCACCTGAAGATAGCGCAGTCATAACTGCCATCACGTAGCTCATGGGGGGTTTGTTTCCGATGAAAACTACATCTGGTCTTTTCTCAAAGGGTTTTTTGGTTACTTTCTTTGGTTCAACGACTATTCCCGGAGCATTTTTTTCTGGGTTCTCAACTGATTGTTTGGGCATCGGTTTTTCAGTCTTTTCGGCTGCAGGCTTAGGGTTTGTTTCTTCCGTCATTTTTTTCACTCCTTTTTTTTGTTGATCTAAGTTTATGTAATATTCCGCGTCCAAGTAGACACTGAACATTAATGTTAAACAGTAACAAACAACCTAATAAATGAAACAAGCGCACGTTTTTCGAATACATATAGACCACCCTTTTTTATTAAAAAATTTGTGCGCGCCTGTGCGTGGTGTATGAGAGTGTGTTTGTGGATGCGGGTTAGGGCGAAAAAATCAGGGAATAAACATAAGCGGTCGTTTGATTTTGGAATAAATTTTAATCAAAGCTAACATTTCATTTATCGAAGTTCCACAAACAAGTTTGGAGGTTCGGCAAGATAAGCACGAAAGTTGAAAAGTACATTGAAAAACAGAAATCTCCACAGAAAGAAGTTGTTCAGAAACTGAGAGCCACGATTTTGCAGGCTCTTCCCAACGTCAAGGAGGAGTTCAAGATGGGCGTGCCCTGGTATGAAGGCAAGTTTTATGTTGTGGCGCTTCGAGACCACGTTAACGTGGGTTTTTCCGTGAAGGGGCTATCCCCGGAGGAGACGGCGTTGTTTGAGGGCAAGGGGAAGATGATGCGGCACATTAAATTCTACTCTTTGGAGGATGCGGATGAGGCGAAAGTGGTGAGGTTGCTGCGGCTTGTGGCGGAGAAGGCGGCGGCTTGCTGAACAGGGTTTTCACCGTTTCATCTATCACGCGCTATGTGGGTATCAGATAGTACGTTAGGCACGCCATCAGGATTAAGAAGGTCACGACAACCACGTACCCCATTTTCCTGTTCTTTTCAAGGGATACCCCTATCATGCTGAACAAGGCAGCGTAGAAGACTATTATGTAGGGAACGTGAAGTGCCAATATGTCTCTGAACGGAATTCTAAGAACGTAATCCAGCATTAATTCCAAGAAGAGATAGGCGAGAATTATCCCGTTGGATATAATCGTTCTCTTTCCCGCTTTTTCCCTGATGTAGCCTACCAACGTGATGGTGAAAATAATTATTAGAGAAATTACGATGCCGCCGCACACCTGCACGAGCAGTGTATCACCCAGTTTCGTTGCAACATACAAGGCGCTTACTGAAACATTAAAAACCACAGAGGAAAAAACGAAGATAACGTCTACTGCTTTATTCATGCTCGTTTCTATGGTCTATTTTGTTAATTAGCTTTCAGGGTTAAGTTTGAACTTAAAGACGCGCGTGTACAAGCCAAATCCGTGTAGAAAATGAAGTGATTTCCAAAATCTAAGTTGTAAGCGGCAAAGGCTGCTTTTCTTGAGAGTAAACAATCAGGTATTTTCCAGCCTGCATGGCAGAAAGTTGATGTTTCTCTGCAACTGACTCTATAATGTTGCGAGTCTCATCGGAGACATCGGCTTTAAAATGCAGCTCGAAATTATCCGCTTCTGAACCGGGTTCCTTGGCTATACGCCTCAAAACCACAAAATTAACCAACGTCGCATCTCGGCAACGATCAATAATTTCTCGCAGGAACAGG
>Ga0307423_1000574_pt1 | contig 24747 bp, 26 predicted proteins | sample SalMarWE160310MG_FD_202154 | JGI IMG/M metagenome (GOLD analysis project Ga0307423, IMG submission 202154) | Salt marsh sediment microbial communities from the Plum Island Ecosystem LTER, Massachusetts, United States - WE1603-10 | ecosystem: Environmental > Aquatic > Marine > Intertidal zone >...
CGTTGTTTATCGCAGCCGCCACCCTGGAGAAGAGGTCCAAACAACCCGCAGACTTGGGGTAACCGATCCGCCCGATCAGGCTGCAGGAAACAGGCGGGACGCAGATGGCCTGGACGAACCAGGATGCGAAACGCTCCTGGTTGACGAATTCGTTCGGGAGATCGAGGTTGCAGGGAAGGGATCACCGCTTGCATTTTCGATCGTCGGACATTTTCAGGAAGGATAGATGATCATGACGATTCACCTGGACTATGCAAATATCCTCACCCCGGACGAACAGCTCCGAAAAGCCTGCCTCGTCATCGATGATGCGGGGTTGATCGCCTATCTTGGTCCGATGGAAGCCGCACCGGCAGTGGAGGGGCTGCGGCTGGATCTGCGCAACCTGTTCGTTGCACCGGGTTTCATCGATATCCACGTCCACGGCGGACATGGGATCACTTTCGGCCATCCGAATACGCTCGAAAAGGATCTGGCCGAATACTCCAAATGGGTGGTCCAGAATGGTGTAACCGGGTTTCTGCCTTCGATCACCGCGCCCAGCGCCGAGGAATTGGCCGGGCTGATTCGAGCCTATGTTCCTCTCCTTGAGCAGCGCCAGCCCGGAGCGCAGCCGCTCGGGATCCACCTCGAGGGTCCCTTCATGAATCTGGAGCGCAAGGGAGCGCAGAACCCGGCCTGGATCCGGGACCCGGACGTGGACGAGGCCAAGCTCTACCTGGAGGCAGGTAAGGGGTGGATCCGCCAGATGACGATGGCGCCCGAGCTGCCGCACGCCGAGGAAGTCGCCGCGCTCTTCCGCCGGGCCGGAGCGGTGCTGGCGATCGGGCACAGTGCAGCGGATTTCGACACCGCCGTCCGGGCGCTGCGAGGGGATTGGAACCACATCACGCATACCTATAACGCGCAAACCGGACTCCACCACCGTGACCCGGGAATCGTGGGCGCCGTGCTGACCTCGAAGGAGATCACGGCGGAGCTGATCGCCGATACGATCCATGTTCACCCGGGCGCGATGAAGGTGTTGATCCGCTGTGTGGGCGCGGACCGGGTCGTACTTGTCACAGATGCGATGGCCGGGGCAGGCCTTCCGGATGGCGACTACGAACTGCTGGGTTTCAAGATCACCGTGCGCGGAGGCAAGGCGACCCAGGAAGATGGCACCATCGCCGGCAGTGCAGCCGTCCTGAATGAGTGTGTTCGCAACATTCACCAGAAGGTGGAGATTCCGCTGGAGGACGCCGTTAAAATGGCCACGCTGAACCCGGCCCGGGTGCTCGGCGCCTCGAACCGGCTCGGCCGGCTGGCGGTTGGACAGGAAGCCAATATCGTCGTAATCGACGAGCAGGTGAACGTCCGCCTGACGATCGTCCGAGGCGAGATCGTCTACCATCAGCTGTAAATTGTGATAGCGATCGGAGCCGGTTCTGGTCATCGATGGATACACGAGATAACGTTCACGAGATAGATGGTCTCATCGATCAGCGTCGTCGATCGCAGCGATTCGATAGGGTTCGGCGCACCGCTTCCGCAGCGGCAAATCAGCTGGGACGTGCGACCTGACTTTCGGACACGTTGAACTGAGTTCTCCTGCAAGGAGTTTTTCGTGCCTCTGAGGGGCGTGATTTTCGACCTGGACGGAACCCTGATCGACAGCCGGGAGGCGGATCTGGAAGCGCTTGCCCGGGCACTGGAGCAGCTGACCGGTGAGCCGACCCGGCACGATCGGCTTACCCGCTTCTTCGGTGTGTCCAGCCGTGAGGCGGCCGAGGAGCTTGTGGGAGCTGAGGCTCCGGCACTTCTAGAACTCTGGTCGAGCGCGTATCACACCGACCTGGGAGAGAAGGTTCGCATTTTTCCTGGCGTGGCCGATGTGCTGCGCAGCCTGCGGTTGGAAGGATTACGCCTGGGTGTTGTGACGCTTCAGACTCGGGAGGAATTGCGCCAGACCCGGAAAGCCTTGCCGCTGGATGGATGGATCGAAGCCTGGGTTGCCGTGGATGATACGGAGCGGCCCAAGCCATCGCCTGAGCCGCTCCTGCTTGCGCTGCAAAAACTTGAGCTGAAACCCGCACAGGCTGTGATCGTTGGAGATTCGGTCAAGGACATTAAGGCGGGACGAGCCGCCGGCGTCTGGACAGGTGCAGCGCTGTGGGGATCGGTCGAGGTCGAAGCCCTGATCGACCTGAAGCCCGATTACATCTTTCGCCAACCGCATGAATTGAGGTCGTTATGGGATCACAAAACAGAACCATGAAGATCGCCGTCGTAGGCGTCGGCATCATCGCGCAGAAAGCCTATCTCCCGCTTCTGCGCCGCTGGCCGGGTGTCAGCTTGCTGGGCATTCACAGCCGTTCGCAGGATACGGTCGATCAAGTTTGCTCAGACTGGCAGATCGATTTCGGAACGACCAACCTGCAGGCGCTGATCGACCTCGGCCCGCAGGCAGCTTTCGTGCTCACGCCCCGATCCACGCATGCAGCGTTGGCCGCGCAGCTCCTGCAGGCGGGTATCGACGTTTTCGTTGAGAAACCTCCGACCGAATCGAGCGCCGATACGCGCACCCTCGGGGAGCTGGCACGCGAGCGCAATCGCATCCTCATGTTCGGCTTCAACCGCAGGTACTCGCTTCTGTACCGCCAGGCGAAGGCTCTCTTCGAGGGGAAGCGCATCCAGACCTGTCTGATCGAAAAGCACCGTCCCTCGGCATTTCACTCCAGCCTCTTCAACAACTACCTGGAGGATACGATCCACCAGATCGACCTGCTGCGATTTTTCTGCGGCGAGGTGCAGGTGCTGCACACAGCCTTCGAACAGGAAGGGGATCGAATGCTGGGCGCGATCAGCCTCACCCAACTGGCATCCGGAGGGATGGGTATGGTCTCCACCTGCCTGCAAGCCGGTTCCTGGCAGGAGTCGGCCGCGCTGCATGGGAATGCTTTGAGCGTGCAGGTCGATGCCTTTCGGGAGCTGCGAATTTACCATGAGGATCACCTGGAAGTGATCGGACATGATCGCCCGGGGCGCTGGGTTTCTGCGCTGGAGGAGCGCGGCTTTCAGGGAGCGGTGGAGCATTTCTTCGAATGTGTCCGCACACGCCAGCAGCCCGAGACGAACGCCGAGGAAGCCCTTCGGACACAGGAGCTGGTGGAAGCGATGGTAACCTGCGCCGGTGAACCTCTGCAGGTGACACTCAACCCGCGGGAGAGAGGCTGATGAAGCGGTTGATCGATGCGAACCCCAGCGATTTTCAAGCCCTTTCCCCGGCGGATCTAAAAGCCGCGATCCAGGCCTCCGAGGGGCGCGTCGTTGTGGCTGAGGTGATCGCCGCGGCACCGCCACTGATTGACAAAGTATCCAACCTCGAGCTCGCGGCGGCTTTCGGCGCCGACCTGCTGGTTCTCAACCTGTATGACGTCACGCATCCATGCATCGTTGGTTTCCCCGACTGCGGAGCCGGAGATCGAGAGCCACGGTCCGGCTTTGGAGCCTTCCCGCGCGGAGAAGGCTGCACCCTGGAGATGGTCAAGGATTGGATCGGGCGGCCGGTCGGATTGAATCTCGAACCGATAGCCCATCCCGACCTCGAAAAAGTAGGCGGGCGTCTGGCGACGGCGAAGAACGCACAGCTGGCGGTGGAGCAGGGCGCCGATTTCCTGGTGCTGACGGGCAATCCAGCCACCGGCGTGACGCGAGCTGGGATTGCGGCCAGCGTGGGTTCGATCCGCCGGGCGATCGGTGACGCGGCCATGATCCTGGCCGGTAAGGTACACGGAGCGGGGGTGAAAGAACCGGTGCTTACCGAATCCGACCTGGAAGCTTATCTCGAACAGGGCGCGGATGGGGTGATCGTCCCGGCTCCGGGGACCATTCCGGGAATGACGGTTGAGGTCGTGCGCGCATTCGTGGAATTCGCCCATCGTCGGGATGCGGTTGTGCTCTCTGCGATCGGTACATCCCAGGAGGGAGCCAGCCGAAGCACGATCGAGCAAATCGCGTTGATGAGCAAGATGGCCGGGGCCGACATGCATCACATCGGCGATGCGGGCACAATCGGCATTGCGGTGCCGGAAAACATCTACGCCTTTTCCCTGGCGCTACGCGGCCGGCGGCACACCTGGCACCGCATGGCGGCCTCCCTGCGCCGCTGAACTACAGCGGCAGTTCGATTGGCTTGGAGCCTTCCCGCGCGGAGCGGTAGGCAGCTTCCAATACTTCCTGGACGGCCGTGCCGGCGCCGAAATCGATCGCGGAGCGCTGCCCTTCCTTAATGTTGAGCATGAAGTCGTAAATCGAGGCCAGGTGGGCATCGCTCATCAAACCCTGGGAGTACTTCGCATTGGGCCATAAGGCGGCGACCGGGCGCTCGCCGGCCGGTGTGGGCGCATCGATCGCTCCCTCGTTCCAGCGTCCGGCTTGCAGATCATGGTAGCGTACAGCATAGGGATGGCTGATGTGGAACATCAGCGAACCGCGGCGACCGAAAATCTCAAAGCCGGTCTCCTCGGCGGCGCCGGCCGCCATCCGGGTCGCCTCGATGTGCCCCGGCACACCGCTTTTCAGGATCAAACGGCAGTGGGTCCAGTCGTCGACATCGACCTTTTCCTTCGTGGATGAACCTCTGGTGGTCGGGCGATCCGGAATAAAGGTCCGCATCTGTGCCGAAACCTGTGCCACCTCGCCCAGCAGGTAGTGGGTGAGGTCGATGAGATGCGCGCCGAGATCGGCGAACGCGCCGCCGCCTGATTCTGCCTCCCTGAGCCGCCAGGACATTGGTCGATCAGGGTCCAGGTAGCTGCTGTGGAACATGTGGGCCCGGAAATTGAGCACCTCACCCAGCGCGCCGGCCTGGAGCAGGGCTTTCATCTGGCGGATCGCGGGCAGGTAGCGCAGGACGAAGGCTACGTGGGTAAGGACGCCAGCGGCTTCGGCTGCACGCTGCATCCCACGCGCCTCTTCCAGATTCATGGCCAGCGGTTTCTCGCAGTAGATATGGCTGCCCCGTTCGAGCGCCGCCAGCGTCTGTTCCCGATGAAGCGCGTTCGGGGTGCAGATATCCACGATGTCATGCGGCTGGGCGAAGAACTCTTCGGGATCGGTCGTACGCAGATCGAAATCGATCTCGTCCATTAGAGCTTGTTCGCTTTTGAGCTGCGATCGCAGCACCGACGACAGTTCTGCCGTGCACTGCGGCTTGCTGTAGCAGAGGGGGATGTTGCGGTAGGCCGTGGCGTGCACCTTCCCGATATAGCCGAGGCCGATCAGGCCCACCTTGAGTTTATCCGGCATGCTCTCACTCTCCCTGCAGATGTGTTGCCTAAGGGCGCCACATGGAAGACCGGCGTCGGTCAAGATTCATGGTAACGATACGGCAGATCGATCCGTGCCATCCGCCCCGTCGAAGCTGGAGGATATTTTGCTGCAATCGGTTGGGTGGATATCAAAGCCGGTTATAAATGATCTGGCCTTTGACCAGCGTAAGGTATATATTCACCTCGTCATCGATTACGGCCAGGTTGGCCTCTTTTCCGGGAGCGATGCTTCCGATCCGATCGGCGAATCCCATCGCACGCGCCGGGTTTAGCGAGGCCATCTTCACAGCCTGGTGCAGCGGAACCCCGACCGTCTGGTGCATATTCCGGACGCAGTGGTTCAAGCGGGCTGAGCTGCCGGCCAGAGTCCCATCCTCGAGCGTCACAACGCCATCCTTGATCGTGACCATGAATTCGACCGATTCATACACTCCATCTGGCAGGCCGGCACCGAGAATGGCGTCCGTGATCAGGACGATGCGATCGTCTCCCAGGCAGCGGTACAGCGTTTTCATCGCGCCGGGATGCACGTGGATGGTATCGGCGATTAATTCGGCCGTGACCTCATCGGAGGTCAATACAGCACCGAAGACTCCCGGCTGGCGGTGATGAAAACCGCGCTGGGCGTTGAAGGTATGGGTTACATGGGTGAAATTGGATCGAAGCGCGCGCTGAGCTGTTTCGTAGTCAGCATTGGTATGCCCAGCGGCAACAACCACTCCTTGCTGGCGGAAGAGCGCAGCCACTTCATCTGCATGGGGCAGTTCCGGCGCCAGCGTCATCTGACGGATCCAGCCGTCGCCGGCTTCGAGGAAGGCACGGGCTTGCTCGAGATCGGGATCACGCAGCCATTCGGGATGGAATGCCCCCTTTTTCTCCCGGCTGAGGAAAGGGCCTTCCAGATGGATGCCCAGCGGTACCGCACCGCCGAAATCCTTCTTGAAAAGCTGGGCATAGGCTGTAATGACGTTGATCAGGGAGGGTGCATCCGGCGTGGCGATGGATGTCAGGAATCCGGTCACGCCGTTCTCGACGACACGTTGGGAGTAGGTCGCCAGGTCGCTCTCGAGCGTATCCGGATTACCGAATCCAACACCGAATCCACCGTGGACGTGAACATCGATCAATCCGGGGATAACCATACGGCCGCGCAGGTCGAGTGTCAGATCTTCGGTGTGGGGCGCTGATTCCATGGGCCCGACATATTCGATGTGACCATCGTCTGAAATGATCACTGCACTATCGGTGAGTATCTCTTCAGGGGTAAAAACGGTCGCGTAATTCATACAGATTGACATGGGGCAGCCTCTTCCAGAAGGGGTGCGTTTTGATTGATGTCGAGATCGCGAGCAGGGGGAGTCATTCCGGATCTCGAATCTCCACGCGATCGGGGGCCACGTTCGATTCCATATTACCCCCTGGCTTTAAGGCATGTCAAGGACATGGCTGATGCCAACCTTCCCGCTGGATGGCGGCCATCGAAGCCGGGGAGGCTTACCAAGAATTCCTGGCGGAAACGAGATGCGGCTGATACCTGCGCCCAGCCTGGCGCCGCAAGCTTGAACTCAAATATGCAGGGCGCTATAATCCGGGCGTTGCTGTGGCTCTCGGCGGACAAAGGGCAAAATCCATATGAACCCTGTGCGCGGTGAAGCGATTTATCAGGAGATTGGCTCCCAGCCGCACGCTTGGCGGGAGCTCCTGCCACAGCTTTCCAGCCAGATCCGGGAGGCACGATCCATTCTCTCCCGCGCCCAGCATCTCGTCTTCAGCGGTTGCGGATCGGGCCTCAACGCGGCTCGTTATGGCGCTCCGCTGGTCAGTATGGTTTGTGGGCGGACCGCGCAGGCGATTCCAGCTGCCGACCTGACGCTCTTTCCCCAGGTCGTTGGCCGCTCGCCGAAGCGCACGGCGATTATCCTGCTTTCACGTTCGGGCCGAACAACCGAGGTCGTGGACGCGGTACATGCCATGCGCTCGGCCGGTTTTCCGGTCTTGGGCATCACCTGCACGGAAGACAGCCCGCTAGCACGCGAATCAGATGCAGCCCTGATTCTGCAATCTGTCCAGGAAGAAGCCGTCACCACGACGCGCTCGTTTACCGGCATGCTGATCGCGCTGCAGTACCTGGCAGCAGCGCTTGCGGAGGATGAAGAATTTTTCAAGGCCATCGATGGCCTGCCGCAGGTGTGCAAATCGCTCCTGCCGCAGGCAGAGACGGTTGGCCGTGAAATAGCTGATACCTCTCCATTGCGCTCATTCGCCTTCGTTGGAAACGGTCCTAACATCGGATTGGCGCATGAAGCGCAGTTGAAGATCAAGGAGACCACCCTGCTGCCGGCTGATGCCTATCCGATGCTTGATTTTCGACATGGACCGCAAACGACGGTGAATCCGGAAATGCTTTTGGTCGCGCTGGTTTCCCGGCGCGGGCTCGAGCATGAAACACGCTTCATCGCCGACATGCATGCTCTGGGTGCCGTAACCTGTGTGCTGTGCGATCAGGCCAGCCCGCAGCTGAAGCAGCAAGCGGACTTCCTGGTAGAATTTCAGGCCGGAGGGGATGATCGAAGCCTGGGACCGCTGTACCTCCCGGCGATCCACTACCTCGCATACTATCGCTCTCTCGCGGAGGGCCTTGACCCCGATCGGCCGGAAAATCTGGCCTACTGGATTGATACATCCGGCGGCGGGAACCATCCTTGAACCATAGACGACACGGTAACGAAGTCAGGTGGGAGCAGCAGGAAAACGAATATGACCCGACATAGATCCGCTCCATCCGCGCTCGACGAGGGCAAGGCACTTGCCCGGGAACTCTTTGATCTGAGCCCGCGTGAATTGGAATCGCTAGGAGGCGAGCGCAGGGACGATCTTCGCACCCGCTATGCTCGACTTTCAGACGCGCAGTTTGAGGATGTGCTTTCCCAGGTTCGGGAATCCAAGCTGATGCTGCATAAGCGGGTTGGATGGCAGGCTATTCCGCATGACATCTCGGTCCTCGTGCTGGTGCTGGCGGCGGCGTTCTTCGATCTGCGGATCGCGATCATCGCCTGCATCGCAGTCCTGGTCCTGCTGGAGGGGATCTTCCAGTTTACCTACAACGAGAGGCTCTACCAGCCGCTGAGCGCGCTCGTCTGGCTGACCTATCCGGCCTACCTCGTATTCGGCTACCTGCTGTACCGGATGGGATATTCGATCGTTTGGATTGCCGTTGGGGTGCTGTTGGCGGCGCTCGGGACGTACGTTCTTGGAGTGCTTTCCAGGCTGCCAGTACGCTTGATCCTCGAGAGCCGGGCGAGGGGACGCCAGGCCGGCCTGGCGAAACGCCAGGAGCGTGAGAAAGAGGCGGATCGCTGATCCTGTGGAGGGATCGGCAGGCAATCCGAACATCCCGGCCGCCGGCCGGTCAGCGCTCCCCGGCCTCCTGCCACTTTACCATTAAGTCGTTCCAATTGTTGAACGGGATCGCCTCAATCTTGTGCTGGCGGCAGTAGTCCGCCAGCCAGCCTTTTACAAACAGCCGGTCGACGGCTTGTAGGATCTCGACGTCGCTCTTTCCGTCTCCCACGTAGACAATGCGCTCGGCTTGCTGGCGGAACTTCTGTACGATGTGCCGCTTGCTCACGCCTCGCAGCGGCACATCCGGGTGGTAGTAGGGAAATTCGAATCGGAATCCATTTCCTTCGAAGGCAATATGGTTCGCGTACACCGGGACGCCATCGATACCGTGTTTCTTCAGCAGGAATTCGATATACCAGTCCAACCCATCGCTGACAATGGCGACCAGGTCGCCGCGTTGCTCTGCGCCGGCAAGGAATACGTTGAATCCTGGATCGAGTTCGATTTCCTCCAGCGCGCGTTCCATCTCCTGCCGGGAAGCGGTGACCGTTGCGAAGGTCGAGCGGATTTCCTCAGCGGTCCCGATCTCGCCCCGTTCCCAGCGCCGGGCGAATTCCATGCCGCAGCTCGCGAAGCGCTGATAAAGGTAATCCATCGTCTGTGCGTGGGCGATCGTACCGTCGAAATCGCATAGGACCGCCAGGCTGCCCGGCTTATGAGAAGGTGTCACGAGGGGCTGAACCTATTTGGATTTCGGGAGCTTGAGTTTGAGGGAACGGGCCCAGGCGTCGACAGCTTCCTTGGTATGGACGTGCTTCTCCCAGTCCGTGTCCTGCTCGACGTCCTTGGCCATCGCATCGCGAATCCGCTTGGGGTAGGCTTCGACCCATCGAACCCACGCGGGCTGAACGAACCTGGGCGGCCGCAGCGACCACCACACGCAGACCAGCGCCAGCAGAAGGATGCCGCCGACAAAGAGGAAGTAGTAGGATCCGAATCGGGCCTGCGCTTGCTCCTGGTAGGTGTATAGGAAGAAGACCACCCCCAGCGGGAGATAGGCATACACGCCTCCGCGTGTGCGCCAATACCAGCCTTTCCAGTATCCCAGTCTCACGAATAGCCAGGCGCCGGCAAATCCAATGCCAAGCAGGCGCAGCAGATCATTGGCGTTGAAATCAAATATGATGGGCCTCCTGCAGATAGGTCAGACTCGTTTCTTCGATCAGCGTGGCAACGTCCTGCCGGAACGGACTGATCAACGCTTCATAGGTTTCATCCCGGAAGGATTCTGCATCGGGGAAGTAACCGATCTCATCGTTGCAATAGCTCACAACGCCAGTATACAAGAAGGGACTGTCTTTTTTGATCCGCAGCACACTCTGGCTGAAGGGTTCGCCGGGAAGGCCCATCAACGCCCCCTCCCCGATGTGGAAAATTTGCAACTCGGTTTGAATCGAGCTTTGCCCGGCCAGTGATTCCCGCATCTTCGATTGCCCGACAGCGCCCTGCCACTGCGTGAAGACACGGCGCAAGTCACCGTGACTGGCGCCCTCGGCTTTCATCGCATCCAGACGATGCTGCAGTTCATCAATCCGGCCCTGGCTTTCTTCCGCCGGTGGAAATTCGCGAAATGGCACCTCCAGGGCGTGGGTGCTGCAGTCCAGGGTCGCAGAGGAACTGGATTCCACCTTCTGCATCGTCCCGAGCACGCCACCCGCCAGGATGGAGCCCATACGCTCCGCCTCGGTAAACGTCTGCTCCCGGCGCGTGAAACGTGTGCTCACGTCTCCGGACGCGCCGTTGGTAAAGAGGAAGACCGTGTCCGGGAAGATTCGCGCCAGGATGGAGCGCGCAGCGCCGGGAAAGTCCGCCGTGAGCAGCAAGTTGTCCTGGCCCAGCACGGTCGGGTGGCATCCGTAGTTCATCAGGACAGCCAATGGCTGGCCTTCCGAATTGTCCACGCGCAGGATCAGCAGCTCGTCGTCCAGCCGATCGGAATCGGGGTCATTGCGGTTGGTGCCGATCCCTCGCACCCGTCCCGATTCCCACCCGAGCTGGACCGGGATGAGCTGTCGGCTGGCTTGAAGCGCGGCGCCGGCGATCTTGCGCTCGACGAAATGCTGGAAATCCGGATCGCTGTAGGTCCGAAGCCCAGGAACCTCCGGCATGAATCCGGCCGGGCCCGAGTGTGTGTGCGAGCAGGCGATCATCACGCCATCTGACGGGCCGATGGCTTGCTCGATGGCGGTGCGCAGATTCCGGGTTACGCCGAGCCGTATGCCGAGCAGATCGGCGGCGACCAGGATCAGACGCCGGGAGGCTCCTTCCAGCATCAGCAGCTGGGCGACCAGCGGATCGTGAACACCCTGGCTGACGCCTTCGCGCGCGCCGTAGCCCTCCATGGGGATCCCCACCGGAGGGGTGATATCGACCTGAACGACGCTGGCCTGAACTTTCGAATCGCTCATGATGCCCTACCAGAGTTTGATGCGGCCCCAGTAGCGGTCGAGCAGCGGCTTGTTGATGCGCTCGTGTCCGTCGAGGTTTCCGCTCATGAAAACCGGTGGTTCGAGTCCGCGGTCGAGTAGATTTTGAACAGCCTGCACGATGATCGCATGCACGATGAACATCCCGGCCACCCCCGAACTGGCGCCCACGGGCTGGGCGAGTCCTTCCAGGGTCAACACGCAGTCTCCCTTCGGGCAGCCGTTATCGATCACGACGTCGGAAAGTTCATAGAGTTTCTTGCCACTTGAATGGCGGGATGTCGTGCCCTTTGAGTGCTTCAGCGAGGTAATAGCAATCACAGGGACTCCCCGCTGCCGGGCGCCTTCCGCCATCTCGATCGGTGCGGCATTTCGCCCGGAGTTGGAGATGATCATCAGAGCGTCTTTCGGGGTCACGCGGTAGTAATCGAGGATGATCTCAGCGATACCCTCGATGCGCTCCATGTACTCGCTTTTCACCACCTGTTGGTTTCCGGTGAGGCTGGGCTCGAGGATCGCATCAACCGGGGCGAGACCTCCGGCCCGGGAACAGATGTCTTCGGCAATAACATGGCTGTGGCCGGTGCCGAAGGTGTACAGGATTCCGTCCTGGGCGACGGCGTCTGCCACAATTCCGGCCGCCTCGAGGATGGCCTCCATCTGGGTTGAGAGAATGCCATCGAGGATGTCCTGAATTCGGGCCGCATAGGCTGTAACCTGGTTTTCCATGATCACCTCCAGGGGTGGGATAGCGGGGGCGAGACTGGTTCGCGCGGTCGACCCAGAGTCCCAGGAGACGGATTTCCTTCAGGATCCACGGTTTCCGGCGCGGTGGACGCGGGTGTCATGCCGGGCCGGGATCACCCCGTGCCTGACTCTGGGTTGATGAGACCGAACCTGCCGTTACCTCGCAATCCCGGATGGAATCAGATTGAAGGTTTCGATCAATTCACCCACTCGGAGAAATTCTTCTCGATCGTGGGCCAGAATTCCTTCTTCGGGTCATCCGGCATCATCCGGCAGGTGATCGTCACGCCCATATCATGCGCTTCTTTGAGGGCCTTGACGCCCTGCTCGGTGAGGAAGACGGTGTTCGAGAGCTTCTTCGATCCGCGGGTATACGCCTGGTTGCCCAGGTTGATTTCATCCATCTTCAGTCCACGTTTGAGTAGTTCGACACCATCCTCAGGGAATTTCGCGATGATGAAAATCGTCTCATTTTCCGCTTCAGGGCCCTTGCAGTAAGCGACAGTGTCATCCAGCGAGAGGACCGACACCTTCGCGCCGATGGGAGCCACGGCCTTCAGCAAGGTCACCTGGATTGGGTCGGCTGCAACCTTATCATTCGTAACGATAATGTGGTCGATCTTGATTGCTGCGTTCCAGGAAACCAGGATCTGTCCGTGGATTAAACGGTTATCCATGCGGATGTGACGGACGGGCATAGGGAACCTCCTCCAGCCGCCTCAGGGTACGTCGTGTATTATTCCGGATTGAGGATCTCCGAGAGGTCCTTGATACCAAACTTGCCGGCTTGCTTGGCAATTTCCACCAGTTCAGGAAGCGTGTGGCTTGGACGCTGGACAAGCAGTTCTGCCAGCATGGGCAGGTTCACACCGCTGATGAGCTTTAAACCTTCCTGCTGCATGGCGAGACGTGCACAGGCGTTGAATGGGCTTGCGCCGGGCAGATCGACCAGGAGCAGGGTGCCTTCGCCGGTGTCATTTTGCCCGATCGACTCTTCGACACGTTCCATCAAGCCTTCGACGGCATCCATCTCGAGCAGATGGACCGGGCTCAGCTGCTCCTGCTTTCCGACGATCATCTCCGCCGCTTGGATCAAGCCGGCGGCCATCTCGCCATGTGTTACAACAATAATCCCAACCACGCGACCTCCTGCCCTCGCTCAGGCCAGGTTTAATTATACATTCACGCAGGTCGATCGGATCTACTGGACCCGGCCCTGAGCGTGAGTTAAAGGGCTGCTAGAAAAAGAATCTCGGCGCCCATGCCATGTGCTTGTAGCGTGCCAGAATCTCTTCGTTATGCTCGTCAGAGCCGTCCAGGTTGGCGCTGATCAGCACTGGTGGAGTGACGCCTTTGTCGAGCAGATACTGAATGGCCTCGACCATGACGGCATTCATGATGGCTGCGCCAAGCACCGTGGAAAGCGCGCCGGCTTTCATCGGCATGCCCTCGAATTCGATCGCCGCATCCCCCATGGGGGTGCCGGTATCGAGTACGATATCCCCGAATTCAAACAGCCGTTTGCCGCTCGAATGGCGTGACTCGACGCTGCGGGAATGTTCCAAGGAAGTCACCACGATCAGCTTCAAACCGTGCGCTTTGACGTACTGTGCTGCTTCGATCGGCTCAGGGTTGCGTCCTGAATTGGAGATGATGAAGATCACTTCCCCGGGCTGAAGCGGGTATTGTTCAAAAAGTGTCTCTCCATATCCCTCGATCCGTTCCATTAATCCCCAGGTGGGATCGGGGAGGTGGAAGACCGGCGCCAAACCGCCGGCGCGTTCGCTGATCTCGCGCGCCAGGAGCTGGGAGTGGCCTGATCCGAATGTGTATATGTTCTTGCCCTCCGCGATCACGTCTCCGATAAGATGGGCCGCGGCCTGGATCGGATCGGCCTGTTCTTCGAGCATCCAATCAAGCCGTTCCCGAGCGATCTTCAGATAAGTTTCGAACATCGTATTCCCTCGGCTTTGCCTGCTGAGATGATAGAAACAGGGTAATTGGGATGCCCCAATTACCCTGTTTGATGTTTGATCCGGTTGCCCATGGACCCCTGTTACCCGAGGATCCCCAACGCACCGCCGATGAAGCCGATTGCCGTCAGCACCAGGATGGTCCGAATCGGGCTCCAGCCGCGTTTGAGCAGCCAGTATGCCAGCCATGTAACAAGGAGCGGAAGCATATATGGCAGAATCGCGTCCAGCTGCTGCTGGATGTTGACGGTTTGCGTCGTCAGTTCACCCCGTACCGTTACGTCCCGGCTCCACTCCAGGGGCGTCGTGACTTTCACGATCGATGGTGCAAATCCGCCGATCACGACCAGGCCGACCAGCGTGGCCAGTTCCGTGATCCGCTCGATCATGCCGCCGCCCAGTTGGCCGATCAGGTTGCTGCCTTGACGGTACGCCCAGAAGAACTGCCAGTAGCGTACGCCCAGGTACGGGAAGAAGACCAGCAAGATCACCAGGATCGGCCCCATTACATTGCCCTGCAGGGCCATCACGGAGCCAATGCTCATGATGATGCTGTTGTAAAGAGCCCAGACGATCGTGTCGCCAACCCCCGCCAGCGGACCCATCAAGCCGACTTTCAAGCCCTCGGTTGTCTCCAGCGAGGCGCCTGACTCCTCCAGGGCTGCATGAGCGCCAAGGATGAGCGGGTAGCCGACCACCGGGTTGGTGTTGAAGAAGTTCAGGTTGGTGATGAAGGCTTCCTTGAAGTCTTCAGGATCGGGGCGGGTCTTGCGCAGGATGGGCAGAATCGCGGCGCAGTAGCCAACAGACTGCATGCGCTCGTAGTTCCATCCCAACTGATTCAGGAACAGGTAGCGCCAGAAAGCCCGCATGAGGTCGCTACGTGTAAGCTTGGTAGAAGCCGTAGTCTCCATCTCAGGCCTCCTGTCCGCGATATTTCAGCTGCTGGTAGACAAGCGCGATGGCCACGCCGGCGATCGCGATGCCCACCAACGGCACTTTGAGATACGCGTAAAGTACGAAACCAAGCAGCAGAAATGCCGGGAAAGTGCTCACCGGCAAGATCTTCAGCAGCATGGCAAAACCAAGTGCTGGCAGAATGCCGCCGGTTACGGAAATGCCCTTATTGAACCATGGGTTCTTATCGAAGAAGTTCGATACCGCCTGAACCGCCTGGTCGCCGAAGGCAACGGCTAGGAACACCGGGATAGCCCGTGAAAGACCCCAGATCAGGTGGCTGGTCCACCACATCATCCGCATGAAGCCCTTCTCGTCCCCGGCCTCAGCAAAAGCGTCGGCGCGGTGGACAAAGACGAAGTTCAAGAAGCGTTGGAGAACATCGACCTGGGTGAGCAGTAGTGCCGCGGGGATCGCCAGTGATATTCCGACCTCAAAGCCGCCCGTCTTTCCAAAGTAGGTGCCGAGAATCGCACCGACCGTGAAATCCGGGATGGTGGCGCCGCCGTACGTGTACACACCAAGCGCCATCAGTTCGAGCGTGCCGCCGATCATCATGCCGGTCTGGATGTCGCCGACGATGATCCCGGCACCGAAGCCGGCGATAAGTGGTCGGAAACCTAGGAAGAACACTGGGCCGAGGATGTCGTAGATGCACAAGTATGCCCAGAGCGCCAACAATATGGCAGTAAGCATTGTGTGCTTCCTCCTCCATTAATGAATATGTCCGGTTTTAAGGCTGTTTCTATTCACGAACTTAGGGTGTTCTCGGAGGCACCACCTCCCTTCATCGATTTTGGGCAACCGGGATCTCGTGAGTCGAAGCACCGAAGGCAGCCGCTGGCTTCCAGGCTGCTCGCTGCCATCAACCGACATCATGGGATACCTTTGCGGAAGAAGTATGAGAAGTAGAAGCGTTCCAAGCCGCACCCATTCTGCTTTCCCATTGGCTGCGGTCTCGAGAGTCGGCCAGATGCATGCTGCCGGAGCCCGGATGGCGCAGCGACGAATACTTCTTAATTCATGGGAAGAGCAGGATCCAAGTGGGTATCGAGCGTCGGGTCGTCCTGCGCTCTTCTACTCTCTTTGCTTCCTTCGCCTCCTGGCCAGCCGTGGATCAGGCTGCACTGCCGCACCTACAACGCGAACCCCCAGAAACGGAAGCAGTACCGTCGCAAATGTAAGGACCAACTCAAATTGCATCAGGTATTACTAGTCTATGTCGCTCTTCCTCCCTTGTCAACTATCATGTTGAATATGTCATGAATTAAAGACATTTTGCCCGGGCAAATGTTCAGCCACGATGTGGCACGATATAATAGGTAGATGCGGCAAACCGAAGAGGCAGAACGCGCTTCCTCAGGCAAAGGCTCCCTTGATCACAGGTACTCTCGGTTCGCCGTCCCTTACCGGTATCTTTTCAGGCGTGCTCGTTGACGATCGGTTTCCCGGAATGGATTGCTTTCCCAGCTCCCGTTCGCACCATCCCGGGGTTTACGGGCTAGGAAGAACCTACCTTTGGGCGACAAACAGAACAGGCTTAGCAAACTCGACTCAACCCCGGTTCAGCTGCTGGCAGTGGATATCGATGGTACCTTGCTCGATTCCCACCACCAGGTCCGTCCGAGGGTACGAAAAGCTCTTCAGAACGTATCCTTTGATGGCCTGATCGTCAGCCTCGTCACGGGCCGGCCGCGTTGTGGAACGCTCCCTTTACTGGAGGATCTCGGGCTGACAGCGCCCGATATCACCTCAGGCGGCGCGTACATTTTTGATTCGGCACAGGATCATGTAGTGGCCTACCAGCCCCTTCTCCCCGAGACCGCGCGCGCCGTGGTGCAGCTCGCCCGCCGTCCTGACGTGGGAATCTATTTCGGCTCGCCAGACAACATCTCCTACGAGATCCCCTACGAAGACTTTCACCGCACGTCGGTGATCGACCCTCGCTATCTGCACCGGGCGTCCGACCTGCTGTTCGAGACCGATCTGCAGCCGGGGAAGATCACGCTGGTGGCGGATTATCCAATTTTGAAAGATCTCGAAGGCCAGATTCGAACGATGCGCATCCCGCTTGAGCTCACGTACTCCGGCGATCGGTTCCTGGAAATCAACCGCGCCGGCGTGGATAAAGGCAGCGCGTTGAAATCGCTGAGTGAATATCTCGGGATTCCGCTGGAGGGAGTTGTCGCCGTAGGGGATTCGCCGAATGATATCAGCATGTTACGCGTCGCGGGAGTATCGGTTGCGATGGGGAATGCGGCATCCGAGGTTCAGCAGGTTGCGGATCTGGTGGCCCCGAGCAACGATGAAGATGGCGTTGCCTGGTTGATGGAGAAAATCGGGTAGAAGGGTTGGCGCCGGGGCGGCATGCCCTGGATCGCTTTTTCTCCAGCCTGGAGAAAGGGGACGGCCTATGAGCGGGGAAATTCTGCATAAGGAAATCTACGAACAGCCCCAGGTGATCGCCGATTTCCTCGAGTCGGAATCGGAAAACGTCCGCAGCATTACCCAAAAGCTAGGAAAGACATTCCAGTACCTGCTGATCGCGGCACGCGGTTCCTCCGACAATGCCGCACGCTATGCCCAGTACGTGTTCGGGTCCTTGAACCGGCTGCCGGTGGCGTTGGCTACCCCTTCGCTTTTCACGCTGTATGACCGGCCGCCCAAGATGCAGGGAGCCTGCGTGGTCGGAATCTCGCAGTCCGGACAGTCGCCGGATATCCTGGCCGTCGTGGAGGAAGGCCGCCGGCAGGGCCAACCTACGCTCGCGATTACCAACGACCCTGACTCGCCGTTGGCCGAGGCTGCCGAATACGTCATCCCCCTTCACGCCGGCCCCGAGAAGGCGGTCGCGGCAACCAAGACCTACACGGCATCACTGGCAGCGCTGGCGCTGATGTCCTGTCATCTGGATGACGATCAGGAGCGGTTGGGGGTTTTGCAGGGCTTGCCTGACCTGATGCGGGAGACCCTCAAGGACAACCAGGCCGTGATTGAGACGGCCGAGCGCTACCGCTTCATGGAGCGCTGTGTAGTCATCGGCCGGGGCTACAATTACGCCACCGCGTTCGAGGTTTCGCTCAAGATCACCGAATTGACCCGCATCATTGCCGAGTCCTATTCTTCGGCGGATTTCATGCACGGTCCGATCGCCATGGTTGACCAGGGGTTCCCGATCCTGCTTATCGCGCCGAGCGGAAACGTCCTTGAAGATCTCAAATCCCTGGTGGACCGGCTCGAGTCGCTGCAAGCCGAAATGCTGATCATCAGCGACGATCGCTCGCTGCTCTCACGTGCGCAGGTCGCGCTCCCGCTGCAGGCTCGGGTACCCGAATGGGTCTCGCCGCTGTTGGCGGTGCTGCCAGGCCAGCTCTACAGCCTCGGCCTGGCCCAGGCGCGCGGCATGGATCCCGATCGACCGCATGGTCTCACGAAGGTGACCGAAACCTGGTAACAACCTTGCCTTGAACATCCGGGAAGCATCAGCCGGATTGGGGGATGGGGCCCTGTGCGGCATGAATACAGCCGACCGGGATGGAACCTGGGTTCTCCATGTTCAGGGTTGTTGAAAGACGCCGGTCGACGGTGGCACGAGTGGAGCGGGGATCTTTGCCGGGGGCGTACTCACAGGTATTGCGTCGGACGGCACGGTTCGAAGGGTGAAATTACCAGCGCCGGGATGCAGGGCAACCCGCTGATAGTTTGATCCGTGACATTGACCTGGGGCGTAGGCCTGTCTGCCGCCGACGAAGCGAAGGCGCTGACCGGAGTGTGCCGGGTGATAACAGCTTGGGCCGGGTTTGGTTGCATGGCAAGAGGGGGCGGCCCTGGGTGAGGATTGCAGGGCATATGCCTTACCCCTCCGAGCCGTGGATCTACCACGACGGCAAGCAACGGCTTGACAAGCGCACCCGGATCGGTTATCGTTCCACCCATCAACAAAATTCGCCAGCAGTCCTCGCTGCAGTTCCCTCCGGGCTTGGTTCCATCCCCCAGACATCTGCTTGACTTCTGAAGATAAGGAAAATTTGATCGTTATGAACTTCAATAGTTCAATCTTGATTCACGTTTAACAACAGGGATTCGTGCCGCCGGGTATCAAATTCCGACGCCGATCCAGGCGGCGGCCATCCCGCTCGCCTTGGCCGGGAAGGATATCATCGCAACCTCCCAGACGGGGACAGGCAAGACGGCGGTGTTCGTGCTGCCCATCCTGCATAACTTGCTCACAAGTGAGGGGAAGGGGACTCGGGCTTTGATTATCACGCCCACCCGCGAGCTTGCCGAGCAAATCCACCAGGCTATAACCATTCTGGCGCGTGGAACGAAAATTCGGAGCGCTGCCATCTACGGTGGTGTCGGCGCGGGAGCCCAACTCGAGGCGCTTCGCCGTGGGGTGGAAATCATCGTGGCATGTCCCGGACGCCTGCTGGATCATATCCAGAACAAGCACGCCCGACTCGATACAATCGCTTTTCTGGTGCTGGATGAGGCCGACCGTATGCTCGACATGGGTTTCCTGCCGGATATCAAGCGCATCCTGCGGCATGTCCCGGTCCGGCGTCAAACGCTGCTGTTCTCAGCCACGTTTCCAGCCGAGGTCGAGGCGTTGGCGGCCCAGTTTCTACGTTCGCCGGAGCGCGTTGCGATCGGTATTTCAAGGCCTGCGCACACGGTTACGCATACCCTATACCCGGTTCCACAGCATTTGAAGAAGCACTTGCTGTTGAGGCTGCTCAAGCAGACCAGGACCGATTCGGTTCTGATTTTCACTCGGACGAAGCACCGCGCCCAGCGCCTGACCCGGCAGCTGGCCAACGCCGGCTACAGGACGACCGGCCTGCACAGTGATCGCAGCCAGGGCCAGTGACGATCAGCACTGAACGGTTTTAAAACCGGGCATTTTCAGATCATGGTCGCGACCGACATCGCTGCGCGTGGCCTGGACATTGACCGCATCTCGCATGTCATCAACTACGACATGCCCGACACGGCCGATGCCTACATTCACCGCATCGGACGCACCGGGCGGGCTGAACGAACCGGCGAGGCCTTTACCCTCGTTACACCGGAAGATCTGCCGATGGTGCACCAGATTGAAAAAATCATGAAGGAAAAATTACCGCAGCGTTCGCTGTCCGATTTTGACTATGCGGCAGCAAAGCCAGATGCCCGATTGCCCCTGCGCCAACCAGGCGGCTAAAGGCAATGTTCTGCGCCTGGGTTCGGTTGAGGCATGGCTGAAGCGGGCTGATCACGCAGCCATCACGCGCGATCTCCCGGTGGGCACCGGGGTTCATCGTCACGGTCAGCCTTTTTGTTCGTAGGTCTTTCTACCCTCCAGCAGGAGCGCCTCGACTTCGAGCCGAGCTTTGTCGATTGACAAATCCAGGACGGTAGCCCACTCCGCGCACACCGCAGAGCGTGTCGCTTGCAGCATGATGCTGGTAATCTCGTTCAGACTTCTCTTCCAGCTGAGGGCTGTTAAATCGCGTACCAATTCACAGCGTGCCTTAAAGGATCCATCCTTCTGGCGTCTTGCGCCTTCGATCAGACTGATCATATGGTCAAGAAAACCTTCGCCCGGGTTTGCTGATATCCTGATGATGAGCCAATCGGAAAGGACAAGTGTGCCCCCAGTCACCGCGCTGCGATCCCCGCCGGCTTCTCGGATCACCGGTGCGCTTTCTCCGGTGATTGCGCTTTCGTCGACAGAGGCAATGCCTTCAATGACTTCGCCATCGGCCGGTATCACGTCGCCAACCTCGACCAGGATCAGTTCCCCTTTTCTCAGCGTCTGTGAGGCGATAAGCTCGATTGATGTATTTATTTGACGATCTTTAAATCGCTTAGCCATAGTATCCTTACGGGACCGCCGCAATGCTTCCGCCTGCGCCTTGCCGCGACCCTCTGCAATGGCTTCCGAGAAATTAGCGAACAGGACGGTGAACCACATCCAGATAAGAACAGGGCCGATTGAACCTGGTACAAGGTCTCCAACTCCTACCAGAGCCTGCACCCAAAGCGCCGTGGACAGCACGCAACCTACTTCCACTACGAACATGACTGGATTGCGCACCATCCAACGCGGATCAAGTTTCCGGACTGCGTCAACCGCGGCGTGTTCGAGTATCTTACGATCCATCATAGCTGCTGCTTTCTCGAGTTGTATGCATGATGAGCCGTACTGGTAGAAGAATTTCTATGACTACCTCAACATCAGGTGTTCTACTATCGGTCCCAAGGCCAGAGCCGGGATAAAATTTAAAACACCCACGATCAGGATGATCCCGATCAGCCAAGCCATGAAGAGCGGTGTATTAGTCGGTAGAGTGGCTTGGCTTATAGGGATCTTCTTCTTCACCACAAGCGAGCCGGCCAGAGCCAATACAGGAACAGCCAACCAGTAACGGGCAATTAGCATCGCAAGCCCGCCAGAAATGTTGTAGAAGGTACTATTCCCGTGCAACCCAGCGAAAGCGCTGCCGTTGTTGTTGCCCTGAGAAGAGAACGCATACAGGATCTCACTAAAACCATGTGGGCCTGGATTAGATATAGCTTCCCGGCCAGGTTCGGTGGTCACCGCCAGAGCTGTAAAACCGAGTACGATTAACGGCATAATAAGGATGATCAACGAAGCCATCTTCATTTCGAAAGCTTCGATCTTCTTGCCTAGATACTCTGGCGTGCGGCCAACCATTAACCCCGACATAAAGACGCCTACAATGACGAAAGCCAGCATCCCGTAAAGCCCTGAGCCAACCCCGCCGAATATTACTTCACCGAGTTGCATCATCACCAAGGCCGCCAAACCACCCAGTGGTGTGAAGGAGTCGTGCATTGAATTTACCGAACCATTGGATGCAGCTGTTGTGGCGACCTCCCAAAGGGCGGAATTTACTACCCCGAAGCGCAACTCTTTTCCCTCCATGTTTCCGCCAGGGTTAGTGTTAGTTGCCGTTTGATCAGCTCCCATGTTTACAAGGGATGGATTTCCCTGCGATTCGGACCAAACTGCCAAGCAAAGGAATAGTATGAAGATGAAAGTCATTACCGCCAATAATGACCATCCTTGGCGGATGTCTTTCACCATATCCCCGAAGGTATAGCAAAGAGAGGCTGGAATAAGCAGGATAGCCAACATTTCCAGGAAATTGGAAAGCGGGGTCGGATTCTCAAAGGGGTGGGAAGAATTCGTATTGAAGAATCCCCCCCCGTTCGTCCCCAATTGTTTGATAGCGATTTGTGACGCAACCGGCCCAACCGCTAGGGTTTGGTAATCTACGACTTGGCCATTCGCAACAATAAATTTTTGGATGAACGGGACAGTTTCAGGCCCATGGAGGGTTTGGACTACACCTTGCGATATAAGTACAATGGCGAAAATCAGCGATAACGGCAGAAATATATACAGCGTGCTGCGTGTCAGGTCGACCCAGAAATTTCCAATCGTCTTGTGCGAAGCACGAACGATACCTCGGATCAACGCTACCAGGATCGCCATCCCGGTTCCCGCTGAGGCGAAGTTCTGGACGGTAATACCGATCATTTGAATAAAATAGCTGAGAGTTGTTTCACCGCCGTAGTTCTGCCAGTTGGTGTTCGACCCGAAGCTGATAGCCGTGTTAAAGGCCAAGTCAGGTTCAACGGAACTAAAACCATTCGGATTTAGTGGTAAAGATCCCTGCAGTCTTTGTAATCCATAAAGTGTGATGACCCCGAGTAGGTTGAACGTGAGCATCGCAACCGCATAGGCTGTCCAATTCATCTCCAGATTAGGGTCGACACCTGCAATGCGGTAGATCAACTTCTCGATAGGGCGCAGGATTGGATCCAAGAAGGTATTTCCACCGGAGTAAACTCGCGACATATGCTTTCCCAGCGGTTTCACCAGAAGGAGGAGAATGGCCAAATATAAGACTATTTGAAGAAGATTAAACAGAGTCATATTCATGTCTTCCTTTAATATTTCTCATCCGAAACGTTCCGGCTTGAGCAATGCTAGGAAAAGGTAAACAAGCAAACCCAGAGAAAGAAATCCAGCAATCCAAAACATCTTGGTTACTCCATCATGCTGTTGAAAAGGACCACCAGTCCGTATGTGGACAGGAAAAAGAGAATGATGATCAGGACTAATAGTATGTCTTGCATTACGAACTGTCTCCTTTCTACGAGCAGAGGTTATCTCAGACAAAGTCAATTTGGTGTATAGAACATAGGTTGAAGCATCTAGAAAATGTCAAGATCGTTATTGGGGTTTTTAACATCACAATCGTGATGCCAACCGCAACGAGAGAATCATGATTGCTCGTTAGGGCATTCAGAACTTAATAACCTGCTTCTGCTGGTAATCACATGAACAGGTATTCAACGGTTAATCACCTGGTTCCGCGAATGAAGGTACCTTAACCTTGTGTTTCGTTTGTCTTTGCAGCAGTTTATAGAGAAAGGGCGGATAGGTGAATCGGTGACGGTTATTGAGTCGAACGAATTCTTACTATCCTATTTGTGGGCAGATGGATACTAAATATCTAAGAGAAAGGCTTTCCTTGGTGATTGCAGCCATGGCCGAATGGTTGGCGAAAAATGGTCAAAGCGTAATAAACAAAATGCTATCAAGGTTTCCGTTTGGAAAGCAGATACACCTGTTCAGACGGTTGTGTTCTTCCTCAAGCGTCGCACGATGTACAGTTTCGTAGTTAAGAAATACGATTGTTTGTACGACATTATGATCGAGATCAAGTTATAAAATCTTATAGTTGCCACAAGTAGCCGGTGAATTTCTCAAGACATTTGACCGGGAACTCAGTCCTAAATCCCGAAGGTCAATGAAGCGAATCCAATATATGCCCAATAATAGAAACCGCCTGAAAGGGAGCTATCTGAATCTGTATGAAGATATCCCTATAAATAAGAACTGGATATGAGGATTCCGATAATTAGCGGAAACGGTATCAACCCTGTTCTTCGGGATGCTTATAAGAAAAACTCCAGATAGAGAGAATGATTCTATTGCAATAACTTGCTTAAAATGGTAAATTACTGCAATGGAATTTAATCAACTCGTTGATATTGTCAATGACGTGCCGGTCTTCGAAACCGGATTACTGCTCGCCGGCAATGTGGATCCCAACCACATTCGACGCCAGCTCTCGTTCTGGGTGAATGCAGGGAGGATCTATCAACTCCGGCGTGGGCTTTACATGCTGGCACCACCATACCAAAAAATCAGGCCACACCCGTTCGCGGTTGCCAATCGCCTAGTGCCTGGCTCATATGTGAGTTGCCAGTCTGCGCTCGCCCACTATGGATTCATTCCGGAATATGTGCCCTCCGTCGTGAGCGTGTGTTCGAGCCGGCCAAGGCAGTGGGACACGGCCTTGGGAACGTACCACTTCCGTCATGTCCACACGAAATACTTGTTTGGATACCACCAACTTGATTTGGGCGAAAAACAGCAAGCGCTGATCGCCGACCCTGAGAAGGCGCTGCTCGACCTTGTCTACCTGACCCCTGGTGGTGATTCAAGTGAGTATCTCCTGTCGCTCCGCCTTCAAAATCTGGAGCAGTTAGATGAAAGCACACTCAACAAATACGCAGAGCGATTTGGAAAGCCCAAGATGAAACGAGCTGCAGAAGAAATGAGGCAATTGGTGGGCGATACGATGTCTGAGAAAGGGGAACGATGAAAGACGTCCTATCGCGACTGATTGAGGAAACGACCTCTCCGCTGAGCGCCCGCAACCTCATGCGTGAGTACCTCCAGGCGCGCGTCCTGGCATGCCTGCAGCGGGAGGGTGCCATGATCCCGCTCGCCTTCCATGGGGGGACGGCGCTGCGTTTCCTCTACTCGCTCCCTCGGCACTCCGAAGATCTCGACTTTGCACTAGAGGGCAAACCCTCAACCTATGACCTCGACAAGTATGCTAG
>Ga0307423_1000575_pt1 | contig 24712 bp, 23 predicted proteins | sample SalMarWE160310MG_FD_202154 | JGI IMG/M metagenome (GOLD analysis project Ga0307423, IMG submission 202154) | Salt marsh sediment microbial communities from the Plum Island Ecosystem LTER, Massachusetts, United States - WE1603-10 | ecosystem: Environmental > Aquatic > Marine > Intertidal zone >...
GGATGAACGCTCAAAACCAGGCCCAAGGCCAGCCAAGTTTTGAGCCAGGCTCCCAGCCCCTGGCCCAGCCTTATGAATAAGATGGCGGCCCCGGCCAAGCCCCATGCGAACAACAGGCTGTGGGATGGCCCGCGATGGCTCAGAAGACCGGGCAGGATTATCATGGCCAAAACATCAAAATCGGGAATAATGCCCATCCCAAAACCCAAGAGCGCCCCCTTCCAACCCGAAGGCAGCTGGCCGGGTTTTTGCGCGGCCTGGTAAAAGGTTAGACTAGCCAGGCCGTGAGTCAAGATGGTGCTCAATTTTACAGAGCTCCCTGTATGGTCAAATCCATCGCGTTGTCACCTTAGACAGGGGTGTATCCAATAAAGATACCCTGAAATTATTGGCTTGGTAGAGGGCGCGATTTATCGGTAATCCCAGAAGGACTTGAGCTCATTGATTTCGGACTCGGCCTGATCAAAGCGCGCTGACAGGCGTTGTGGCTTGACTCGGGCCAAGCGCTCTGGGGTCATGATTTCCACCAAGTGGTCGCCGCCCAAGGCCCGCCGGCCGGCCTGGCTGATGAGGCGGGCCAGCGATATGAGCCTATTCCGGGTGCCTTGGTTCGGCTGGCCGGTTAAGAGGGCACGACAAAGGAACTCGTAACATACCGGCGGGCGGCCCACCTTCAATCGGCAGCCATTGGGGCCAAGCCAGCCGTGCTTATTGCGCCAGCCGGGGGTGGTTGTCCCATACTCTCTGACCAGAAGTAGAAAAGGGCTTTCCAGAGATTCACGGCACATTTCCGGTCGGCAGCAGACCTTGGGGCAGCCTGAGCATGTAGGGGCGCACCACGCATTCATCAGCTGCTGGACGCGCGTCTCCAAACCGGCGTAACGTCTTGCAAGCATGCCAAGTTGATCAGGTGGCAAGCGAGGTATCTGCTTGCCGATTAAGAGTGGTCTTTACCGGCTGGTTCTGCAAGGCCATGCTAATGGGCTTGGCCGTGGTGGTTCTCCAGCATTGCCAGCAAGGCGTTTTGAAAAGCGCTGGATTCTGGCGCGTCAACGCTAACTCCTAGGGTATATGGTTGGTCCTGGGAGGGATTGTAATAGGAGTGCACCGCCCTTCCCTGCACTTTGAGCATCGAGCCGTCCTGGTCCAGGTAGAACATCAACTCCATCAGTTGATTCTCCTGCACCGGACTGTTTATGGCCAAACCTAGTCCGCGGGAACTGATGTCCCTGGTTTTTCCTTGACGGAATTCACGCTCATCGACGGTCAGGCGGTAGTGAACCGGAGCCACATGCTTGACCCGGGGATGCTGCCGTCGTTCAGGTCCGGCGCTGGCCACGCAATTGCGGCCGAGGTGCTTGGCTGAATAGAGAGCCATATCGGCGCGGTGCACCAAATCCGTGGCGTTTTGGGCGTCATTGGGATAGGAAGCCACGCCTGCGCTAAGCGTAAGCTGGGTGCTCGGCAGGTTTTTCCCGCCTGAAAAACGGTGCAGCTCCACGGCCTGACGCAAACGTTCCGCCGCCACCACGGCTTCGGCCTGCTTGACCCGTGGCAGGATCAGCAGGAACTCATCCCCTCCATAGCGCACGATATGGTCTATCTTGCGGGCGGTGACTGTCAAAATGCTAGCCACCTCGGCCAAGGCTTGGTCGCCAACCAAATGCCCGTACCGATCGTTGTAGGGTTTAAATTCATCGACGTCGAACATGATGAGGCTGAAGGACTGGCCAAAGCGTTGGGCCTCGGCTACGTGTTGATGCAAGACGCGATTGAAAAAGCGGCGGTTATAAAGCCCGGTGAGTTCGTCTCGGTAAGCTGAGGACTCTTTTTGCCTGAAGGTGTCGCCTTCCACTAAAAGAGGATCCTTAAATTTATGCACCACATTAATCAGGTAATCGAACATGGCCACGCGGATACCCACATCGCGGCCCATGGCCTGGCTCATGACTCGACTGTGTTCCAGTAAATTGTGCCAGTGCTGGCGTGCTTCTGTCTGATTAAAATGTTTACGGGTTAACAGGAAGAGTATTTGCGAGTAGACAGAAGCGCCGTACCGGCTTTCTATGTCTTGCCAAACGCTGGGATTCGCAGCCTGGTTTTCATGTTCTAAGCTTATGAATAGGTCCAGCAGTTTGCTGTTAGACAGAGGCGCTTGGGTACGGGGCATGGCGGCAATCACTTTGGCTAGCGAAAAACATATTAAATTAAACATGTTATTCCACAACAATCCCTGGCGCAAGTCTATCTACCAGCGCCAGGGTGAGTATAATTCTAGCCAAATATTAGTTGAGAGTCAATATCAAGAGGGCAGTAAACCGGTCAGCGTAATCTTATATTGTGCAATTTATGCTGTCCCCACGGTTTCGAGATTTTCCAACAACCCGTCACCTGGCCCAGTGCTAAGGCCCTTATTTTGCGCCATTGAAACGGTGTAGGTCAAACGATTGATGATGAGGCCGCGCAGCAGGAAATCGACGGCGAAACGTTGGGGCTCATTCAAGTCATCCAGAGCTATGATGCCTAAAACTTTTTGAATGTAAGGCAGGATTTTTTGGTGCATTTCCCGTTGTTCACTAGTCAAGCTGCCGTCTTTTTTGGCACCCCAAACAGCAGGGACCACATAGTCGATAGGTTCGCGCATGAGGCGAAATTGGTGTTCCAAAAATAATTTGTGGTTGAGTTCATCCAATAGCGGGCTGATTTGGGCGGCCAAAACAGTTGGGCTTACATTTTCTGGCGCAGCCTTGGGTTTCCCTTTGATAAAATCCCAAAAGCCCATAGCGTAATATCTCCCCTGGCGTCATCCTGCAGGAGGCCCTGTCCACCTGGCAGGTGCGCCAAACAACGTATTATTTCCCTGCTTTGGGGCTTCACTAATATTAATTATATACCGGTTACCTTAGTTATGGCCAAGTTATGCTGAAATATAAAGGCCCGGCTGGCCAAGGTAATTTCCGGCATGGATTGCCCCCTAGTGCCGGCCGCGCTATGCTTGGGTTTATTTATCTTTAAAGCGAGGAGAGCAATGGACCAGGCCAACTTGCCTGAGGATCTCAAAAGGGCCCAGGATTTCCATGGTCACTTGTGCCCCGGACTGTTGATTGGCTGGCGGGCGGTGCGGACCGCAGCCCAAGCTCTTGAACTGAAGCCCAGCCAAGACGAGGAGTTGGTGGCATTGGTTGAAAACGATTCTTGCAGCGTGGATGCATTTCAGGCGCTTCTATCCACCACTTTCGGTAAGGGCAACTTGAAGTGGCTGGATCACGGCAAGCAGGTGTTCACTTTGATTGACCGCAAGGCACAGCGTGCGGTACGCATATCGTTTATCGGCGACAGCAAAAAACACCGCAAGGCCGACGGTTCCATTGACCGCGAGGCCTTCATGACCGAGCTTTTAAATGCGCCCCCGGAAGAGCTTTTCGAAGTACGCCAAGTAGAACCTCAGCCGCCCCGGGAGGCCCAAATCGAGCCTTCTATAAATTGCCCGCGTTGCGGAGAGCCCACCCAAAAAAGCAAGATGCTGGAAGTGGAGGGCAAACTCCTCTGCCGCCCCTGCGCCGCGGAGGTGACCCGGTGAAAGAACTGGCGCGTTTCATGTTCGAGGCGGGAATGCTTAAAAAAATGCGTCGCACCGGCTACCCTTTCCTTGGTTCTGGTGGAGAAAGCGTGGCGGACCATTGCTTCCGCGCCGCGCTTCTGGGCTATCAGCTAGCCTTGACTCAAAACGGCTTAGACGCCCCTCGGGTGGCGCTAATGCTTTTGCACCATGACCTGGCTGAGACCCGAACCGGGGACCTAAACTACGTGCATAAGAGATATTCCAAAGCGGACGAGGGCAAGGCGCTTACTCACCAGGCAAGGCGCTTGCCACCCGAAGTTGCCCGGCGCATGCTTGAGTTCACCACAGAGTTCAACGCCAAGGAAACACCCGAGGCCCTATTGGCGCATGACGCGGACCAGTTGGATCTGTTGATAGAACTCAAGGAACAGAAGGATCTTAACAACCCCTATGCCTCGGCCTGGATTCATTACGCCCTAAAGCGCCTGGAAACCGAGCCGGGCAAGGCGATGGCCAAAGAGATCATGGAGACCGACTGGACTGATTGGTGGTTCGAAAAGCGCGACGACTGGTGGGCGCCCAATAACTGCAAGCCAGAGGGCGAGCAGTAACCTTACCTTTTATCGGCGTCTCTTTTTTTGATAGCGGTTGACCGCGTTGACATGCTCGCGGTAGGCGGCGCTGAAATGATGGCTGCCGTCGCCTCTGGCCACGAAGTAAAGATAATCGGCCTTGGCCGGGTGCACCGCCGCATGTAAACTGGCGCGGCCCGGTGAACAGATGGGACCGGGCGGCAGCCCGGCCCGGGTATAGGTGTTGTAGGGGGTATCGTTGTGCAGATCTTCCCTGGTCAGGTTGCCGGTAAAATCATCCATGCCATAAATCACGGTGGGGTCGGCTTGCAGCGGCATTTTGCGCCTTAACCGGTTGTGATACACGGCGCTCACCAGAGGCCGTTCGGAATCCAAGGAAGTCTCCCGCTCGATGATGCTGGCCAAGGTCACCGCCTGCAACCGGCTTAGGCCCATTTCCTGGGCAGCCGGGGCCAGAGGCTGCCAGGCGCTTTTAAAGCGGCGGTACATGCGCCCCAATATGGCGTTGGCGCTAAGGCCTTTGGCAAAGCTATAGGTGTCTGGGAATAGAAAGCCCTCCATACTGTCGCTCTTGATTCCCAGTTCGTTCAGATAGTCTTGGTCGTTGGCCAGATCCTGGGCGTTCTTGCGATCCACCAGTCCGGCCTGGGCCAACCGATCCAGGATCTGCTCCAAGGTGAAGCCCTCGGGTAGAGTTACAACGTGCATTAACACCCGGCCCCGGTGCAAGGTCTCCAGGATGGCGTCATAGCTTAATGAGGCGCTCAAACGGTACTCGCCGGCCTTAAGGCTCTGGTGGCGGGCGGTGAGCCTGGCGGCCAACTTAAAAAGCAGGGGATGATCCACCACTCCGGCATTATTCAGCAACCGGGTCACATCGCCTAGTCCCAGTCCGGTAGGTATGTCTACAATCTTGGGTTCGGCGTCGGGCTGGGCGCGGTGGTTCAGAATAGCTTGCCTGGCCGCCAGCCAGCCGGGAATCGCCAGGCACAAGGCCATCACCAGGATCAGAAGTGGACGCCCCAGTTTCATGATGGCTCACCGTGTCCGGTCAAATATGCCTCCAGTATTAAGGCCGCAGCCACCTTGTCCACCTTGTCGCGCCGTTTGGCCCGGGAAACATCGGCCTTGAGAAGAGCCTCCTGGGCGCGCACCGTGGTTTCAAACTCGTCCACAAAAGCCACCTTGAGCTTGAGCGCTTTTTCTAGGCGCTTGCCAAAGCGCTGAATTGCTTCGCCAGCCGGGCCCAGCTCGGTTTCGCTCTTGCGCGGCAGCCCCAACACGATGAGCTCGACTTGGTGTTCGGCCGCCAAAGCAGCGATGGCGCGCACGTTGTCGTCGCGGCCGCGCTTGGGCAAAACCGTAAGCGGCGAGGCCAGTCGCGCCTCGGCATCGCTCAAAGCCACGCCGATGCGCTTTGCGCCCATGTCCAGGGCCAGGATTCGTTTATGCTCGGAAACAGACATGAGGGTTATTATGATCAAAGGCGGGCCTCGGAGCAAGGCTGGTGAACTTGACGGCCTTGGGTCCGCCACCTATAGTTTAATGGCCTAGCTAATTTCCCAAGCAAGCGAGAGAGGCATGCGCCGATGAAACAGCTCGTCCTCGGCACCGCCGGACACATAGACCACGGCAAGACCACTTTGGTCAAGGCGCTCACCGGCATCGAGACCGACCGCCTAAAAGAAGAGAAAGCCCGTGGGATCACCATCGAACTGGGCTTTGCCCATCTTGACCTGCCCTCGGGCCAGCGCCTGGGCATCGTGGATGTGCCGGGCCATGAGAAGTTCGTGAAGAACATGGTGGCCGGCGCGGCGGGCATTGATCTGGTCGTGCTGGTCATCGCGGCGGACGAGGGCGTCATGCCCCAGACCCGGGAGCACTTGGACATCTGCCGGCTCTTGGGGGTGAAGCATGGCCTGGTGGCTCTGACCAAGGCCGATATGGTGGACGAGGATTGGCTGGATTTGGTGACCGAGGATGTGGCCGAGTATTTGAGCGGCACGTTCCTGGAAGACGCGCCCATCATCCCGGTTTCCAGCGTCAAGGGCGACGGCCTGCCCGAGCTTATCGCGGCAATGGATGAGTTGGCCAGGCGCTTGGAGGAGCAGCCGGCCAGCGGTCCTTTCAGGCTGCCGGTGGACCGGGTGTTCACCATGAAGGGTTTCGGCACCGTTATCACCGGCACCGCCATCGGTGGCAAGGTGGAGGTGGGCCAGGAACTGATGATCTATCCCCAGAGGCTCACCAGCAAGGTCCGCGGCTTGCAGGTGCACAACCAGGAGGAGCAAAGCGCCCGGCGCGGCCAGCGAACCGCGGTGAACCTGCAGGGTCTGGACAAGGAGAACATCGTGCGCGGCAACGTCCTGGCCACGCCCGGCTCCCTGGTGCCCAGCCTGTGGCTGGATTTGCAAATCAAGGTCTTGGACGGCGCGCTACGCCCCATCAAGCACCGTGCGCCTATACGATTCCATGCCGGCAGCGTGGAGATCATGGGGCGGGTGCACACCCTGGACCGGGATGAATTGAAGCCCGGCGACGATACCTTCTGCCAGGTGCGCCTGGACGAGCCGGTGGCGGTTATGGCGGGCGACCGCTACGTGCTGCGCTCATATTCTCCCGTGCACACTATCGCCGGCGGCGCGATCATGCATCCCCACCCCGGCCGCCATAAGCGGGGCCGGCCCGAGATCATCGCCGATCTCAAGACCCTGAGTACCGGACAGGCCGTGGACAAGGTTGCGGTCATGGCGCGCCTGGCCGGAGAGAGAGGCGTCACGGTGGGAGAGCTGGTGCGCCTGGTGGCGCTTTCGCCCAAGGAACTGGACGGCCTGGTGAATCAGATGCTCTCCAAGCAGGAACTGGTGCGATTTGACAAGGAAGGCGGGCGCCTGATTGCCGATAAGGTGCAGGCCGAACTCATGCAAAAGGCCTTGGAGCTGGTAGCCCAGTTCCACCACCAACAACCCTTGAAGCCGGGCATGCCCCGTGAGGAACTAAAGCAGCGTTTGGGGAGGAACTTAGAGGCCAAGTTATTTGCGCATATATTGGGCAAACTTACCGGCGGCGATGAGCTGGTGGCGGAAAAGGACTTGCTGCGCCTGCCCCAACACAAGGTGCGCCTGGCCGAGGAAGACGCCAAGCTGCGCAAGCACATTGAGCAAGCATACATGGATGGAGGTTTGGCCCCGCCCAACCTGAAGGATGTGATCGCAGGCGAGGACCCCAAGCAGGCCAAGCAGGTACTCGGTGTCTTGGTTAATGAAGGCGTGCTCACCAGGATCAAGGATGACATCTACTATCACACTCCGGCTTTGCATGAGATCCAACGCAGGCTGGTGGAATACCTGCAAGCCAACCAACGCATGGGCGCCCCCCAGTTCAAGGAACTGGTGGGGCTCTCCCGCAAATACATCATTCCGCTTTTGGAGCACTTCGACAGCAAGGGCCTGACCATGCGCCTGGGTGACGAAAGAGTGCTCCGCAAGGCATAACCTACTCAGGCATCATGTCCGCGCGAGTATTGCCGCGCTGGTTCTGGGGTGGTGCGGCCTTGAGGTTGACATCACGGTAATACATAGTAATACTTATAATGCAATGACTTAACCATACCCATTAAGAGGGCTCTGCATGGGCGCGCACAAAGGCAAGCAGGAAGTGATCAGCTTCAAGGTTGACGAATCGCTGGCCAAGGCCATGGCCGGCATTCCCAACCGCTCCGAGTTTATCCGGGCGGCGGTGTTGGCCGCCCTGGACGGGGTTTGCCCCCTCTGCCAGGGCACCGGCATCCTATCTCCCGAACAAAAGGAGCATTGGCAGCGCTTCAGTCAAAGCCACAGTGTGGAAGAGTGCGACCATTGTCATGCCATGCACCTGGTATGCGTCGCGGATTCGGGCAGAAAACGCCATGGTTAACCGAGCCATCATAGGGTGCCTGACGATCTTTGCCTGGCTTTGCGCTTTCCCGATTGCGTCGGTCTGGGCAGCGGAGAAATTGATTGTGTTCGCCGACATCGGGCCAGTGGCCAATTTGGCCCGCGAAGTCGGGGGGCAAAGGGTGCAAGTGCAGGTACTGGTACCGCCCGGGCGCGATCCCCATACTTTTGAACCCACCCCGCGCCAGATGGCCATGCTGGCTTCGGCCCGGCTTTTTTTGAATATGGACATGCCATTTGCCCGGCGCATACTTCCTAAGCTGAAGAGCGCTAATCCCGGCTTGCGGGTTGTGGATGCGGCGGCTGGCATAAAGCGCATCCCGCTCGAATCCGAAAGCGGGGAGCATGGCGCAGAAAAGAACCATGGCCATCTAGGTGGTGAGCCGGACCCCCATATTTGGCTGGACCCCCGCCGCGCAGCCAGGATCGCGGAAAACCTGGCCCGCGCCTTCAGTAAGGCCGACCCGGCTGGCCGGGAACTTTATCAGGCCAACCTGAAGCGCACCCAGGCACGCTTCTTGGAGTTGGATGCAAAACTTAGGCAAACCCTGCAGCCCTATCGTGGTCGCGAATTCTTTGTGTTTCATCCGGCCCTGGGCTATTTGGCCCAGGCTTATGGCCTTAAACAAGTGGCGGTGCAGGCTGGCGGCAAGGAACCCGGGGCCAAACACCTGGCGCGGCTCATTCGGCATGCCAAAGGAAAAGGCGTGCGCGTAATCTTTGTGGAGCCCCAATTTACCCGGGGCACGGCTCAGGCCCTGGCCGAGGCCATTGGCGGCGCGGTAGTGGTTTTGGATCCCTTGGCTCCTGACTATCCAGCCAATCTGGAGAGAATGGCCGAAAGCTTGGCCCAAGCCCTGCAACAGGAGAAGCCGTGAGCCAGATCCATATTCAACCCAGCCTTGAGGCGCCGCGGGTGATTGAGGCGCAAGGGCTCAGCTTTTCTTTCAACGGCGAACCGGTGCTGGAGGATGTTGATCTCACCGTGGCCCGCCACGACTTTGTGGCCGTGGTGGGGCCCAACGGCGGAGGCAAATCCACCCTGATCCGGCTGATGCTGGGACTTCTCACTCCCCAACGGGGGCGGATTTTGGTGCTGGGCCAAGCGCCGGCCAAGGTGCGCCAGCGCTTGGGCTATCTCCCCCAACACCCTAGCTTGGACAAGGCCTTTCCCATTAACGTTGGTGAGGTGGTGCTCATGGGACGCTTGGGACTGGGCGGCCTCAGTTGGGGGGGGCGCTGGAGTCGGTCGGACAAGGATGCGACGGAGCAGGCCTTGGTCACGGTGGGCCTCAGCGAATTGGGCGCCCGCCCCTTTGCCGCACTTTCCGGAGGCCAGCGCCAAAGAGTGCTCATCGCCCGTGCCCTGGCTACTGAGCCGGAGATCCTATTTCTCGATGAGCCCTTTGCCGGGGTGGATCCGGGGGCCGAGGAAAACATTTATGAGCTTTTGCAAGAACTCAGTTCCGGCTTGACCATTCTGATGGTCTCCCATGACCTGGGCTTTGTCTCGCCTTTGGTGAGTCATGTGATATGCGTTAACCGCAAGGTTGCAACCCATCCCACGGCAGAGCTAACGCCTGAATTGATACGTGACATGTACGGCCGCGAGGTGCGCATGGTGCGTCACGATCACAAGGGACCGCCCGGAGGTTGCGCCTGTGAATGAGTTCTGGCAGGCAGTGGGCTCCTATGCCTTTTTGCAATACGCGCTTTTAGCCGGGCTTCTGGCCAGCCTGGCCTGCGGCGTGGTGGGGACCTTCGTGGTGGCTCGGCGCATTTCCTACTTGGCCGGAGCCATCGCCCACAGCGTGTTGGCCGGTCTGGGGGCCGCGCACTACCTACAGGTAGTAAAGGGGTGGCAATGGGCCGATCCGCTATGGGGAGCCTTGCTGGTTGGTATTTTGGCTGCGCTCATCATGGGGCTGGTAAGCCTTAAAGCCCGCGAACGGGAGGACACCATCATTGGCGCCATCTGGGCGGTAGGCATGGCCGTGGGCGTTTTGTTCATGGCCGCCACCCCCGGCTATGGTACCGATCTCATGGCCTATCTTTTCGGCAATATCCTGATGGTGAGCCCGGGCGACCTTTGGGCCATGGCCGCCTTGGATGTGGTGGTGCTGGCCGTGGGCCTGGGGCTGTACCGTCAGCTGAGCGCCGTATGCTTTGACGAGGAGTTCGCCCGTTTAAGAGGCCTTAACGCGGATTTTTATTTTTTTTTGCTGTTGGTGCTAACCGCGCTTACCGTGGTGCTCTTGTCGGCGGTGGTGGGCATCATCATGGTGATCGCTCTCTTGACCTTACCGGCGGCCATTGCCGGACGCCTGGCCAGCCGCTTGGGGAGCATAATGGGGTTGGCCGTGGTGGTTTCCGCCGCCTTCACCACCGCTGGCCTGGCGCTTAGCTATGGCCCGGACCTTCCTGCTGGCGCGACAATTATCGTACTTGCCGGCGCGGTGTATTTGTTGGCCGCGCTATGGGGCTGGCTGCGCACCCGGGGACGGGCATAGAGTCCTTTACTTGTCTGCTTGCCGGTTGCTAAACTATTAGCCCACTGTATCTTGCCCTAAAAACCTGGGGAGGCATTTCATGAAAAAGAGCCTGGCAGTTCTAACTTCTTTATTGCTGACTACGGCCTTGATATGTCCCAGCGCCATGAGCGCCACTTTGACCTTTCAATGCGATCAGGGCATGGAAATCATCGGCGGCCGTTTTTTTGATACGGATTCGCTGACCTTAAGCAAGACCACCACTTACAATGTGACCGAGACCGGCACCACCGTCACGGTTCAGCTGGGCGATCCGGTGGAGGCGCCGGGTTATAACTTTGCCTTCTTACAGGTTGATGTGCAGATGCCCTGGACCCATCAAGTTTGGGATTATCAAAAGGGGCAATATGAGACGATTCACTATGCCGGCAGTATTTCCAATCAGGCGGCTTGCAACGCCAACATCATGCCGGTGGACGGGGAGATAATAATCCGGGTCTACGGCCCCAACCGCGGCTGGCTCACCACCGGCTGCTCGGTGCAAAAAGGCGCCATCGTGCCTACCTCGGCCGATGAGAAATGCCATTTTGATTGCGAGTCCTGGAATGCGGCCTCCCAATCCTGCGTGGGCGCGCCCATGAATGGCTGCAAGTAGAGCGCAATGGTTTGAACCAAGGCAAGCTTGCGCTATAAATTGTGCATTATCTTTTGAAGAACCTGTTCTAGGAGCCGCTTATGGAGAAGTTCAATTCCGCAGACGCCATCCTGGATTTCGCCATACTAAGAGAGCAGGAAGCCCAGTCTTTCTACCGCGAGTTGGCGGCCAAGGTCAAAGGCCAAGCCATGCAGAAACTGCTAATGGATTTCGTGGCCCAGGAAGCGCGCCACGAAGCCAAGTTAAAAGGTGTAAAGCAGGGCCGCAAGTCGCTGGGAGCCGGCGGCACGGTGCCTGACCTCAAGGTTTCTGAGTACCTGGCCCAGAGTGAGCCCAAGCCGGACATGGACTATCAGGATGCGCTGACGGTGGCCATGCAGCGCGAGCGTGCGGCCTTTGCCCTGTATAGCGACCTGGCCGCCGCCACCGATGACGCCGAGTTGCAGGAGGTTTTCAGCGCGCTTGCTCAGGAGGAAGCCAAGCACAAGCTGTTCTTGGAGCGCGAGTACGACGATCACGTTTACTCGGAAAACTAGGCTTAAACGGCCATAGTAGCAAGCACGTATGTCGGTGGTTGCTGCACATGGATATAGTGTATGTAAATAACGCGGGACCCGGCGCCATGCCCGGTCCCGCGTTGCTTATTGACTTGCATGCGGTTTAGCCGATTCTAACTAGTCTTTCCATGCCTCGCAGTGAACCCCATAGATGTGCTTCGCGGTGAGGTTCCAAGGTGATCACCGGCCGACGCTCCAGCAGAGACAAGCCTTGGGCGACCACGCGCCAATCAACCGCGCCCCAACCCACGGGCAGATGCTCGTCTCCACTACCCCCATTATCGTGCAGATGCAACTCCCACAAACGAGGCTGGAAAGCCGTCCACCATTTTTCCAGGTGGGTGGCAGAAAAGGCCAAGGCATGGCCCACATCAAGGCAGAACCCGACATGGGTGGGTGATAGCTTGGCCATGGCCTCAATCAAGAGAAGATGCACTTCCGGATCCTGCTCGAATACGTTTTCCAGGACCAGGCGGCAGTGCTGGGCAGCCAGGGCGTCGGCCAATCCGGCGAAAACCGGTGCAGCCCGCGCGACCCACTCTTCTGGTTCAGGGTTGGTGCGGTGGTCGAAGCCCAGGTGGGCCACCGCCTGCTCAGCCTCGATTTGGCCGGCGAGTTCGGCCGCCGCTAAAAGCCGTTGCCGGCTGATTTCCCGTACCAAAGGATCACGGCTGCCCGGCGCCAGGTCCATGAATGCCAAATGAGCCGTGACCCTTCTGTCCTTTAAGAGAAGCTTGGCGGCGCTCAAATCCTCGGGCCCCAATTCGTCCAAGGCGTGGGCGTCCAAGCCCACCTCCAGGTTGAGGGGCAGAGTCTGGGCCAAGATCCGGTAACGGCCCAGAAGGTCCTTGAGCGGCAAGTTGATCTGCACTTCAGGCAGCCATCGCGGCAGATGTCCTTTATCAGCTGCGGTGAACAGGGCCCGGGCTCCAGCCTCAACTTCCGGCGGTAACTGCCCCTCCAGACCTGCGCCTCCGGCCCAGCCCAACACCGGGCAGGGTAGGCAATCGATTCCTTTGGGCGGATCTTGGGCCAGGCAAACGCAGGCCGCCGGTCTCAAGTCGGAGGGGCAGGTTTCCAAAGCCAGCGCCAGATCTGGAGCGGATCCCAAGTCAATTTCAGGCGCTGGGTGCCCGCTGGGTCCCAGGACCAGGGCTCGAGCCCGGGAATGCAGGGATGTGCGCAGTGCTTCGGCGTTCTCGCGCCTGTATGGCGGAGTATAGAGCCATATGATAGGTGCATTAGGCAAAGCATTTCCTAAAAACTGACAAGTCTATTATTACCACGGGCCACAAACACTTGCATATCATTCGGTCTTGTCAGCCGGGCTGAGCCAATTATGGGCCAGGAAAGGCCAAGGCACAAGTTGCGCTGCGTGGACACTGGCGAGCGGGGGTGGTAATTATTGGTTTGTGAAGGAGGTTAAATCATGGCGCGGATAGAATTGGAGCTCAGCGACGAGGTGTATGCCCAGTGGCGGGCCTTTATGCAAACCCAACCCGCCGGCCGCCTGGTGGAGGCCGGGCTCTTGGGCGATTGGATTTGCTTGGGTTTCATAGCCGAAGTGCCGCGATATATTAAAGAAGGCATTCCCCGAGCCAAGGCTCCCACGGAAAAAGAAGAAAAGGAAAAAGCCGCGGCCATGGCCCGCCGCCGGCTGACCAAGCCACAGAAGCGTGTGCTGCCCATGTTCGATCAGAACGACCAGATCACCGTACCCGAGATATGCCGCATGTTGGCGCTCACCCAAGAAGAAACCTACCGTTTGGTGCAAGGTTGGCAGGCCGAGGGCTTTCTCGCCGCCGGAACCGTGCGCGATGGTGAACAGACCTACGTGTTAAGCCAGACTTGGTGCGAGTATAACCTCATGGCCAACCGCCCGTCCTTGAACGCGCCGCGTCAGCCCATGCTGCAGGGCAAGCTGCCCACCGAGGGCAAGGAGCTGAAATAGGGCGATCCTGCCGGGCCCTTTCAGGACAATTGAAGCCAGCTCACGCGCGGGGGTGGGCTGGCAATTAACCGAAAAGGTAATTAAAGATTCGAAGGGCTTCTATTGTTTGAGGCGGTAGATGCCTTGGCTTGGGTGATGCGGAAGGCTTCCTTCAGCATCTGCCGGGCCATGCTCTTGGGGTTGGAATAGCGCACCTTGCCATGCACCACTAGCGCGCAGATGGCTAAGGCTTTGCCGGTATCGGGATCGCGGCCGTAACCGGCGAACCACTCGAACAACTCGGTGAGGTCCGGCCCGCGCAGGGTGCCGGTCTTGCCGCCCAACTGCAAGCCGCGCAGGATGCGGTCGCGGCCAACGCGGCGGAAAGCGCGCCGGGCGGTGCCTTCAGTAACCGTGGCCTCAAAAAGCTCCCGCATGGATTCGCAGGTTTCCTTGCTTACCAGGCGGCCCTTGCTCTGGGATTGGCCTAGGTAGAGGACCTCGCCACCTGCGCCGGAGACACGGTTAACCGCGTAGGGCTCCATGAAGCGGCCACCATTAATGAACACCGAAACCATGAGGGCGGCGTGCAATGGGCTCATGGTGGTGTGACGATGATACCCACAGGCCAACTCGCCCAACTGGAAATCGTCGGTCGGTTCGGGCAACTTGCTGATATCCAGCGGCAGTTCAAAAGGCAGCCTGCGGTCGAAACCTAAAGCGCGGGCATACCACATGAGCAGGTCGCCGCCGATTTTATGCACGCCCAAGCGGGCGAATATGGGGTTGTTGGAGTTGGCAAAGCTTTTGGATAGCGTTACGATTCTTTCCCGGCGCCGGGTGCGTTCCTTCAGCTGATATCGGAACAAGGTGTGGGGCCTTCCCGCAAAACTGAGCCGGGTGGAGGGGTCCAGGCTAACTTCTTCCAGAGCCGCAGCTGCGGTAACCACCTTGAAGAGAGATGCTGCCGGGGCATCAGCACGCAAACCAACCTCAGGGGCCATGCGCCGGCGATTGATGCCGGCCAAGGCCAGCAAACGGCCGGTATCGGCCTCCACCACCACCAGAGCGGCGCGGAGATCACGGTTGGTGGCCAAAAGCTGTTCAGCCCGGCGTTGCATCTGGGGGTTTATGGTGGGGCTCACGGTTAGGGGGCCCAGTTTGGGGTGCTTGATGGTAAAAGGCTGTCCTTGGGTTAGATGCGAGAGCTTATCGGCCATAAGTTCGGCCACCGCTTTTTTATCCAAGGTGGTCTGCTGCTTAAACGGAGCGGGGGGGGCGCCAAGAGCCGTTGACCCCAGACACAGAAGCCAGGCTGCGATTAAGAGCAAGAAAATCAGATAGCGTTTGCCGCCCATGATTAATCCTTGTGCGTCTCCCTTAGACGCTCGGGGGAGGGATCTCTCTGATGCCGTTTAAATAAGGCGCCAAAGCCTTGGGCAGGCGCACCGAGCCGTCTACCCGCTGGCCATTTTCCAGGATGGCCACCAAGGTGCGCCCCACCGCCAAACCGGAGCCGTTCAAGGTGTGCGCCAGGCTGGTGCCTTTTTGCCCCTTGTCCTTGAAGCGGATGCCGGCCCGCCGGGCTTGAAAATCTTCGAAATTGGAGCAGGAACTGATTTCACGGTAGCGTGCTTGGCCCGGCAGCCAAACCTCAAGGTCGTAGGTTTTGGCCGAGCTGAAGCCCATGTCGCCGGTGCATAGAACCACCTTGCGATAGGGTAGTTCCAGGCGGCGCAGCACTTCCTCGGCATTGGCCGTCAGGCTCTCCAAATGCTCGTAGCTGTCTTCGGGGCGGACGAAACGCACCAGTTCCACCTTATCGAATTGATGCTGCCGTATAAGTCCGCGCACATCTTTACCGTGGCTGCCTGCTTCGGCCCTGAAGCAGGGCGTGTAGGCGGTATAAAGAAGCGGCAATTGGGCGCCGTCCAGCACTTCCTGCATGTGCAGATTGGTCACCGGAACCTCGGCGGTGGGGATGAGCCAATAGTCGGTGCCTTCCAACCGGAAAAGGTCCTCGGCGAATTTGGGCAGTTGGCCGGTGCCGGTCATGGCCTGGGAGTTAACCATAAATGGCGGCAGCAATTCTGTGTAGCCGTGCTCAGTGGTATGCAGATCTAGCATGAAATTAATGAGCGCCCGCTCCAGGCGCGCGCCCATTCCTTTAAGCACCGCAAAGCGCGCGCCGGTCATGCGGGCGGCGCGCTCAAAGTCGATGATATCCAGGGCCTCGCCAATATCCCAGTGGTTAAGGGGCTCGAAATCAAATTCTGGCGGCTCGCCCCAGGTGGCCACCACCGGGTTGTCCTCCTCGCCGGATCCAATCGGCACCGATTCATGGGGCAGGTTGGGTATGGTGATGATGAGCGCGTTTAGCTGCTCCTCCACCCCGGCCAACTGTTGTTCAAGCTCCTTGATACGGCCGCCCACTTCTTTCATTTCGGTGAACATGCCGGAGGGGTCTCCGCCCGACTTTTTTACCCGGCCAACCTCGGCGCTGACTTCATTGCGGCGGGCCCGCAGGCTCTCCAGTTCCGGCAAAACGGCTCGCCGCTCTTCATCCAAACGGCGGAAAGTTCCCAGGTCCACTTCGGCCCGGCGGGCATCCATGGCTTTTTGCACAATATCTATATTGTCGCGAACGAATTTCAATTCCAGCAAGGGAGCGCCTCCCCAAGGCTTGATGATGCTGCGGCGCCCAATGAAGAGGAAGGAAGGTATCGGCGCCAAACACCTTATTATTACCCAACATAATGGGCTTCAACAAGTTAGCATACAATATAGTGGGTGTCAATTCATCGCCCTTAAAGGGCCAACTGAGCTAACCACCCAACCTGACATTGAAATTTACCTTATAGCCAATGATTTGTCAGGTGTTTTCGCTTGGCGGCATTACAAAAAACACAGGTATGCCCATGGCTTGTCTCATAAGGTCATTTCCGGGGAAAGAAATGCGGCGCTGGAATGCTACAATGTGAACTTGTGACCAGGCCAAGGTGCATAAATAAACCTCGCTGGTTTTTCTTGTAACAAGTTGGGATTTACTTTATGCTCCTAGCTGCAATGCAGCTACATTGAAGCCGACGAGATTTCTGCGGCAGGATCCACAGCAGGTGAGCTGCCAGTTTAAAAGGAGTGAACCATGTCCAAAGTAGGCATCATCGGAGTTGGCCAGTCGGCGTTCAGCCGCGGATATGTCGGCTCTATTCGGGAGTTGGCTTTCGAGGCCTTTAAGGAGTCCATGCTCGATTCCGGCATCCAGACCACTGATATCGACGCCAGCGTTATTTGCTCGGCGCCCGAGTATGACAAGCAACGTTCGCCAGCCGGCGTCATCGCAGAATATTGCGGCCTCACCCCCCAGCCCACCTTCTACGCCGAAACCCTTTGCTCCTCATCCAGCACCGGTCTCAAGCTGGCCTATGCGCTGGTCAACAGCGGTCTGCATGACTGCGTGATAGTGTTGGGCTTCCAGAAAATGAGTGAAATCTCCTCGGCCGAGAGCCAGGAGCGCATGGGCCGCGGCGCGGACATCCAGTGGGAAAGCCCCTTTGGCACCATGATGCCCGCCTACTATGCCATGCACGCCAAGGACTATCTGAATTACTTCGGCGTCACCGAGGAAGACCTGGCCCTTATCCGCGTTAAGGCCGCCTTTTATGGCCAGAAGAACCCCAAGGCCGGTTTTAAGAAGGCGGTTGATTTGGAGACCTGCCTGTCGGCGGACCCTGTTTCCAAACCGCTGAAGGTTTTCGATTGCTGCGCCAACGCCGACGGATCCAGCGCCATCATCGTGGCCAGCGAGAAGAAGATCAAGGAGCTCAAGATTGAAAAGCCCGTGTGGATTTTGGGCGTGGGCGCGGCCAGCGCTTCGGTGAACATGGCCGGGCGCGACCAGTACCACGGACTGCGCGTGGCCGAGTTGGCGGGACAGCAGGCCTACGCCATGGCCGGCATCAAGCCCCAGGACATCAACGTGGCCGAGGTGCACGATTGCTTCACCATAGCCGAGATGATGGCCTACGAGAACCTGGGCTTCGCCAAGCCGGGTCAGGGCAAGGAGCTGATCCGCAATAAGGAGACCTACGCCGAGGGCTCCATCCCGGTGAACGTAGACGGCGGGCTTCTTTCCAAGGGCCATCCCATCGGCGCCACCGGCGGTTCCCAGATACGTACCGTAGTGCTGCAGCTCAGAGGCGAGGCCGGCGACATGCAGGTAAAAAACCCCAAGTTCGGCCTGGTGCACAACATCGGCGGCGTGGGCCTGTACGGCAACGTCACCATCATGGGTGTTTAATAGCGGCGAGGTTGTAGGACGCCCAAAGCCAAGAGGGCGGCCACATTTTGCGGAACCCGAACGCTTAAGGATTTTGAAAATGGGTCCGGCGGAAGGCTGATCAACCAGCCCCGCCAATACCTAAAGTGAAGGAGCCAATCATGGCGGATAAGAAGAAAAAACCCGAGATAGACGCTCGTTTCAAGAAGTTCGGCACTGTGAGCTTCACGGCCACCACCCAGGTCAACAACTTCATCGATTATTTGGAAGAGGGCAAAGTAGCTGGCACGCTTTGCAAGACCTGCGGCAGCAAATTCTTCCCCCCCCGCTCCCAGTGCTATAAATGTCTGGACAAGGCGGAGATTGAGTGGTTTGTGGTGGAAGGCAAAGGCAAACTGGCCACTTTCAGCGAACTCAGCTACGCGCCGGTTGGCTTTGGCGATGACCTGCCCTATGCCATCGCGGTTTTGGATTACGGCGATTTCCGCGTGTTCGGCCGCATCGGCCCCAAGGTGCCCATGGATCGGGTGGCCATCGGCCAGGAGATGGTGGCCAAGGTGAACCGCCTGTCCAACGGACAGCTGAATTTCGTGTTCGAGCCGGCCTAAGCAAAAAAGCAACTAATATAGATTAGTTACCGCAGCATTATCAAAGCCGGGCCTCGTCAGTAATGGCGGTGCCCGGCTTTTCCATATGTCTTGGACTCGTTTAGGGCGTAGAGTGCGGAGGCGCTTCCCGGCCTTGCCTCCAGAGGCGAGCCTTGTTAAGATCAAACCTCTTAATGCTGCAAGCTTTTCACTTGAGCGGCGGAGTGATATGGCCGTACGCCTGGAAATAGGGCTGAAAACCCAATTGCCCGACCCGGCGGGCCGCGGACTGGTTGCCAAGGCCCGCGCCTACCTGGGGTTTACCATCGAGCGCGCCCGGGTCTTAAGGGTGCTTACCTTTGACACCAATCTGGGCCGGGATGAGTTGGATAAGGTGCGCCGGGATATCTTCACCAATCCGGTGACCGAAACCAGCTCCTTTGAACCCTTGGCCGCCCAAGCGCTGCCGGAATTCGACTGGGCGCTTTGGGTGGGTCTAAAGCCGGGAGTGCGCGACAACGAAGGCGCCACCGCCTTGGAGGCTATGGCCGACGTGCTGGGCCGGGGCTTTGGCGCGGACCAGGCGGTCTACTCCTCCAGACTCTATCTAATAAAGGCGCCCAAGCTCGGCCTGGAAGCGGCCCAGTCTATTTGCCGCGAACTCCTGGCCAACGACATCGTGCAGCAGTGGAGGGTGATCCCGCGCGCCGGGTGGAATCCGGCTGAAGGCGTGGGCATCGTGATTCCCAAGGTTCACCTGGCCCATACCCCCAGCGTGGCCACCCTGCCCATCCCTTCCGATCTGGAACTTGTGGGACTGTCGGACCAGCGCCACCTTTTTTTAAATCTGGCCGACGTGCCTGTGATTCGGGCCTACTTCAATAACCCCCTGGTGCGCGCCCAAAGGGAGCAACTGGGCCTGGGCGACCCCACCGATGTGGAACTGGAATATGTGAGTCAGGCCCGCTCCGACCATTGCAACCACAACACCTTCAACGGCCTCTTTCGTTATAAGGACCTTTTGAGCGGAGAGCGCCGGGAGGTGGACAATCTTTTCAAACTCTGCATTAAGGAGCCCACCGAGCGCCTGGCCGCTGAACGCGATTGGGTGGTAAGCGTATTGTGGGACAACGCGGGGATTGCCGCCCTGGATGGTGAAAACCACTATGTAATCACCGGCGAGACTCACAACAGCCCTTCCAACATGGAGGCCTACGGCGGGGCCATCACCGGCATCGTGGGCGTGTACCGCGATCCCATGGGCACGGGCTTGGGCGCCAAGCTGGTGGCTGGCATGTGGGGCTTTTGCGTGGGGCCGCGGGATTACGACGGCGAGTTGCGTCCCGCCCTGCATCCTCGCCGGCTCTTGGACGGCATCATCGAGGGCGTGCGCGACGGCGGCAATAAGAGCGGCATTCCCACCGCCCTGGGTACCCTGGCCTTTGACGAACGCTACATCGGCAAGTGCCTGGTGTTCGTGAGCGCGGTGGGAGTGATCCCCGCCAAGGTGCAGGGACGACCCAGCCACCAAAAGACGACTAGCCCCGGTGAACTGGTCATCATGTGCGGCGGCCGGGTGGGGGCCGACGGCATCCACGGCGTCACCGCCTCCAGCGCGGGCTACTCGGAATCAACCCCGGCCGGCCACGTGCAGATCGGCGATCCCTACACCCAGAAAAAGATGCATGACTTCTTGCTGGAAGCCCGCGATGCCGACCTAATCCGTTTCATCACCGATAACGGCGGCGGCGGGCTCAGCTCCAGCGTGGGCGAGAGCGCCCGCCTCAGTCCCGGCGCCGAGGTGGACCTGAAAAAGGTGCCGCTCAAGTACCAGGGCCTGGACCCCTGGCAGATTTGGGTGAGCGAGAGCCAGGAGCGCATGACCGTGGCGGTGGCGCCCCAGGACGAAACAGCCTTCATGGCCTTGGCCGAGAAGCACAACGTGGAGTCCACCGTGATCGGCCGCTTCACCGGCGACGGCAAGCTCAAGCTGACCTATGGCGATCAGGTGTGCGCCTACGTGGATGTGGAGTTTTTGGAAAAGGGCTTTCCCCAATGGGAGTTCGACGCCCATTGGCTGGCGCCGGAGGCCAGGGGCCTAACCGAGCCGACCATAAACGCGCCGGAAGACTTGGGCGGGCTTTTACTGGATCTGTTGGACGCTCCTAACCTTTGCAGCCGTGAATGGATCAACCGCCAGTATGACCACGAGGTGCAAGGCGCTAGCGTGGTGAAGCCCTTTGTGGGGCGGCGGCAGGAAGTGCCCACCGAGGCGGCGGTGCTGAGGCCAGTGCTGGCAAGCCAGGCCGGGCTGGTCATGGCCCAGGTGCTTTTGTACGAATACGGCGATATAGACACTTACCACATGGTGACCGCCAGTGTGGAGGAGGGCCTGCGCCGGGTGACGGCGGTGGGCGGCGATCCTCTGCAGGTGGGCGGGGTGGATAATTTCTGCTGGCCCAGCATCCAGTTTGACCCCAAGGAAAATCCCGACGGACGCTACAAGGCGGCGCAGTTGGTGCGGGCCTGCTGGGGGCTCAAGGCGGCTTGCGAGGCCTTGGGGATTCCGCTTCTTAGCGGCAAGGACTCCATGTATGTGGACGGAAGGCTCAAAGGCCGCCATGGCCTGGTGCAGCGGGTGAGCGGGCCGCCCACCATGCTGTTCACGGCCACCGCCCCGGTGCACGACTTGACGCGGGTACAGACTTTGGAGCCCAAGCTGCCCGGCGACACGATTTATATCTTGGGTGAGACCAAGAACGAATTGGGCGCCAGCGCGTTTTACAACCTGCTTGGCCAGGTGGGCCGCAACGTTCCCGAGACCGACCTGGCGGCCTCCTCGGCCCTGTGCCTCAAGTTGGCGCAGGCCTTGGACAAGGGCCTGTTGGCGTCGGTCTGCGTAGTGGGCCGGGGCGGGTTGGCCCATGCCCTGGCCCGCATGAGCATGGCTGCCGAGTTGGGCCTGGAAGTGGATTTGGATCTGCTGCCGGCGGCGAAGAGACTGGGAGTTTTAGCCCGCTTGTTCTCGGAGAGCACGGGACGTTTTGTGATCACGCTGGATCCCAAGCGGATTGCTGAATTAGAAGATTTGATGGCCGGACTTCCTTTCGCCAAGGTGGGCCGGGTTGCCAAGGAAAAGAAGCTCAGCGTGGCCGTGGGCGGCCGCGAAGTGATCGGGCTCGGCCTCTCCCAACTAAGAAGAGCCTTCACCAAACGCTTTGGGGGTATGGTATGAGCGCCCGGGCCCTGGTGTTAGCCGGTTATGGCATTAACTGCGATTTCGAAACCGCCCATGTCCTCACCTTGGCTGGAGCCCAGGCCAAGAGGGTGCACATCAGCCAACTCACCGGAACCGCTCACGCGCCTGCCTCCGAAAGCCTGGAGGATTACAATATGCTGGTTTTCGATGGCGGTTTTGCCTGGGGCGACGACCATGGCGCCGGCGTGCTTTTGGCCACCCGGTTGGGCAACCACCTGCGCGGCCAGTTGGAGGACTTCCTGGCTCGGGGCGGTTTGGTAATGGGCATTTGCAACGGCTTCCAGGCGCTGGTCAACCTGGGCCTTTTGCCTTTATTGAATGGCCGCTGGGAGCGCTCGGTGGCCCTCATGGCCAACGACTGCGGCAATTTCCAGGACCGTTGGGTTGACTTGGTGGCGGAACCGGATTCGCCCTGTCTCTTCACCAAGGGCATCAAACGCCTGCCTTTGCCCATCCGCCACGGCGAAGGTAAGTTCGTGGCCGAGCCCGCCACCCTGGCCAAGATAGAGGAGATGGGCTTGGTGGCGCTACGCTACGCCACTCCGGGCGGTAAGCCGGCGCAAGGGCGCTGGCCGCAAAACCCCAATGGATCGCTAAACGACATAGCAGGCATCTGTGATCCCAGCGGCCGGGTGTTCGGGTTGATGCCTCATCCCGAGGCTTACTACCGTAGGAGCCAGCATCCCACCTGGACCCTGGAACGGGAGAAGGCTCGCCGCAAGGGCAAGGAAATTGACCCCGATGCGCCGGGCAGGGGCTTGCAGCTTTTCAGCAATGCAACGGCCGCCGCCGGGGGAGCTTAACAGCCATGGACGCTCCGGAAATAATCCAACTCAGCGAGGGCCAGCAGGCCGAGCTGGTTTGCCTGTTGGCCAAGAAGCAGATAGCCCAGACCAAGGCGGGCAAACCTTACGGGTCGCTAAGGCTGGCCGACTGCTCCGGCGAGGTGGAGGCCAAGCTGTGGGACCAAGCCGAGGAGCTTTTGGCCGGGCTGGAGCCCGGAGCCGCGGTGAGGGTGGCGGGCCGGGTGGATTCATACAATGGCCGCCGTCAGATCGTGCTTAGTTCCATCGAGCCGGCGCCGGAAGCCGACCCTACGCAATTCATGGCCAAAAGCCCCATCAAGGCCTCTGAGCTATGGGGCAGACTCACCGAGCTGAACTTGGCTGTAAAAAACAAGCGGCTGCGCCGACTCCTGAATGGTTTCTTTGAGAACGAGGAGTTCCACGGTGAATTCGGCAAAGCGCCGGCGGCCAAAGGCGCCCACCACGCCTATGTGCACGGTCTGTTGGAACACACGGTCAGTGTGGGCGAGTTGGCTCTCAAGATGGCCGATCATTATCAGCATCTCAACCGCGACATCTTGCTGAGCGGAGCGCTGCTGCACGATATCGGCAAGACCCAGGAGTTCACTCTGGGACCGCCCATTGAATACACCGATGCCGGCCGCTTGGAAGGCCATGTGGTGTTGGGCGTGCGCATGCTGGATAAGCGCTTGGCGTCCTTGCGCGGATTCCCGGACCACCTGGCATCGCATCTAAGGCATCTGATCATCAGCCACCACGGGTTGTATGAATTCGGCAGCCCCAAGAAGCCTAAAACCCCGGAGGCCCTGGTGCTGCACATGATTGACGATCTGGACGCTAAAACCGCCATGATTCAAGAGGTGATAGCGTCCGAGGGCGACGGCGACGCCCATTGGTCGTCATTCAATCGGCTGTTAGAACGCTTTCTTTACACAGGGCCGTCCCCGCTGGAGCAGCCGAACCAGCCAGAGTCGTCCGATGAAGGCGCATCATCTTTAAAAACCATGGAGCTGTTTCTAAAATGACAGTAGGTTGTTGAACCGGAGTCCGCGTGTCAGGGCTTAAACGCCGGTCATGGTGATAAGCGGGGCGCTGAAAACAGCTATCAGATCATAAGGAGAAGGTTATGGCGTTTGTGCAATGGGATCAGAAACTAAGTGTCGGCATCATGCAGATCGACACGCAGCATAAAAAATTGGTGAGCATGGTCAACGAGATGTATCAGGCCATGTCTGAGGGCAAAGGCAACGATGTGGTGGGCAAGGTTCTCAATGATCTGATTGCATACACCAGGACGCACTTTGCCGCGGAAGAAAAGCTCATGCAGACGCATGGCTATCCTGATTTCGTCGTCCACAAGGCGCTGCACGATCAACTGACCAAGCAGGTTGGGCAGATGCAGGCGGATTTCAAGGCCGGCAAGGTAGCCCTCAGCACTAAAGTGGCGGCATTCCTGAAGGATTGGCTGGTGAAGCACATCATGGGAACCGACCAGAAATACGCTCCCTATCTGCATGGCAAAGGCGTCAAGTGAGCTTTTTCTGCGCACAGCCTGACTGCGTGTTGAACTGAGCGACGGATCATGAATTCAGGCGGCATATTCATCACCCTGGAAGGCGGCGAGGGTGTGGGCAAATCCACCCAGATGCGCATGCTGGTGCGGCGGCTGGAGGGCTCTGGCTATAAGGTGGAGGCCACCCGGGAGCCGGGAGCCACACCCTTGGGCAAGCGTATCTCCGATCTGGTGCGTTCCACGGCCGGTTCAGGTCCGGTGGACAAGGCCGAGTTAATGCTCTACCTGGCGGACCGGGCCCAGCACGTTGAGCGTGTGATTGCGCCGGCTTTGGCCAAGGGCATGGCGGTGGTATGCGATCGTTTCGTTGATTCCAGCGAAGTTTATCAGGGCCGGGCCCGGGGCTTGGGCGCCTCCGAGGTGCGCCGGCTAAATCAATGGTTGTGCGGAAAGGTTTGGCCGGATTTAACGTTGGTTTTGGACCTGAACCCGGAGACCGGCCTGCAGCGCGCCTTGGAAAGGCAGGACAGTCTGGGCTTGGGCCTGG
>Ga0307423_1000576_pt1 | contig 24707 bp, 23 predicted proteins | sample SalMarWE160310MG_FD_202154 | JGI IMG/M metagenome (GOLD analysis project Ga0307423, IMG submission 202154) | Salt marsh sediment microbial communities from the Plum Island Ecosystem LTER, Massachusetts, United States - WE1603-10 | ecosystem: Environmental > Aquatic > Marine > Intertidal zone >...
TGTATTTGCCGGGGTCTAGCGTTCCACCCTGCTCTTCGAGTACTCCGCTGAGGAACGCCGGCGGCAGTCCCCGCTCTCTCATCTCCCCGCTGGAGAGGAAGCGAACCGGCGAGCCATACTCCTGAGCGATCTCCCTCTTCTTGTTCAGCTCCGCCTCCTGGGCGGGGTGAACACTCACCAGCAGCGTCCCGCTATCTGTGTAGTCGCACTGCACTCCGTGTAGCGCGATGACCTCCTCGAGGTGCTTCACGGCTGCGTCGGCGAAGCGCGCCCGCGCCGCAGCGAGCTCGGGCCCGAGCAGGCGACGAGTCAAGGCGAGGTCCTGCACGATCGCTCCGGTCACGACACCGGTATTCCGACCGCTCGCACCGCACCCTGCGAAGTCTTCCTCGAGGACGATGACATCGGCGCCTGCGGCTCGCAGGCGAAGCGCCGTCGAGAGACCCGTGCAGCCCCCGCCGATCACGACGACATCGGCCTGGAGATCGTCAGCCAGGGCAGCCTTCAGGTCCGCTGGGACCTGACTCCAGGCGCCCATCTCATCGAAGGGGATCTCCAGCGTCATCGAGCCGTTGAGTCTAGGACACGGGCTTCAGCTCGTCGCGTGATCACCGAGCGGATCTCCCTCTCGATCCGCTCACCGGAGACGGTGGAATTCCTTGATATACTAGACGAGCACGGATGCCCCTGTGTGGCCGGCTGGCGCTGGCACCAGGCGAGCATCTTTGGAGAGGGGACAGATGTCGATCGTGGATTTCTCGCTGGAGGGCAAGATCGCCCTGGTCACGGGTGGCTCCAAGGGCATCGGACGTGCCATCGCATTGGCGTTCGCAGAGCACGGCGCCGACATGGCGATCGCGGCTCGAGGTGTTCCGGCGCTGGAGGCGACGCGCAAGGAAATCGAGGCGACGGGGCGGCGTTGTGCCGCCGTGCCCGCTGACGTGTCTTCCGATCAGGAGCTCGAGAGGCTGCACCAGACCGTCGTCTCCGAGCTCGGTGAGATCGACATTCTGGTCAACAACGTGGGGGGTGCGGAGCCGGTCGGGCTGGCGGACCTCAGCTACGGGCAATTCGAGCACACCATGAGGACGAATACTTGGGCGGCGATCCATCTGGCCCAGCTCTGCTACCCAGCCATGAAGAGGAAGCGCTCCGGCGTCGTGATCAACATCTCCTCCAACGGCGGTCTCAAGCCCGATGCCTTCCTTGGCGGCTACAGCGCATCCAAGGCTGCCCTCAACATCGTGACCGGGCAGATGGCTCAGGAGTGGGCCAAGGACGGGATCCGAAGCGCCTGCATCTGTCCCGGCCTGATCCGCACCGAGCTGGCGATGCCACTGGTCGAGCACTTCGAGAAGAAGGGGTTTCCCCAGAACATGCTCAGAATGTGCGGCGAGCCCGAGCACATTGCGGGCATGGCGTTGCTTCTCGCCAGTCCCGCCGGCGCCTACTGTCACGGCGAGATCTTCACGGTCGACGGCGGCGAAATGTGGCGACCGACCTACACCGATGAAGAGGCCGGCTCGGTGATCTCCGAAATGGATGAACGGGCTTGAAGTTGTCCCCCATCGAAAATCCACCAGCAGAGCCAGGCGCAGCGTCCAGGGCCGTAGCAGCAGGCCGAAGCCGAACCATGACTTCCAAGGACAGATACGAGCCGGATACCCGACGAGCCACCGACCTGGTGATGCGGCTGATGGCGATTCCCGGTAAGAGCGGCGAGGAGGCCGAGGTCGCCAGCTTTATCGAGCGCCAGCTCCGCGAGGCAGGGGCGCCTGCTTCGGCGCTTCAGCGCGACGCAGTGCACCGCCGCACGCCCGTCGGTGGCAATACCGGCAATCTGGCGTTCAGGCTGTCGGGAACCCGCCGCGCCCCGCGGCGCATGCTATCGGCCCATATGGATACGGTCCCCACCTGTCTCGGCTGCAGGCCCGTGCTGCGCGGCAAGCAGATCCAGTCCGCGGACGCTTCCACCGGGCTCGGGGCTGACGATCGCGCAGGCGTGGCGGTCGTGCTCAACAGCGCCATCGAGATACTGACGCGCAGGCTGCCCCATCCCCCGCTGACTTTCTGCTGGTTCGTCCAGGAGGAGGTGGGGCTGCACGGCTCGCGACGGGTCAAGAAGAGCATGCTCGGCAAGCCGCGGCTCGCGTTCAACTGGGACGGCGGATCCCCCTACAAGCTGACGATCGGCGCCACCGGCAGCTATCGCCTCGCAATCGAGGTAGAGGGCCTCGCCGCCCACGCGGGAGTGGCACCGGCGTCGGGGGTGAGCGCGATCGCGATCGCCTCGCTGGCGATCGCCGATCTGGAGCACGGCGGCTGGCACGGCCAGATCCGCAAGGGAAAGAGGCTGGGGACCAGCAATATCGGAACCATCCACGGCGGCGAGACGACCAACGTGATCGCCGATCGGGTCGTGATGCGCGCCGAGGCTCGCAGTCACGATCCCGCCTTTCGCAAGCGCATCGTGCGAGAGATCGAGGCGGCCTTTGTGCGCGCCGTTCGACAGGTCAGAAGTGTCTCGGGCGCTCGAGGGCGCGTGCGCCTGGAGAAGCAGCTCGACTACGAGTCCTTCCGTCTGCCCGAGAACGATCTCTGCATTCAAGTCGCCGAGCAGGCGGTGCGCTCCCTCGGCCAGGAACCGGAGCTCGCGATCGCGAACGGAGGCATCGATGCCAACTGGACCAACCGGCACGGCATCCCCACCGTGAGCCTCGGCTGCGGGCAGGTCGCTCCCCACACCGTCCGCGAGGCCCTGGACGTGGAGAGATTCCGCGAGGCGTGTCGCATCGCTCTGCGACTGGCGACGGGAACCGAGTCGTGAGCCGGATCCTCACCATCGACATCGGCGCCGGGACGATGGACGTCCTCTACTTCGACACCCGGCGGTCCGAGCATTTCAAGGCCGTGGTCAAGTCACCCGTGGCCAGCCTGGCGCGACAGATCGAAGCCGCTACGGGAGAGCTCCTGATTCTCGGCAGGGAGATGGGTGGCGGCGCCCTTTCGAGAGCGGTGGAGGAGCGAGCGCGAGATAGCGACGTGGCGATCTCACTGTCCGCATCTCCCACTGTGCACCACGACCTCGACCGCGTCCGCTCCGCAGGTCTCCGGGTGCTCGAAGACGAAGCCGCCGAGGCAATGGCTCGCGAGGGGGGTTACAGCGTCATCGAGTTCGGAGATCTCCCGATCGATCGCCTCCGGGAGATCGTGAGTGGCTTCGACGTGCCCTTTTCCTTCGACGTGCTGGGCCTGTGCGCTCAGGATCACGGTGTGCCATCCAGCGGACAGTCCCACCTCGATCATCGCCATCGCCATTTCCGGACGGTCCTCGACGCGACGCCGTTTCCCCACGCCTTTCTTCATCGCGCCGAGGATCTTCCCCCCGACATGAGTCGACTCCGCTCGATCGCCGAGAGCGCCGGATCACTTCCGGCCGAAGAGGTCTACATCATGGACAGTGGGATGGCCGCCATCCTCGGCGCCTCCATGGATCCGCGAGTGCAGCAGCGGAAGAACGCCCTGGTGCTGGACATCGCCACGTCGCACACGGTCGGTGCGGCCCTTCAGGGGGCGGAGCTGATCGGCTTCTTCGAATACCACACCGCAGACATCACCCTCGAGCGTCTGGAAACGCTATTGGTCGATCTCGCCAACGGCGACCTCAGCCACGCGCGAATTCTCGCCGAAGGCGGGCACGGCGCCTATACCCGCCGCTCATTCGGCTTCGAGAACGCCGAGATCATTCTCGCAACCGGCCCCAAGCGCGCGCTCATCGAGCGTTCACGCCTTCCCGTGGAACTCGGCGCTCCCCTCGGAGACAACATGATGACCGGCGCCGTGGGTGTGCTCGAAGCCATCCGCAGAAAGAAGGGACTCGCTCGCTTCCCGTCCCTCTAGAGAATGCGAGGCTCGGGGATGGGAACCAGAAACCGGCCGGGGAAGTCGCCGAGCTGGGCGCGGATCTCCGGCAGGAGGTTCCAGACGAATATCAGCAGAAGGTCCGGCGGATCCTCCTCGAGTCGCTCCGGCGGGACGATGGGGATGCGGACACCGGGCAGGAAGCGGCCCTGCTTGGCCGGGTTGCGGTCGACGACGTACGCGACGAGATCCGGCCCGATCCCCGAAGCGTTGGCGAGGGTCGCGCCCTTGGCTGCGGCCCCGTAGGCTGCGACCCGCTCCCCCCGGTCGCGCAAGCGGGTGAGGAGATCCCGGAGACCGGACGTCACGGCCTCTACCCGCTGCGCGAATTGCCGGTAGAAGTCCGTCGTCGCGACGCCAAGCCGGTCCTCGAGAGAGCGGAGCTCAGCCACAGCGGCCTTCTCCTCGCCTTTGCGGGCGACCGACACGCGCAGCGAGCCTCCGTGGACCTCCAGGCGCCTGACGTCGACGACGTGAAGTTCGTGGCGCTCGAAGAGGTTCTGCAGGGCGCGCAGGGAGAAGTAGCAGTTGTGCTCGTGATAGATGGTGTCGAAGGCGCAGCGTTCCACGAGATCCACCAGGTAGGGCACCTCGAAGATGGCGACGCCTTCGTCAGCCAGGAGAATGGCGACACCCGCTGCCAGCTGGTTCGGGTCGTCGACGTGCGCCAGGACGTTGTTCCCGAGCACCACGTCGGCCCTGCGTCCCTCGGCCCGGAGGCCGCGCGCCAGCTCGGAGCCGAAGTACTCCTCCAGTGTCGGCACCCCGATTCCGCGCGCCGTCTCGGCGGGCCCCCGTGCGGGGTCGATCCCGAGCACCGGCACTCCTCGCTCCACGAAGTTGCGCAGCAGGTACCCATCGTTGCTCGCGATCTCGACGACCAGGCTCTCGGGCCCGAGCCGCCGTTCCTCGATCAGCTCGAGGGCGTGATCTCTCGCGTGACGCAGGTAGTCGGTCGAGTACGAGGAGAAGTAGGGATAGTCACCGCCGAAGATCACCTCGCCGGAGACCCAGTACGTCGTCTGCACCAGGGCGCAGTCCCGGCAGATCGCCACCGCGAGTGGATAGGTCGGCTCCGGGATGGAGAGGTCGCTCGGCAGCGCGTTCGCCAGCGGCGTACAGCCGAGATCGAGAACCACCTCGAGATGCGAGCCGCCGCAGCAGCGGCACTGCTCGACGGGTCTGGATTGGACCGTACCCGGCTCGCTGTGGCCGGTCACCAGGTCTTCCAGGGAGCTTTGCCGCTCTTCCAGAGCGCCTCGAGGAGATCCCTGTCCCGCGGCGTGTCCATGCACTGCCAGAAGGACTGGTGGCGATACGCGTGGAGCTCGCCGTCAGCCGCCAGCCGAGGGAGCAGCTGGGTTTCCAGGGCGACCTTCTCGCCTTCGGGAATCAGATCCAGCACCTCCGCTTCGAAGACGAAGAACCCCCCGTTGATCCACCCCTCCCCGACCTGAGGCTTCTCGTCGAAGGTCGACACCCGCTCGCCGTCGAAGACGAGGTGGCCAAAGCGCGCGGGAGGATGGACAGCCGTCAGGGTGGCCAGGCGTCCGTGCGATCGATGAAATTCCAGCAGCGCGTCGAGATCGACGTCCGAGACGCCATCCCCGTAGGTCAGCATGAAGGTTTCGCCCCTGAGGTGGGAAGCGAGCCGACGGAGGCGGGCAGCGGTCAGGGTTTCGAGGCCGGTCTCCACGAGATCTACCTTCCATTTGACCCGGTGCTCATCCAGGGCCTCCGCCGCCTGCGCCCGGAAGTCGACCCTGAGGGAGCCGCTCAGCGTCCCGTAGTCCACGATGTATCGCTTGATCACACCTCCCAGAAAGCCGAGGGCGATCACGAACTCCTCGTGGCCATAGCGGGAGTAGTGACGCATGATGTGCCAGAGCAGCGGACGCCCACCCACCTCGACCATCGGCTTGGGGCGGTACTCGGTTTCCGGCGCGAGCCGCGTTCCGCGCCCGCCAGCGAGAATGACGACCTTCATGCCTGGCGAATCCTCCTGAGCCAGCCCCCCGCCCAATAGCTGACGGGCTCGGAGAGTGGGCTCTCGTTGAAGGCGAAAACGGGTGGATCCAGAGAGAAATCGTCGCGCCGCGCCGCGAACTCCCGGGCCGCTTCCCGGGGGTTGTTCCAGGCCCAGTCGTCCGTGGAGCTGTCGTCCCGCCAGCGCCGCAGGCCCGCCAGGTCCTGCATCAGCCCGTCGGCGGCAACGATGTAGGAGCCCACGGGGACCAGCGGCGCGTAGGCCTCGAGCTCTGCCAGGACGTGCGCCTTGGTGTGTTTTCCGTCGAGCATCACCAGAGCGCTCTCCCCGGGGGCGACGCAGGAACGGACCTCTGCGACCACCCCCTCAGCAATCGAATCGCCCTCGATCAGGGTGATCCGATGGGAGAGCTCGTGGGCCTCGATGGCGGCGCGGTTGTGCGGACGAATCTCGATGTCCACTCCGATCACCCGGCCGTGCCCCATCGCGTGGCAGAGGCTGGCGTAGAAGATCAACGACCCACCGTGGGCGACTCCCGTCTCCAAGATGACGTCGGGCCTCAAGCGGTAGACGACCTCCTGTGCGCGGAACATGTCCTCCGGCAGCTGGATGATCGGTCGCCCCATCCAGGCGAAGGTGTAGACGTGCTTCGTCTGCCATCCGCTGCGGAGCCAGGCTCGCGACAGGAGGGCGAACCCTTCGGGGGAGTCGAGCGGATGCTGCGTCGCACCGGCATCGGTCTCGCGGGTCAGGTGACCGGCCTCGAGGTCGATAATGAGTCGATCCGCCATGGCATTCGAGAATACCCGCGATTCTGCGCGCGTGCTCCCCCCCCGGGGCAAGTTGGCTGTTTGGGGGCATTTCGCCACGAATGGCGGGAGACGAATAGCTGTGGGGATGCAGTAGGCTCCTGGTATCCAATGCACACTCCGAGCTTTGAGCCCCGCTCCGAGGATCCCCCGTCCCCCTGCCCCGCCTGCGGGTCGGGGCGCCTTATGGCTTTCTTCGAGGTCTGCGGGGTACCGGGAACGACGACCCTCTTGATTCCGACGCGGGAAGAGGCGCTCTCCTACCCGAAGGGAGAGATCCGCCTCTTCTTCTGTGAGGACTGCGGATTCATCAGCAACCTGCTCTACGACCCCACGGTCACCGAGTACTCCGAGCGTTACGAGGGCACCCAGGCCTTCTCCCCCACCTTCGATGCGTACCACCGGGAGCTCGCACAGGGTCTGATCGATCGCCATCAGCTGCGGGGACGGCGCGCGCTCGAGGTGGGCTGCGGGCAGGGGGAGTTCCTGCAGCTGCTCTGCAGCATCGGCGACCTCGAGGGGATCGGCTTCGACCCCGCGGTGCGAGAGGAGGCGCTCCACCGGGAGCCCGGACTGCGGCTCCGGTTCGTCCGGGACATGTACTCCGAGGCCTACCGCGAGATCGATGCGGACCTCTACTGTTGCAAGATGACACTGGAGCACATCCCGGAGGTCGGCTCCTTCGTGGAAATGTTGCGGCGGGGGATCGGTGAGCGGCCCGATGCCATCGTCTTCGTGCAGGTCCCCGAGGTCGGTCTCATCCTGCGGCAGGGCCAGTTCTACGACGTGATGCACGAGCACTGCTCGTACTTCACCCCCAGATCGCTCCGGCGCCTCTTTGCCGCCCAGGGCTTCGAGGTGATCGCGACGCCCATCCAGTACGAGGGGCAGCACCTGAGCCTGGAGGCGCGCCCCGGGCGACCTCGGTTGTTGGAGGAGCCCCTCGACGAGCTGAGGGAGCTCTGCCGGAGCTTCGCCGACCGCTGCTCCGAACGGGCCGACCGCTGGGCGAAGACGATCGGGCGAGCGCTGGACGCTGGCCACCGGGTCGTACTCTGGGGATCGGGCTCCAAGGCGACGGCCTTCCTCAACGCCCTGGGCATCGAGGGCGAGATCGACGGGGTGGTCGACATCAATCCCAATCGCTGGGGCATGTACCTGGCGACCTGCGGGCAGGAGATCATCGCGCCGGATCGACTGCCCGAGCAGCCACCCGGGCTCGTGATCGCGGTGAACCCGGTCTACCGCGAGGAGATCCGGCGCCAGCTCGCGGAATTGGGGCTCGCTCCGGAGCTGCTCACCCTCTCACCCTAGCCCTAGAGGCGCTGCCCGAAAGTCTACCTGCCGTCCCCTCAACGGTCCCGCGCGTACAAGCTTCCACAATCCGGGCAGTCGGGATCACGACGCAGCTTGAACTCCCGGAACGTTCCCATCTCACCATCGAAGATCAGCAAGCGGTCCTTCAAGAGCTTCCCGTAGCCCGTGAAGTACTTGATGATCTCCATCGCCTGCATGCTGGCCGCGACCCCGGGCGCCGCCCCCACCACGGGGAACGCCCCGCTCGGTGGCGGCCCCTCGTGGAACAGGCAACGGAAGCACGCCGTCTCGCCGGGTACGAAGGTGATCACTCGGGCCTCGAGCCCGTGAATGGCTGCGTGGAAGAAGGGGATCCTCCTCCGTATCGCCGTTCTGTTCAAGAGGTAGCGAGTGGGAAAGTTGTCCATGCAGTCCACGATGCCGTCGGACTCGCCCACCAGGGATTCGACGTTCGCTTGGTCGATCTTCTCGGAGAAGACCTCGATCTCGATCGAGGGATTGATCCGCGTCAGCTTCGCCCGCGCCGACTCCACCTTGAGCTTCCCCACGTCGTCGTCCCAGTGGAGTATCTGTCGATTGAGGTTGCTGAGCTCCGCGCGGTCGAAGTCCACGATCCGCAGGTGCCCGATGCCGGCGACCGCCAGATAGATACACAGCGGAGAGCCAAGACCTCCTGCTCCGCCCACGAACAGACTCGCCGCCTTGAGCCGTCGCTGACCGTCCTCGCCGAACAGCATGATCTGCCTGCCGTAGCGAGCGAGGTCGTATTCGGTCAGCATCGGGGATCTCATCGAGCCTCCGCGGCCTACCTTCGCGCGCGAACCCGCGACCCGGACGGCGTATCGTCGAGCGCCACGCCCTGTGCTTCCAGTTCCCGACGCAGCGCATCGGCTCGCTCGAAATCCCCCGAGGCCCGGGCCTCGCTGCGCTCTTCGATCAGCAGGTTGATGTGGTCTTCCACGACCGCCTCCTGGCCGAAATCCAACACGCAGAAGATGCGGTCGGCGCGCCAGAAGAGATCCAGCGCCAGCTGGGCGTCGGACTGGGAAAAGGGAGCTGAATCCATCTGCTTGTTGAGGCGCTTCAGCAGCTCGAACAGGCAGGCTCTGGCCTTGGGAACGTTGAGGTCATCGTGCATCGCGGCAAAGAAGTCCCGGTCCGCGTCACTGACCATCTCATCCACCGCCTTGTGCGGACCCTCTCCGCCTCTCACGTATCGGAGCTTCTTGATCAGCGCGTTGAACCGCGCCAGCTCCTTGCGCGCCGCGTCGAGCCGCGCAAACGAGAAATCCGCCTGCCGGCGATAATGGACCTGCAGCAGGAAGTACCTGAGCTGGCTTCCTGTGTAGCCTCGGGCGAGCAGATCGCGCATCGTCAGCGCGGTCCCGCTGGACCGCGACATCTTCTTGCCCCTGCGCAGCATCAGGCCCACGTGCATCCAGTAGCGGGCCATCGGCTCACCCGACAGGCTCTCACAAATGGCGTTCTCGTTCTCGTTGTGAGGAAAGACCAGATCCTGCCCACTGGTGTGGATGTCGAAGGGCAGGCCGAGATACTTCGCGGCCATGGCGGCGCACTCGATGTGCCACCCCGGTCGCACGTTGCCCCACTCGGTCTTGTAGGTGATCCGGCGCCTGAGCTCCGCCAGGTCCGATCGGCGCATCAGCGTGAAATCGCGCGGATTGTCCTTCTCGTAGTAGTCCAGGTCGACCGTGGCGCCGCTCCTGATCTTGGAGAGGTCGACGCGGCTGAGCTTGCCGTAGCCGGGAAAGCTGCTGATGTCGAAATAGACCGATCGCCGCATCTCGTAGGCCGCACCCGCCGCTGCCAGCAACCGTGTCATCTCGATCATGTCGTCGACGTGTTCGCTGGCACGCGGATAGTGATCGGCCGGGAACATCCTGAGCGTGGCCATGTCGTCGAAGAACTCGGTGGCGTAGTGGCCGGTGAGCTCGTCGAGCCGCTGTCCCCGGCGCGCGGACTCTCCGATGGTCTTGTCGTCGATGTCCGTCAGGTTGACGATGTGGCGTACCTGGTAGCCATCGTGCTGGAGCACCTTCTTCAGGATGTCGACGATGAGCAGGCGACGGATCAGGGCGACGTGCGCCAGGTCGTGCAAGGTGGGGCCACAGGTGTAGATGCTCACCTTCCCCTCGTGGACGGGCCGGAAGTGCATCTTGCGCCGGGTCAGCGTGTTGTAGAGTCTGATCATCGGGCCTCGGTGAACAGCTCCGTGGACAGATAGCGTTCTCCGAAGTCGGGCAGGATCAGCACGATGACGCCTTGCTCGAGGCTCCCGGCGAGTTCCAGCGCCGCGAATACCACGGCGCCCGAGCTCATTCCGACCAGCACCCCTTCGACCTTGGCGAAGCGGCGCGCGGTCTCGAAGGCGTCTTCATCCGCCACGTTGACCTTCTGGTCCACCAGGCGCTTGTCGAAGATGCCGGGTACATACGCCTCCTTCAGGCTCTTGAGCCCCTGGATCTTGTGACCCAGGTGGGGCTCAACCGCGATCACCTGAAGATCGGGATTGAACTCCTTGAGGCGTCGCGAGCAGCCCATCACGGTGCCAGTGGTTCCCAGGGCGGCGACGAAGTGCGTGACCCGTCCTTCGCTCTGCTCCCAGATCTCCGGAGCAGTGCCGTTGTAATGAGCCAGCGGGTTGGCTGGATTGTTGTATTGATCCACCAGGAGGTAACGGTCGGGGTGCTGGTCGGCGAGGTCGTATGCGCGCTCGATGGCGCCGTCGGTCCCGAGGTGACCGGGGGTCAGGAGGAACTCGGCGCCATACGCCGCCAAGATCTTCCGGCGCTCGACGGAAACTGCCTCGGACATCGTGAGCAGCAGCTCATATCCCTTGACCACCGAGACCAGGGCCAGGCCGATCCCGGTGTTGCCGCTGGTGGCCTCCAGGATCGTCATCCCGGGCTTCAGCTGACCGACCGCTTCGGCTGCCTCGATCATCGACAACGCGATGCGGTCCTTGATCGACCCCCCAGGGTTGCACCCCTCCAGCTTTCCCCACAGCTCGACCCCGGGGTTCGGGTTGAGCTTGCGGATCGGCAGCAGGGGCGTGTTCCCGATCATCTCCACGACGCTGTCGAATCTTCGTCTGGAGACGCTCGAATCCAACGGCTCAGCTCCCTTTGAGGATCTTCAATGCCTTCTTGAGAGATTCCTGGTCTGCTCTCCGAATCGCGTCGGACACCTCCATCCTGAGGGATGCGCCTTCTTCGCTTTCCGGGACGAGAGGCTCCAGCTCCAGGGCCTTTCGGATCATGTTGACGTAGGTCGGAGCGTCTACGGGCTTCTCGAGCGTGAAGATCCTGCACTCCTCGGACTTGTGCTGCTCGATCGCCTTGAAGTCCTCCGATCCCAGTTCGTCCCTTGCGTGTGCCGTGACGACGACGACGGGAATGCCGGCTCTCTCCTTGTTCTTCTGAATGTACTTGAAGAACTTCAATCCCGACATCTTCGGCATCACCAGGTCCAGAGAGATGACGTCGGGTTTCTTCTCCGTCATCCGGTCGAGCGCCTGATGGCCATTGGCGGCGGTCTGGACCTCGAAGCCCGAGTCCTCGAGCACCGTCTGCAGGTACAGCCGAATATTCGGCTCATCATCGACCACGAGCACCGTCTTGCCGCGAACGTCCTCCATGTCTTCCTCCTCTCCACTCCCTCTTGCCACCGGGAGCGGACTTTTCGGACCGCTACGCGGCCGCTTCCTCCTCTTGGGGCCGGGGAAGGTTCTGACGCGGGAACTGCAGCCTGAAGACCGAGCCTTCCCCCTCGGACGACTCGAAGGATACCTGCCCGCCGTGCTCCTGCACGATCTTCCGAGTCGTGAGAAGCCCGAGTCCGGTTCCCTTCCCGGAGGCCTTCGTCGAGAAGAAGTTCGTGAAGACCTTCTGCTTGATGTCGTAGTCCATGCCGCAGCCGTCGTCGGCGACCTCGAAAGTCAACACGCCGTCTTTCTCGCGGGTCGACATGGTCACGTGGCACCCCTCCTGGGTGCTCATCACGCAGGCATCGATGGCGTTCAGCACCAGGTTGGTCAGGCAGGTGTGGAGACCCTCCCCGTCCATCGGCGCCTCGCCGAGTTCCCCCAGGTCCAGGACGAGCTCGACGCCCGACCGCGCGGCACGCTCCCGGTAGTGATCCACGACCGTGCGGGCCACGTCGTTGGGCTGGATCATCTGCACGCGCGGCTGCCGGCCCTTGGCGAACTCGAGGAACTCCTTCACGAAAGCGGAGATGCGCGTGATGTCCTCCTCCAGCATGCGCCACCCCTGGAGCACCCGCTCCTCGTTGTCGCTTCGAAGCCCGGAGTTGACCACGTACATTCCACCCTCGAGGCCCATGATCAGGTTTTTGATGCCGTGGGCGAGACCGGCCACGGTCTGGCCCACGGCCGCGAGCCGCTCGGCCTCGATCTTCTCTCGCTGGAGCTTCTTCAGCTCTGTGATATCGGTCGACATCTCGATGATGTAGGGGATGCTGCCGTCTTCTCGCACCACGGGGACGATGTCCACGAGGTAGTGGGTGTCACGTCCGAAGCGATCGACCCCCTCCTCCTCCCGCTCCCTGGTCTTGCCATCCTCGAAGGTCTTCGCGGCGCCGCATTTGACGCATCTCTCGTTGCGGTCCTTGTAGACCTGGTGGCAGCGGTGCCCGATCCACTCGCCGTACAGCTCCGTGAACCTCGCGTTGGCGTCGACGACCCCGAACTCCCGGTCGATCACGCAGATCGCCACGGGGATGCGGTCGAAGAGCTCGTCGGTGAGCCAGCTGTACGGCACTCGTCAATCCTCTTCGGGGGGAGGGCCTTCGCCGGTGAGCTTCGCGACCGCCGCCAGGAACTCCGGAACCTTGATGGGCTTCTCCATGCAGAGCTCCGGCTGGGGGATGGCCGTGTCGGGGATCATCTTCCGGAAGGCCGCGGGGTTGCGCAGATCCCGGATCCGATTGTAGGCGCTGATGAACATCACCGGGATGGGCCGAAGATCCGGGTCGCGCTTGATCTTCTCGTAGAGGGAGACGCCCGAATGCTTGGGCATCATCACGTCCAGGCACACCAGGTCCGGCTTCTCCCGGCGGGCCACGCGGAGACCCTCCTCCCCGTCGAGGGCAGAGCAGGTGACGTAGCCGGTGTCCTCCAGAACGGTGGTCAAGTAGATCAGGATGGACTGCTCATCGTCGACGATGAGTACCTTCTTCATGTCTCCAGGCTCTACCCAGCTTGACCAGACCGACCCAAGCCACCGGCCCCTGCCCGCGGGCCCGATGCACCGGCACCTCCCACCGCAACGACGAGTGCGACGCGGCCCAAGGCCCAAATCGCCACAGGTCACAATATGAAAGCACGAAAAGCAAGCCAACGCAAGTTGCGTTGCGTTGCATCGCAACAGCGACGTGCTAAACTGCAACGCCGCAACAGGATGGTTGGGCTTTCGGAACCGTGGCTACCAGCTCGCTGATGGATGTCGTCCTCGACAGCGTCGCCGACGGTGTCTTCACCGTGGATCCGGACCTGCGAATCACTTACTGGAACCGCGCCGCCGAGGAGATCACCGGCTACCCCTCCGGGGAGGCGATCGGCCGGCAGTGCCACGAGATCTTCCGCGCCAGCCTTTGTGGCGCCGAATGCCCCATGCGACAGGCGATCGCGACTGGCAGAGCCGCGGGTCCAGCGGATGTCGAGATCCTGACCCGTGAGGGGACCGAGCTCACCGTCAGCGTCAGTGCCGCCGCGCTGAGGGATCGCGATGGCTCCTTCCTGGGGGGGGTGGAGTCGTTCCGCGATGTCCAGGCGAGGCGCGACGCTCGGGATTCTGCGGAGGAGTGCGTCGAAGTCGCCGGCGTGGTCTCGCGCAGCGAGGCGATGCGGCGCGTCCTCAGCATCCTGCCCGCGGTGGCGCGCTCCGATGCGGCGGTGCTGATCCGAGGTCCGAGCGGCGCCGGCAAGGAGCTCGTCGCCCGAGCCATCCACCGCCTCAGCCAGCACAATGGGTCTGCCTTTCTCAAGCTCAGTGGCGCTGGCATCAGCGACGACCTGAGTGACGATGAGCTACACGGCCGACGGAGCGGGAGCGGCTCGGGGTTCCCCGCCTGGGTGGGCGAGGTCGCAACCGGCACCCTCTTCCTGGACGAAATCGCGGATCTCTCGTCGGCCGCCCAGGCCCGGCTGCTCCACATTCTCGAGCAGGAGGTCTTCCAGCCGAACCGCGGCAGCGAGGCGCCCGGCGCCCAGATCCGCGTGATCGCCTCGACGCGCCGCGATCTCGAGCGCGCCGTGCGGAAAGACCGGTTCCGGGAGGATCTCTACTACCGCCTGGGAGTCATCACCATCGACGTGCCTGCCCTGACCGAGCGCAAGAGCGACATTCCACTGCTCGTCGAGCGCACCTTGGGGCGCCTCAACAGGAGGGGCGACCGGACCGTGAGCCAGGTCGCGCCCGAGGCGATGCGGATCCTCCAGGCCCACGACTACCCGGGCAACGTCCGCGAACTGGAGAACCTGATGGAGCACGCCTTCGTCGTCGGGCAAGGGCCCGTGCTCGAGCCCGAGCATCTCCCCTCCTACATCCTCCGGGCCTCTGCACGCACTCCGGCCGGTGCGCCGCCGCGGCGTGCACCCAATGGCCAGCAGGAGGCGCTGCTCGAGGTGCTGCAGAAGCACGGCCGGAATCGGACACTGGCCGCCATGGAGCTCGGCATCCACCGCAGCACGCTGTGGCGGCGGATGCGCAAATTCGGATTGACGGCGGAGCCGCCCGGGACCGGGGGCAGAGAGGCCCGGAGCGATCCGGCGAAGAAGAAAGAAATCTGAAGGATGGAACCTGAGCCTGGAAGTCTGCCCCGGAGCCAATGACCTCCGGGACCGGTTTGAAGCGCAGTTCGGCAGCGGATCTCGAACGAAGGTTCCTTTGAGGAGAGCAGCATGTCCCAATTTGCCTATCTACTCACCTACCTGGGGCTGGCCGTCTTCATTCTGGCCGCCTTGAAACGCATCGTCGCCTACAAGAGGAACCCGATGCACCTCAGGTGGGAGCTCTACCCGGTCCCCCACGAAGGCGGCGGGAAGGCATCGTACGGCGGAGGCTACCTCGAGGATCTGGAGTGGTGGAACAAGCCGAGGGAGACCTCACGGATCCGCGAGCTCTCGGTGATGATTCCGGAGATGCTGTTCCTCAAGGCGGCCTATGAGCACAACCGCCCGCTCTGGATGGCGTCCTTCCCCTTCCACTTCGGTCTCTACCTGACCTTCGGCCTGGTGGCGCTGCTGGTGATCGGCGCGGTCGCAGAGCTTCTCGGAGCTCCGACTGATTCCGGGTTGGTGGCCCTGATCGTCAGCGTCTCCACGATCCTCGGGCCGATCGCTTTCGGCATGTCACTGGTCGGCGCCTTCGGGCTCCTGCGCCGGAGGCTGCGCGACCCGGCCCTGCGCAACTACTCGGCGACGGAGCACTACTTCAATCTGGCCCTCTTCATCGCCGCCATGGGCGTCGCCATGCTCACCTGGGCGACGGTGGACCCGAGCTTCGAGATGGCGCGCGGATTCATCGCCGGCCTGATCACCTTCAACCTGAAGGGCGTGGATAGCTCTCTCTTTCTCCTTCAGGTCGTCCTGGCCGTTCTCACCCTGGCCTACATCCCGTTCACGCACATGTCCCACTTCTTCATGAAATACTTCCTGTATCACGACATTCGCTGGGGAGACAAACCGAACGTCAACGCACCCGAGATCAACGAGCAGCTCGGCGAGGTGCTGGGCTACGAGCCGACCTGGTCTGCGTCCCACGTAGCGATACCCGGCAAGAAGACCTGGGCAGATATCGCGACTTTCAATCCGGCCGCCGAACCCGAAGAGAATGAGAAGACGGAGTAGACAATGAACGATCCCAAGCAGCTCGATACAGCAAAGGACCACAAGCAGGTCAGGATCGGCGACATCGGCAAGGACACCGAGAAGCTCACGACGGTGAAGCTCGACGACCTGATGCCCTTGCCTGGAGACACCGTCTTCGGCGACAAGGAATGGGAGCCCCTTCCCGAGTCGACTACGGAGAAGTACGCCTGCATTCTGGATGACGTGAATATCCTGCAGATTCCCAGGCCACAGAGCAAGGAGGAAGAAGAGGAGCTGGTCAACAAGTTCCTGGATGGGATGCGCAAGCTCTTCGACCCGCAGAACAACTGGACCTTCCTCTCCATGCTGGAAACCACCATGGAGAACTGTGCCAAGTGCAACACCTGCTCGGACGCCTGCCATCTGTTCGAGGCCAGCGGGCACAACGAGATGTATCGCCCGCTGTTCCGCTCCGAGATCTTCCGCAGGATCTACAAGAAGTACGTCAAGGAACAGCCCCTGGCCCGATGGCGCAGCGGTGACGTGGAGCTGAACTGGCGGACCGTGGCCCGCCTCGGAGAGCTGGCATACCGCTGCAATATCTGCAGGCGTTGCGCGCAGACCTGTCCGATCGGCGCCGACAATGCGCTGGTGTCCCGCGAGATTCGCAAGATCTTCAGCCAGGAGATGGGCATCGCCACTCCGGAGCTGCACGAGAGGGGCTCCATGCTCCAGATGAAGGTGGGCTCTTCGACGGGCATGAACGCGAAGGCGGTGATCGACAATCTCGAGTTCATCGACGAGGACTTCTCGGAAGAGACCGGCTATGAGTTCAAGACCCCCTGGGACGTGGAAGGTGCGGACATTCTGCTGATTCACAACGCCGGCGAGATCCTCTCATGGCCCGACAACGTCGCCGCCTTCAGCATCATCTTCCAGGCGGCGGGCCTGTCGTGGACGCTCTCCAGCGACCTGGCCGGTTACGACAACATCAACTACGGTGTCTTCTACGACGACGTTCAGACCGCCAGGACGGCTCTTCTGCACGCCCAGGCAGCCAAGAAGCTGGGGGTCAAGAAGATCGTGTTCGGCGAGTGCGGCCACGCTCACAAAGCGCTCACGGTGATCGCCGACCGCATCATTCCCCCGGGCCTGCAGATCCCGCGGGAGAGCTGTTTTCCGCTGCTTCGCGACATCGTCTTCTCCGGGAAGATCAAGTTCGATCCGGAGCGCAACAACTTTCCGGTCACGATGCACGATCCATGCAACCTGACCCGCCTGATGGGCATCATCAAGCCGCAGCGCGACATCGTGCACAAGCTCTGTCCTCAGTTCCGGGAGATGAATCCCCACGGTCCCCACAACTACTGCTGCGGCGGCGGGAGCGGCTTCGCGGTCATGTCGCGCAGCAACATCACGGAATGGCGCTGCAAGGTGACGGGGCGCAAGAAGTTCGAGCAAATCCTGAACGCTTTCGAGGATTGCCGCGGTCCGGATGTCAAGAAGTACATCGCCGCACCCTGCTCCAACTGCAAGGGCCAGATGAGAGATCTGATCGCCCACTATGAGCTGCGGGAGAAGGAGGGACTCACCTACGCCGGTCTCGTCGAGCTGATCGTCAACGCGATGGTCGATGTGAAGCCCGGATTCATCAAGTGGGAAGATGCTATGTAGCAGTCGTGGTCGCGCTCATTGAACCGTGAACAAGGAGTATGATCATGGGCGAGCAGCAAGGCGGTCGGAAGAAGATCCTCGTCGTGGACGACGAGCCCAACGTCGTCGCCTATCTCGAGACCCTTCTCCAGGACAACGGGTACGACACCGTGTCAGCGGCCAACGGGGTCGAAGGCATGGAGAAGGTGCGGAGCGAGAAACCCGACCTGATTACGCTAGACATCTCGATGCCCGAGGAGTCAGGAGTCCGTTTCTACCGGGAGATCAAAGGGGATCCCGACCTGGCCGGCATTCCGGTCGTCATCGTCACCGGCGTGACGGGCTACGGCTACAAGCCCGAGGACTTCCAGAAGTTCATCAGCAGCCGGAAGCAGATCCCACCCCCGGACGGCTTCATCGCCAAGCCCATCGACCGCGATGAGTTGCTGAAGGGGGTCACGAGTCTGCTGCCCTGACACCCCGGGCCGGCAGGCCTCCACGGTCAATCTTCTCGGATGCGGACCAGCGCCTGGCTCGCCAGCTCGCCGACACTCGACGCGACCAGCTCTCGATCGAGGTAGATCCGAACTTCCTCGCGATCCCCCACCAGCGCTTCGAGCCTTGCGCCCGCCTCTCTCGTCCCTGTGAATCCCAGAGCCCAGGCAGCCAGCCCTCTTACCGCGCCGTCGTCCGATTCGAGATAGGGCAGCAGGTAGCGCCCGACCTGATTGGCGCGCAGAAGCTCCGGCCTGGCCTCGGCGAGGCGACCGATCCCCCACATCACGCCTCGTTGCAGGGGTTCGTACTCCAGAAAGCTGCCGTCGTGCCGCGTGTAGGAGACCAGAATCGGCGCGTACTCGTCTGCCATGGCCTCGTGGCAGGCCATGATCTCCGCCATCGACTCGGGCACGCCCCAGGCGATGCCGCCGCACTCCTCCGTCAGATTCCACATCAGCGTACGCATCACCACCCGGGCCGACTCCAGATTCCTGTCGGCGAGCTCCGCCGTCAGCAGCCCCAGCAGCGTGACGGCAGACCATTTGGCCCTCTCATCGCTGCACAATGCGGAGCGAAGCGGATTCACGAACCGGCGGCCCGGTAGCCGGCGCAGCTCGGCCGCCGCGGGGTCGATCTCTCCGGTTCGCAACAGCTCCAGCAACCTATTTCGCTCGAGGGTTCGTCTGCCCATCGAGGCGCGATCTTCGCGAGTTTCGCCGGCGGATTCCACCCCGTCTGCGTCAGGACCTAGCTCGAAGACTTCCGACTCGGGATCTAGCGTTCTGCTAGCATCGGTCCCTTGGCCGAGTACGTCCTCCAACGTCAGCAAGTCATTCGCGCTCCCCTCGACGATGTCTTCGACTTCTTCTCGAATGCTCACAACCTGGAGCAGATCACCCCGGACTGGCTGCGCTTTCGGGTCCTGACAGAGGATCCGATCGAGATGAAGGTGGGAGCCCGCATCCGCTATCGGCTTCGCATCGCCGGCGTCCCGGTGCGCTGGGACACCTGCATCACGCGCTGGGAGCCGGGCGAGTCGTTCGTCGATCGCCAGGAGCGCGGCCCCTATCGCCTCTGGGATCACACCCACAGCTTCGAGGTGGTCGGGGACGGCGTACTCATCGGCGACATCGTGCGCTACGCGCTGCCCTTCGGTCCCCTGGGCCGGCTCGCCCACGAGCTGTGGGTACGGGGCGCCCTGGCGCGGATCTTCGACTACCGGTTCGAGCGGATCGGTGAGCTGTTCGAAGCCCGCTGAGCGGGAGAGGCAGAGAGCCGATATCGTTGGCCGCTGGCAAGACGCGCTCGAACCCCGGCCCACCGAAGGAGAAGCGTGATGACGGGGAAGGAACTACTGCTCAGGGCTGTCAGAGGCGAGGCGACTCCCAGGCCCGCGTGGCTGCCCTTCGTCGGCTGTCACGGTGGAAAGCTGATCGGCAAGGGCGCTGCGGAATTCCTGCGTTCCGCCGATCTGCTCGTCGACGGCCTGAAGAAGGCGTACGAGCTCTACAGACCGGACGGCCTGCCGGTGACTTTCGATCTCCAGCTCGAGGCCGAGATCCTCGGATGTGCGCTTCACTGGGCCGACGAGGTCCCCCCGTCCGTCATCACCCATCCTCTCGCCCATGGCAAGACCAGCATCGAGGATCTGCCCCGGATCGACCGGACCAAGGGGCGTCTGCCGGTGGTCATGAGCGCCCTGGAGACGCTGGATCGCGACCTGGGGGACGAGGTCGCCTTCTACGGATTGGTCTGCGGGCCATTCACACTGGCCCTTCACCTGCGCGGCAACGACATCTTCCTCGACATGTTCGACAGGCCCGATGATGTGAAGAAGCTGGTCGACTATTGCGCCGACGTCGCCATTCAGATGGCATCATTGTATCTCTCGCATGGCGCAGCCGTCATCGCCGTCGTCGATCCGATGACGAGCCAGATATCGCTGGAGCACTTCGAGACGTTCGTGACGGAGGGTGTGAACAAGGTCTTCGACTGGATTCGCGACAATGGAGGACTCTCGTCCCTGTTCGTGTGCGGTGACGTCACCCGCAACCTCGAAGTCATGTGCCGCACGCACGCCGACAACATCTCCGTCGACGAGCAGATCTCGATGGACGATCTGCGCAGGCTCTGCAGCGAGAACGACAAGTCCTTTGGCGGAAACATCAAGCTGACATCGGTGCTGCTTCTCGGCGATGAAGATGATTCGCGACGCGAAGCCGTCGAGATCATCGACAAGAGCGGCCCGAGGGGCTTCATCCTGGCCCCGGGATGTGACCTTCCCTACCACACGCCGGAGAAGAACCTCCAGGCAGTAGCGGAGATGGTCCACGATGAATATCAGCGGGAGGTCGCCAGGGCTTCCGCCGGAGAATTCAAGGAGGACACCTTCGAAGACGTCCAGGTGCCTCCCTATCGAGACCACAAGGAAGTGATCGTGGACGTCATTACCCTCGACTCTACGTCGTGCGCCCCCTGTCAGTACATGATGGAGGCCGTCGAACGCGCGGCGCGGGACGCGTTCGTAAAGGTCTACATCAACGAGCACAGGATCAAGGCCCGGGCCGGTCTGGGAATGATGAAGAAGCTCGGCGTGAAGAACCTGCCGACCATCTGCATCGACGGAGAGATCGTCTTTGCGTCGATCATTCCCGACATCAAGACGCTGGTCAAGGCGATCGAAGCCAGGGCAATCCAGAAGAACATCACCGCCCTCGCCGAGTAATGGACCCGGCCGGCGATCGCGGGTAGGATACCCTGGCAGCTCCATCCGCGAGGCGAGCCATGGAGGGAGGAGACGTCGTCATGCTGGTAAAGGAATACATGACTCCGGACCCGATGACCGTGACCGAGGACAGCTCCATCCTGGAGACGGCGGAGCTGATGAAGAAGCACAAGGTCCGCAGATTTCCAGTCCTACGTGACGGCAGGCTGATCGGGATCGTCACGGACCGCGACCTTCGCTCGGCGGCTCCATCGCAGGTCATCAGCTTCGATGCCCAGGAGAGAGAGCTGATGCCGGAGCTGCACTCTCTGCTCTCCGGCATCACCGTCAAGGAGGTCATGTCTCGCGACGTGATCACCATCCATCCCGATCAGACGATCGTGGCGGCCGCCCAGCTGATGCTCGAGCGCCGCGTGTCCGGCATACCCGTGGTGGATCCGCGGGGCCAGCTTCTGGGAATCATCACCGAGACCGACATCTTCAAGGTCCTGGTCGATCTCTCCGGTGTCTCATCGGGAAAGACCACCTTTGCCTTCCAGCTCGAAGATCGCACCGGCTCCATCAAGGAGGTGGCAGACGTGATCCGGAAGCATGGCGGCCTGATTGCCAGCATCTTGACCACCCATACCCGGGCGGTCCCCCAGTTCCGCCGCGTCTACATCCGCGTCGGGGACCTCCCGTCGGAGAAGCTTCGGGCTCTGGAGGCGGATCTCCGGAAGCAGGCCGATCTCCTCTACGTGGTCGAGGACGACGCGGCCGCTTCTTCTGCCTCCGCGACCGGCAGTTGAGCCCTCCCCCGGCGTACCGAGATCTTCACCTCTACTACGGTGACCTGCACAACCACTGCAACATCAGCTACGGGCACGGCGACCTGGAAGAGGCCTATGCCAACGCCCGGCTACAGCTCGACTTCGCCAGCGTCACCGGCCACGCGCGCTGGCCGGACATGCCCCCGGCCGAGGGCCGCCTGAAATATCTGGTCGAGTACCACCGACTAGGGTTCGAGCGTCTGGCCTCCGTCTGGGACCGGGTGCAGGACGCCACCGAGGCGTTTCACGAAGAGCACCGCTTCGTCTCCTTCCTCTCTTTCGAGTGGCATTCGATGCGGCACGGGGACTACTGCGTGTACTACAAGGGATCCCGAGGCGGAGTACCAGTGGAGCTGGCAGCTGGACGACCGCGGTGAGACCGAGGGGTGCGACTTCTACTATGTGCGGGTACGCCAGAAGAACGATCAGTGGGCCTGGAGCTCGCCCATCTGGATCTGAAGGACCCGAAAGAAAGGCGAGCGCAGCGTGCAAAGAGACGGCAGGCAAGAGATCGGGGTCGCCGTAATCGGAGCGGGGCTCCGGGGTGTGTGGAACCTGGGTGGGCTCCTGGCGCGGAACTTCGAGGAGCTCCGGTTGGAGGTCGTCTCGCTCTGCGAGGTCTTCGAGCCGCGCGCGGCCGAGGCCAGGTCCTTCCTCGAGGAGCAGTATCGGCAAGCCGGCCACCCGCTCGAAATCGCGGTCTACCACGAGCTCGACGCGTGTCTGGCCGATCCTCGCGTCGAGCTGGTGATGGTCACGACGCATTCGGACCAGCACCGCGAGCCCGCGGAGAGAGCGCTCGTGGCCGGCAAGAAGGTCTATCTCGACAAACCTCTCGCGCACACTCTGGAGGACTGCAACGCGATCCTGGCGGCCGAACGCCGACACGGGTCTCCGATTCTCCTCGGATTCACGCGCCGCTACGAGGCGGCCTGGCGAAAGGCACGGGAGCTGGTCGAGGAGGGCATCATCGGCGACGTGCAGATGCTGCTACTCCGGGCGGTGATTCCCTATCACGTCTACTTTCACGGCTGGCACAGGGAGAAGCGCTTCTCGGGCGACGCCCTCAACGACAAGTCGAGCCATCACGTCGACGCAATGAGCTGGTTCGTGGATGCGGATCCCGTCCGTGTCAGCGGCTTCGGCGGACGCCGGGTCTACCTGGCGGACCCGGACGCCCCGAAGTGCTGCAGGGGGTGCGATCGGGTCTGTCCCTACCGGACCGGCCCGCAGCGCAAGGGCCGACAGGCTCAGGACCGCCTGCCTCCCGACAAGGAGCTCAGCTGGCTCGGGGGAGACGACATCAGGACGGGTCGGGACGTCTGTGTCTTTCGGCCCGGCGCGGACATCCTCGACCACGCCGTGGTCAATCTGCAGTTCGAGAACGGCGTGGTCGGTCAGCTCTTCTACTCGATCTTCGGCTTCGACAGCCAGGACCAGGAGAGCTTCGAGATCGTGGGAGAGAAGGGAAGGATTCGACTGATCCGGCACAGCGGAGAGCTGGACATCGTCTCCGAGTACGGAGAGCAGAGCCGGGTGATCGACGCGCGGGACGCCCACCACGACTCCACGCATTTCGGCGCGGACATCAGGCTGGTGGAGGAGCTCCGGCGCTTCGCCGACGGTGCGCCCCCCGTGGTCGGATGCCGCGCGGGCCACATCGCCTCTGCCACGGTCTTCGCCGCGCTGGAGAGCATCGAGGCCGGTGGCGCTCCGGTGGAGGTGGCCCGCCACTAGCCGGGATGACGCTGGATCCGGCTCAGGAGTAGAGGTCCGCCGCCACCTGATCCAAGCCCAGCTCCAGCAGCTTCTCCTTGCGGGGCTTCCCCGTCTCCCAGTCCCAGGAGCGGTACGCGTAGTACTCCTTCAGCATCTTGTCCATGTCCGGAACCAGGTCGGCGCTGTTCCCCTCGTCCAGGGGCCGCATGCAGATCTCGGGAAGCCGGTCGTGCTCCCGCGTCAGACCCCGCTTCGAGCTGATGGCGCGCTTGATGGCGAGAGACCGGTCCCCGAGCGCCAGCAGGCGCTCCGGAGTCCACTCCGATCCGGTGATGGCACTCAGAAACTCGGAGATCCGGGTCGGGGAGAGCGGCGCGAACTTGCACAGCGTGAGCGCGTCGAACAGGTCCTTCAGGCTCTGGAATTTGGCTGCGAACTCGCCCTTGCCATCCGAGGAGTGCCGATCACTGGGCAGGATGCCGTACTCCACCACCATGTTTCCGAGGTCGACGTTGTAATAGTCTCCCTTCAGGTGACAGGCACCGCGCGGACCCGTGGCGTAGGACACCGCCAGCCCGTGGAAGGCCCTCCCATCGTGCATGGGCATCTCCAGCCCCTTGACCTGGGCTGCTTCGCCTTCATCACGGCCGAAGTGCCGGGCCATCGCCAGCGTGCCCTGGGAGAGGATCTCCCCGAGGCCTTCCCGGTTCACGATCATCTCCACCAGCTTCAAGATCGCCTTGCTGTCCCCCCAGAGCAGCTCCATGCCGGCGTCTTCCTTGGTCAAGACGCCCTGCTCGTAGAGGTAGAGCGCGTAGGCAATGCTGACGCCAGCCGAGATGGTGTCGATTCCGTGGACATTGCAGAGATGGTTGGCTTTGACGATGGAGTCGAGGTCGGTGTTCAGACAGAGGGGGCCGAAGGCGACCGCGGTCTCGTATTCCGGCCCATCCACGTCCAGACCCGCCTCGAAGTTCTTGACCAGGCGTCCGCAGCCGACCGGACACCCTCGGCAGGCATGGTTCCTGATCGTGTAGGCCTGGCGAAAGGCTTCGCCGGTCACCTTTTCCACCGGAAACACGCTCTTGGTGAAGTACTTCACCGGAACGTCTCCGAGCATCATCCCCATGTCCATGTACATCAGCGTGCCGTACTCGGTAAAGGCGACGGAGATCGGGTTGGCATCGATGTCGGTGCCCGCCTGCTTGACCAACGCTCGGATCTTTGCGGGATCGGCCAGCTTCGGCTTCGCATCACCGCCCGCGGCCACGGCCTTCAGATTCTTGGACCCCATCAAGGTGCCCATGCCACAGCGCCCGGCGCTGCGCCCCTTGTCGTTCATGATGGAGGCGTATCGGATCTGCTTCTCGCCACCCCGGGCGATGCAGGCCACGCTGAGATTGTCGTCGCCCAGCTCCTC
>Ga0307423_1000577_pt1 | contig 24686 bp, 21 predicted proteins | sample SalMarWE160310MG_FD_202154 | JGI IMG/M metagenome (GOLD analysis project Ga0307423, IMG submission 202154) | Salt marsh sediment microbial communities from the Plum Island Ecosystem LTER, Massachusetts, United States - WE1603-10 | ecosystem: Environmental > Aquatic > Marine > Intertidal zone >...
TTGAAGAAATTCCACTTATTATTTTAATAAACAAAGGAAGCGCTTCAGCAAGTGAAATTGTTTCAGGTGCAGTACAGGATTGGGATCGTGGATTGATTATCGGTGAAACTTCCTTCGGGAAAGGATTGGTGCAAAGACAATTCGAACTTCCGGATAACTCTGCAATTCGTTTAACTATATCCAAATATTATACTCCTTCAGGCAGGTTGATACAAAGGAGCTATGATAATAAAGAAGAGTATTATTCAGATGTAAGTCATAGACATGAAGAAGAAGGTGATAATTTAACTCATAAAGCGGAAAAAGATACATCGCTTCCTGTATTTAAAACGGCGGGCGGAAGAACAGTTTACGGCGGCGGTGGAATTACCCCGGATTATATTGTGCTATCAGACAAGCTTACTGAATATTCAAGAAATCTTTTACGTAACAATATCTTTTATCAATATGTGCTTAATTATATTGAAGGTAATGGTGAAAAAATAGAAGCAAAATACGGCAATGATCTGCAAAAATTTAAGAATGAATTCGAATTTAGTCCCGATGAAATCGACGATTTTATTCAATTTGCAAATAGTAAGGACATTAAATTTATAAAGGAAGATTTTGAAAAAGATAAGGATTATATTCAGACACGATTAAAAGCGCAGATTGCACGTAATTACTGGAAGAATGTAGGCTGGTATTCTGTTTTGTTAAATATAGATGAGCAATTTCTTAAGGCGGTTACACTTTTCGGCGAAGCAAAAGAACTGGCAAATTTAAAGTGAATATCAGATTAAGAGCTTTTTTCACACTAAGTTTTTCTTTCTTATTTAATCTCCAGGTCTTGTTTGCACAGGTGGACAAATCGCCAATAGCTCCTGTTCCGTTTGAACAGAGATTTACAGTTGGCGAGGAGTTTACTTATATCGTAAAATTTGCATTTCTTGATCTCGGTGAGATCAAAACTAAAATTTACGCTAAGGAATCAATCGAGGGAAAAACTATTTATAAATCCATTGTTAAGATAAATTCTTATGATGGTTTACCTTTTGTAAATATTCACCAGGATTATGAAAGCTGGTTTGATTCAACACTTTATCCGGTTTATTTTCAGGCTTACCTTTATGACGAAAAAGACACAAACTATGTTAAGTATTACTTTCAGGAAAACAATTTAGTACACGTAATAAAAGGGAAACTAAGAAAAAATAAGCCATATCTCGATACGCTTGTTGCTCTGCAAAAAAGATATTTGGATGGCTTATCACTTTTATACTTTGCCAGATATCATTTTAATGGCAATCAAATAGTTACTTTGCCTTGTTATGTTAATGAAGATACAACCTCGACGATAATTAATTACCATACGGATAAAGAAGAAGTTGAAATAGTTGAAGTCGATTACGATATTGATTGTTTAATGCTTGATGGTCGAACAAACTTTACCGGGATCTTTGGACTCACAGGTGAATTCGAAGGATGGTTCTCAAATGATAAATACAGGATTCCTATTAAAGCTAATCTTGAGGTATTGATCGGAAGTGTAACCGTGGAGCTAATGCGATGGAGAAAGATTAAATGGAATCCACCGGAAATAAGAGACTAAAGATGGAGCAGCATTTATTTCATTACAGGAATCTTTTCCCAAAGATCCGTAAAACTGTGTTTTTGGCTCCTGGAGTAAAGATTATTGGCGATGTCGAAATTGGGGAGCAAGCGAGCATCTGGTTCAATACCGTGATCCGGGGAGATGTTAATTACATTAAGATCGGCTCTAATACAAATATTCAGGATTGTTCAATGTTGCATGTAACCAACGGAGAATTTCCACTTAGTATAGGAAACAAAGTAACTATTGGGCATTCGGTTAACCTGCATGGATGTACTGTGAAGGATCTATGCTTGATTGGAATTGGAGCTACTGTTCTCGATGGTGCTGTTATCGAAGAAAATTCTATAGTTGCTGCAGGGTCAGTTGTACGACCCGGTTTTGTTGTTCCTTCAGCTAAATTAGTTGGTGGTGTCCCGGCAGAAATTATCAGAGATTTGACTGGTGAAGAAATTGAGGAATTTCCGAAAAGTGCGGAAAGATATGTAAACTATGCTAAAACAATGAATGAGTCTCTTAAAACATCGAATTTTAGTAATTCTGAATCATAATTTCTTAATTAAATCGAAATCTGTATATTGATCAAAAATTTATTTGTTTACTCGAAAAATCTTATTGTAGACAAAAAAAAGGTCCACAATTTAGTCAAATCACTTCAACTAGAGCTTAAGTTTACAATTCAATCGCTTTATATAAATTTCATCGATTCGGAAAAAATTAAAGAGATAAATAAAAAATATTTAAAGCACAATTATTCAACAGATGTTATAAGTTTTAATTATTCAGGAAGTAATGATGAATTAGATGGAGAAATTTTTATATCGGTAGAAGATGCTGAACGGTTCGCTAAAAAATATAAAGTATCGCTAGAATATGAATTAAATAGGTTGGTTATTCACGGAATTCTCCATTTAATAGGATTTGATGACAACAATAAAATTAACAGGTCGAGGATGAAGAAAATGGAAAACAGCTTGCTTAATAGAAATAATTTTGCTTTATTAAGATCGGAATAAAACTTGCAGTTTAAATCCTTTCCTGAAATTCTAACTGGTAAGGGACTGAAAATTACTTAATGATTATTGAAAATCTAATAAATTCGTATATAGATTATATCCGGAACGTTAAGAGATATTCTCTTCAAACAGTTAATGCATACCGTACAGACTTAAATCAATTCTCGGAATTTTGTAAAACCAGGAACAAAACAAATTCAGATGAACTAACTGAGAAGCATGTTAAATCATTTCTGATGCAATTAAGTGACTCAGGATTAGATAAAAGATCAATAGCGAGAAAGCTTGCATCACTACGCGGGATGTTAAAATTTGGATTTCAAAACCAGGTTATCAAAAAAAATCCTGCAGCGTTATTGAAAAATCCACATAGTAATAAAAAACTTCCCGAGGTTACAACAACCCAAACGATATTAAATATATATCAACTTGCTGATGAAGCGGATGAGAATCCTGAATTAGTAAAAATTATTTTTGAACTTCTTTACGGATGTGCATTAAGGGTAAGTGAATTGTGCGGTTTGAATTTCGGAGATATTGATTTGAAAAATCAGACAATCAGGGTAAAAGGGAAGGGAAGTAAGGTAAGAATTATTCCCATAGGTTCTAAATCTATAGAAATTGTTAAAGAATACCTGAAAACCACAAAACATTTAACTAATGAAGCATTAATAAAATCTAAAGGAGGAAACCGGATTTATTCAAAATTCGTCTATAGAGTAGTAAATAAATATTTGTCTAAAGTAACAGATATTAAGAAGAAAAGTCCGCATATTTTAAGACATAGCGCAGCAACACATATGCTTGATAATGGAGCCGATTTAAGAGCCGTAAAAGAAATTTTAGGACATGAAAATCTTTCTACTACTCAAATCTATACTCATGTAAGTATAGAAAGGTTAAAATCTACATATAAAAAATCACACCCTAAATCTTAATTGTTGGAGTATGAAATGAACATCTCGATAACAGCACGTAAGTTTAAAGCTCATGACACACTCAAAAGCTTTATTACAGATGAAGTGTCTACGTTACATAAATATAATGATGATATCCTTAATGCCGAGGTAATACTTAGTTATCAAAATATTAAAGATTCGATAAAAAATGCTGAAATAACTATCAAAGTTCCCGGCCAGATTCTAAATGCAACAAGTAAATCAGATGATTTTAAGAAATCTGTTAGTTCAACAGTTGAAAAATTAACAAGGCAGTTAAAAAAAATAAAATCTAAAAAAACCTCGAAAAAAAGAAATGATAAAAATTGATGATAGAGCTATTTCTAAAAAGGATTTTATAACCGTAGAATTTTTCTACGAAAATACAAGACAACTATTCAATATTAAACTAATAAATGAATCTGCAGACTTGAGCAGAAAAATCTATGATCAAAATGTACACCGATCAGGATTAGCGTTAACAGGTTTTGTAGAATTATTTACTTTTAAACGAATACAGATTTTTGGTAACACTGAGCAGCAATACCTGAAACACCTTTCGGAAGCGGAGCAGGAAAAATCATTATTAAATATTTTCAATTTTAAGATTCCCTGTATAATTCTTAGTAATAATAATAAACCGGTAACGGCACTTTTAAAATTAGCAGAAAAATTTAATGTACCACTCCTGACTTCAGAATATTCGACAACAAAACTGAATTATTTAATAAGCGATTTTCTTGATGATCAGTTTGAAGAAAGGATCACAATTCATGGATCTTTTGTCGATGTTTATGGGATCGGGATGTTGTTCATCGGTAAATCTGGGATAGGCAAAAGTGAAGTTGCCTTAGATCTTGTAGAAAGAGGTCACAGACTTGTTGGCGATGATGTAATTATTTTAACAAAAAAGGGGGAAGGCATTTTAATGGGCGCTGGTACAAATGTTGCGAAACATTTAATGGAAATAAGGGGACTGGGAATAATTGATGTTGAAAGGATGTTCGGTATCCGTGCAATCAGATACCAAAAAAGGCTTGAAATTATAGTAGAGCTTGAAATTTGGGATGAGAAGGGTGAGTATACTCGTACGGGTCTAAGTGAAGAAAATGTCGCAATTTCTGGCGTTAATATACTTTATATAAAGCTCCCCATTATTCCAGGTAAGAATTTGACCGTTATTTCGGAAGTAATCGCACTAAATTATCTTCTAAAACATTATGGTCATGATCCGGCAAAAATATTACAAAATAGACTTAGTTCTAAGATTCAGGAACAAAACAAGAGTGGGCAAAGGGGTATTGAGTACTTCGAACATGACTTCGAATAATCTATTCCTCCAACTCTTGACAGATTTCATTTATTTATTTAATTTGCGCTCCCATTATGAAAAAATACTACTATTTTTCTGAGAAGTCTCTAGAGTTTGTAGAGATAAAGCGGGTTAAAGCTAAGTTTTCACTATACTTAGGTCTAGTTGCCGTAGTTTTTATCTCCCTAACATTTTTTAGCTTTTTTTTCTTCACAAAGATTTCGCAATCAGGAAATAGCTATAACTATCTCCAAAATGAAAATAAAGTTTTAAAAGCTAAAGTAGTTGAACTTTCGGATCAATATAAAGAGATGCAGAGTGACTTAGAAAATCTTGAAGAAGAAACGGATAACTTAAGAATTGCAGCTAATTTACGTCCTTTATCAGAAGATGAAAAATTGCTTGGTGTTGGTGGTGGTTCATTTGATAATACTTTCGATTTTTTATCAACCTCAAATGATTTAGATTTTAACAATGCTTTTGAAACCATAGATAAAATTTCCAAACAATTTAAATTTGAAAAATCCCAATACACGGAAATTTCAAAGAAGATGAAGACCAACGAGGATCTTTTCGAATCAATTCCTGCTATAATGCCAACCAAAGGAGAGTATGAAAGTAGTCAATTTGGCATGAGAATACATCCTATACTTAAAATCAGGAAAATGCATTACGGGATTGACTTCGTAACTAACATAGGAACTCCGGTTTACGCTCCCGGAAAAGGAAGAGTTGTTTTTGTAGGTAGAAGAGGTGGTTACGGTTTGGAAGTAGAAATAGACCATGGTTACGGTTACCGAACTCGCTATGCACATCTATCAAAATCATTAGTTAAAAGGGGACAAAGAATAAATCGTGGCGATCTCATTGCCAAAACAGGAAACTCCGGCTTAGCCACCGGACCTCATTTACATTATGAAGTGTCACATAATGGTGTAAAGCTAAATCCATCAAAATTTTTCTTCGATGATCTTGGCTTTGTTGAATTAACCAATAAAAATTAATTCCTTGCGGGATAACATATGATCTGGACTGTTGAACTTGCTGCTTATTTAGATGATGCCCCCTGGCCTGCTACAAAAGATGAACTGATAGAATATGCTGAAAGAATTGGTACGCCTTACGAAGTAATCGATAACCTTAAAGAGCTTGAAGATACCGATGAGCCGTACGAATCAATTGAAGATATCTGGCCGGATTATCCATCAGACGAAGACTTTTTCTATAATGAAGATGAATTTTGATGGCGCAGAAGGCGCCATTTTTAATGGATGATTTTTTTCAAGACATACCCGGTCAGGCTCGCGTAAAAAATACTCTCAATAATTTTAACCAAACTACTCATATTCCACATGCCTTATTGTTCACCGGAATGGAAGGTACCGGTAAAGAATTTTTTGCTGTAAGGTTTGCTCAATCGATCAATTCAAAAATTTCCCAAGCTGAAGATAATGAAAGAATTCAAAAACAAATTTCCAAACTTTCCGAACCTTATATCAAATACATTATTCCGTTACCCAGAGGGAGAAACGAAACTGAATCCGATGGACCGACTGATAAATTAAACACTGAAGAGATTGAGCTTTTAAGGGAAGAATTAAACCGCAAAATTATTAATCCGTATTATACTTTCACGCTGCCAAAAGCAAATACAATAAAGATTAACAGCATAAGGGAAATAAAAAAGTTTCTCTCTCTGGATTTTAGCGATATTGCTTTCCGGTTTGTAATTATTGAATCTGCACACCTTATGAATGAGTCTGCACAAAATGCGTTGCTTAAAAGCCTGGAAGAACCACCTCAGGGTGTCATATTTATTTTAATAACCTCATATCCTGAAAGATTAAGAGAAACTATAAGATCAAGGTGCAGGAAAATAAATTTTGATCCGTTAGAAAAAATAGAACTGATAGAAATTCTTATTAAATATTTTGATATTGATCAGCAAACTGCCGAATCTGTTGCTCCTTTTGCTGAGGGATCTGTAGTGGCGGCTTTAAAACTGATTGATCTCGATATTAATAATCTAAGGGAAAGGACTATATCAATACTTCGTTATTCTTTCGGAAGGAAATATCATTCCGCATTGAACGAACTAAACTCATTGCTGACCGATCAAAGTTCAGAACAAATCCAGCTTATTATTAAAATGCTCTTAATCTGGCTAAATGATCTGCAAAAACATAAACACAATATCCGGCATTACTTTTTCAAAGAGCATCAGGAAACCCTGGAAAAATTCAATTCAAAATTTCCCGATATTGAACTTGAAGATGTTGTATTTAGATTGGACCGTTTGTCATCATATGTTAAAAATAACATTAATATCAATCTGCTAACCGCAAATATCATATTTGAACTTTCAGCATTACCCACTTCTGCTAATAAATAGAATTCAATCAGTTTTACAGAATTTAGACTGATTATTAAATGGATTTTCTTTAATTTTTATTATTGAAAAAACAAATAGAAAAGAATTAAAATGAAAAAGGTTGTCATTACAACAGCAAAAAGAACATCAATCGGATCTTTTAACGGAACTTTAGCTTCATTATCAGCAGCACAATTGGGAAGTATTGCAATAAAATCTGTTGTAGAAGATTCCAAAATTAACATAGAAAATGTTGATGAAGTGATTATGGGAAACGTTTTAACCGCAGGTCAGGGACAAGCGCCCGCAAGACAAGCAGCTTTGTTTGCAGGACTTCCCGAAAAAACAGAATGCATGACCATCAATAAAATGTGCGGTAGCGGCTTAAAATCAGTTATGCTTGCACAACAAGCTATTTTAACAGGAGATGCCGATGTTATAATAGCTGGCGGTCAGGAAAGTATGTCGAACGCACCCTATCTTCTGGATAACGGTAGAAATGGTTACAAGCTTGGTAATGGAACAATATCTGACTCAATGATAAAAGATGGTTTGTGGGACGCGTATAATGACATACATATGGGAAGTTGTGCTGAGAAATGTGCAAAGGATTTTAATTTCACAAGAGAACAATTAGATGAGTTTACTACTGACTCTTATAATAAAGCACTGAAAGCGCAAAAGGAAGGGAAATTTAATAGTGAAATAGTACCTGTAATTATTAAAAGCAGAAAAGAAGAGATAACAATTAATTCTGACGAGGAACCAGGCAAAGTTAAATTTGATAAAATTCCTTCACTTAAACCTGTTTTCGAAAAAGATGGCGTTGTAACTGCTGCAAATGCTTCTTCGATAAACGATGGAGCAGCCGCTCTGTTGGTTATGAGCGAGGAAAAAGCAAAAGAGTTTGGCTTGATACCATTAGTAGAAATAGTTGCACAAGCATCGGCTGCAAAAGCGCCAATTGATTTTACAACAGCTCCGGCAGATGCAATAAAGAAAATTCTTACAAAAGCAAAATTATCAAAAGACGATATTGATCTTTTTGAAATAAATGAAGCTTTCGCTGTAGTTTCTCTGGCAGTTAACAAATTATTAGATCTGGATCCATCTAAAATAAATGTGAATGGAGGAGCTGTAGCTTTAGGCCATCCTATAGGCGCAAGCGGTGCACGAATACTGACAACCTTGATTCACGAAATGATAAAACAAAATTCAACTTATGGCTTGGCTTCGTTATGTATCGGCGGGGGAGAGGCTTCAGCATTAATTGTTAAGAGGTATTAATTCAGAGGAGATAATATGAATATCAAAAAAGTTGCAGTTATCGGGGGCGGTACGATGGGAAACGGTATTGCTCACGTATTTGCAATGAGCGGCTTCGAAGTAAATCTTATTGAAATTAACAAAGAATTACTAGAAAAGGCTTTAAATACAATATCGAAGAATCTTGACAGACAGGTAAAAAAAGAAATTATAACTGAGAAAGATAAAGAAGATATTTTTTCAAGAATCAATTCTGTTGAAGGTGTTGAAAATACACCAACTGATATGGACTTGATTATAGAAGCTATAGTGGAAAATAAAGAATCTAAGTTCATTATATTTAACAAGTTACAATCTCTGATTAAACCTGAAGCAATTTTTGCATCTAACACTTCCTCGATATCAATTACAGAACTCTCGTCTTCAGGACGTCCGGATAGATTTATCGGCATGCATTTTATGAATCCGGTTCCCGTCATGAAACTTGTGGAAATTATCAGAGGCTACTCAACAAGTGATGAAACTTTTAATACTATTAAAGTACTTTCTGAAAAATTAGGAAAAGTCCCCGTAGAAGTTTTTGATTATCCCGGATTTGTAGCAAACAGAATTTTAATGCCGATGATAAACGAAGCAATCTTTACTTTGATGGAAGGAGTTGCTTCTAAAGAAGATATCGATACAGTAATGAAATTAGGAATGAGCCATCCTATGGGACCACTAACTTTAGCTGATTTCATTGGTCTGGATGTTTGTTTGGCAATTCTTGAAGTTCTTTATAATGGCTTCAACGATCCAAAATACAGACCCTGTCCTTTACTAAAAAAAATGGTAGCAGCAAAAAAACTGGGACGAAAAACCGGTGAAGGTTTCTTCAAATATGAATAGGATTTTCTAATAGATTGAATACAAAAACTGATAATAATCTTACTCGCAAAAAATTAAGATTTATAGCATTTAGAAAGTTTGCCCGGCAAAAGTTAAAAAAGATATCCTTACCGGACTATACAACATTTACCGTGTATGCTGTTATAACTGGTGCTATTGCCGGACTTTCAGCAGTTTTTTTTCACAATTCTATCCAGTTTTTCAACTCATTATTTTTCAAACAAACAACCGAAGGTTTATTCTTTCTGGGAACAGCTGCTGTAATTTTGCTTCCCGCCATAGGTATGCTTATCCAGGCTGTGATGATACTAATTACGCCTAGCACGGCGAAGAAAAAAGGTGTACATGAAATTATAAAAGCTGTCGCTTTACGCGGTGGTTATATTCCATTACGAACAACAATTTTTCATTTTCTTGCACCTGTTATATCCATCGGTTCAGGTAATACAGTTGGTCCTGAAGGTCCCGCAGCACAAATCGGTGGGGGAGTAGCAAGTAAATTAGGTAGTCTTGCAAATCTCTCTGATTCAAGAAGAAGAATATTTACTGCTGCAGGTGCAGGTGCGGCAATTGCTGCAATTTTTAATTCGCCTCTTGGAGGTGTTTTTTTTGCACTCGAGATTGTACTACTAAATGATTTTCAGGCACCCACATTTTCAGCGTTGATATTAGCTTCAGTTACTGCAAGTGCAATTTCGAGAATATTTTTAGGAAACGAAACTATATTTACTTTCCATTCACCAGACATTGGTGGCTATTCAAATTTTTACCTTTATGCAATTCTTGGTTTAGTAGCAGGATTTGTTTCTATTCTGTTTATAAGATATTCTAGTTCCGTTGAGCACTTTTTCAATAAAAAAATTTACGATAAAACTAAAATACCTCAATGGCTGTTAATGATTTTAGTTGGTTTGCTAATGGGAATTTGTGGTTACTTTTATAAAGAAATATTTGGAATTGGGTATACTGCCATTAACGAAATTCTTATTGGTTCTATAACCTGGAAAATAATTCTCATCCTGCTTCTTCTAAAGTTTATATTAGTACCTCTAATAATTCATTCAGGCGGATTTGGTGGTTTATTTGCTCCATCATTGTTTATGGGAGCCTGTTTGGGCTATTTGTTTGCAATTACTGTAAATTCAATTTGGGGACTCAATCTTGATCCCACAACATTTGTTTTAGTTTCTATGGGAGCAATGCTCGGTGGAATAAATACAATACCGATAACTGCTATTCTAATCATATTTGAAATGACTAAAGAATATAGCTTCATTTTACCTCTTATGCTTGCGGTGATAATAAGTACAACCATGGTTCAGATAATATTACGCGGTTCAGTTCATGTTAAACATCTTGAAGAACAAGGTTATCAGATTACTGGAGGTAGAGAGACTAACTTATTGAAATCTATATTAGTTGAGGATGTGAAATTAAGTGAAATAGAGCTTGTTCCTGATCAAACGCCTTTGCCGAAATTGATTGGTAAATTGATGGAAAGTCCTCATCATACATTCTACACAGTAAATAGCAGCAACGAAATAACAGGCACAATCACAGAAACCGAATTAAGACCTATTATAACTGAGTATGATCATCTTAAGGATGTTGTGGTTGCGAGCGATATTATCAATCCAAGAGTTGTAATAATACAGAAAAATGATAATTTGGATTATGTACTGAATCTATTTGGAAAATGGAACAGAGATCAATTTCCGGTGGTTGATACTCAGGGATCGAATAAAATACTTGGAGCTATTACACGCGAAGAAGTAATCTCCGTTTACAACAGAGAAAGCCTTAAAATCGACTTGGCAAATGGTTTATCGAAAGAATTAAAGACAATTCAACAATCGAATACAACGGCAAGAATAGCCTCAGGTTACTCAATCTGTGAGGAGTCGATTCCGTCACAGTTCCTTGGGAAAAGTCTTTCTGAGCTTCGGTTAAGAAACAAATTTAGCTTGGAAGTATTGATGATTAAACAGCATCAAGGATTTTTATCTGAATCAGGTAAGGAACCTGAAATTATCACACCTGATCCGACTCACAAATTAAAAAGAGGCGATATTTTAGTTTTATTCGGTATGGATCAGAAAATTGAGGAATTCAGAAAGTTTGCAAGAAGTTAGATTTTTGAAAAAATTCAATTTGTCCGATAATGTATATTATGTAAACTGATGTTTGCCCTGTTCTTGATCCTCTGCATTATATTCCACCAGACAGCTTCAAATAGATATATAAAATTAAAATAATTAGCACAAACCATATGACAGTGCTTTTCTTACGTCTTTGATATTTTCTTACACTATTAAATTTAATTCGCTTTCTTTTCTTGTTAAGTTCATCACGTTCCTGTTTATAAAACCTTGGAGTATAATCAAAAACACGATGTCTTGGTTTTTTCATTAACATGATTATTTAACCTCAACCAAATCGAATAAGGCATTTACAAAATCCTCGGAATCAAATTCCTGCAAATCATCAATATTTTCGCCAACTCCAATATATCTTACAGGAGTATTTAAATTAGCACAAATTTGAAAGATAACACCACCCTTAGCTGTTCCATCAAGCTTTGTAATTATTAATCCTGTCAGTTCGGTGACCTTGGAGAATTCATTAGCCTGACTAATAGCATTCTGCCCAACCGTTCCATCCAGAACCAAATATGTTTCCTGTGGAGCATCCTGGAGCACTTTTCCTATAGCTCTTTTTATCTTTCCAAGTTCATTCATGAGATTAGCTTTATTATGCAATCTGCCTGCAGTGTCAATCAAAACAATATCATAATTATTTTTGATGGCAATATTTACTGATTCATAAGCAACAGATGAAGGATCGGAACCCGGTTCTTTCTGTAAGATATTAGCACCGGCTCTTTCAGCCCATATGTCAAGTTGTTCACCAGCAGCAGCTCTGAATGTATCGGCCCCTCCAACAATTACTTTGAGTCCGTCTTTTTTGAAATTATATGCTAGTTTTCCAATTGTTGTTGTCTTCCCTACTCCATTTACACCAACAATTAAAATAACAATTGGTTTTGATTTTGTTTCGCGATAATATTTATTTTTTCCGACAGAATTATTTTCATTGATCGATCTGACTAATTCATCTTTTACAATTTTAATAATATTAAGTTCCGATCTATCATAATCGGTTTTTAGTGATCTTTTTACATTTTCAACTATATTTTCGGCAATTTCATAACCAATATCAGAGGTGATTAAAATCTCTTCTATTTTCTCTATTGTTTCATCATCGATTACTGCTTTTCCGGTAACTGTTTCATTTATTGCATCTACAAATTTCTTCCTGGTTTTTTTCAACCCTTTTTTGAGTTTAGCAAATCCGATGTTATTTAGAATTCCCATTTCCTTCTTTCTTTATATATTCGATTGCTCTGTAAATGTAGCCAAATAATGAAATAAAAATTAGTACAATACTTAAATAAAACGGGAATTGAAATAAAGAAGAACTTTTATCAACACCTATTAAAATCATTAGAATAACGAGACCAAGAACAATTACAGTAATTTTTCCAAGCATATTCGATGGCAATACTCTTCCGATTTTTTTTGATATAAAAATACCGCCAAGAAAAATCAAAACATCTCTTCCGATTATCATGTAAAAGTAGTAGTCTGGTATTTCATTTATCATAAACAATCTTATAACAATGGCTCCTAATGCAATTTTATCTGCAAGTGGATCTATAATTTTACCAACCTCGGTAACCTGGTTATACTTACGTGCAAAATAGCCATCAAGTACATCTGTAAAGGCTGCAAATACTGCCATACCCGCAACTATGGATCTAATGGTAGGTTCATAAAGCATACCTGTCAAAAACCAGAATGGCACGGCCATAAGCAAACGGAAAAAGCTTAAAAAGTTGGATGTTGTATATATTTCACTCTTGGTATACATTTTATTTTATGATTGCAAATTTTCCTATTTTTTCTTCGCCTTCATTACCTGAATTATCAATCATGACAGCTCTGTAAATATAAATCCCGCTGTTCAATAATTCTCCGTTGAAATTACGAAGATTAAAATCCACACCGCCATTCCCATCATTTTCTTCAACTTCACCGCACTTTGTACCATTGATAGTCCAGATAGTAATCTTCACGCTGTTGGGCAGATTAGCAAAAGTTATTTTTGAGCTAGCATCTACTATTTTCGCCGGATTGGGATAAACATAAACATCGGTTAAATTTTTAGCAAAACCAGTTAGCACAATATAACTTCCAGCACCGTCATTAATTTCAATATTTCCTGATGAAGATGAGGAGCGAATATTTTTCATTTGAAGAACATATTCTTTACCTATGGATCCGACCGGTTTTTGTCCTTTTAAATTTAGGTAAATTACTGCCGGATTATCATCATCAACAGTTACACCTGTAACTTTGTTTTCAGGACTAAAAGAATAATTCTCCTTATTTAATGCAGAGGTTTCATCAACCTCTTTGTTAAAAACTATTTTTATTAAGTATGGCGACTCGATATTAAATGTTGAAATAAAAAACTTTTGCAGTGTAATTGTAGTATCCATATTGAATTGAATTGTACTATCAGGTACCGGTGAGCCATATAGATCTTTTAGACTTTTCATAGATAACTGATTTGTTCCCAAAGGTATTTCATTCTTAAAGGTGATCAAGTAAGAATATTGGCTCGCCGGTGAAATGGAATTTGGGTACTCTGCATTATTCAGCTTAAAAGATTCAAGATTCTCAACCGTGTTGTTCATTTTTTCAGAAAAAAACACAGCAACAGAATTTTCACTGGATGCCTTAACTGATAAAATACGACCGGGATTGTGAACAAATACTTTTATTGCAAGTGTGAGATCGGATTCCGGATTGAGTTTCACCGGATCATAAGCGCGTATAGAATAAAAATAATAAGTGTTATTATCTAAATTAGAATCCTTATACGAATTGGTATTCGTTGTGGCTATACTGTCTAATTCATTTATATTTTTCCCCCTGTAAATGTAATATTGATTAGCATTACCATCCCACGTTAAGCGAACACTGTTTGAATCAATAGCGTAACCATTCACGTTAAATGGTGTATTTGCAATTGTCGATACCGCAAACTCATAAAATTTAATACCCTGGCTTGTTGGGAAACCGACTTCAGGTACATCATTTAAATTCAGATCTCCAACGAAAACCGAGTTGGAATTAATATTTTCTTTATAAGAAATTATTTTATTTGTTCCCGAATCATATTTGGAAATGTAAGAGTAAGGAAACATAAATAAAATCAATTCATCTGATGAATCATTATCAAGATCTGCAAATCTTATGCTGTTCTCAGAAGATTGAAACGATGAGTTAAACTCCGTTGCAGCATCGATAAGTACCTGATCGTAGAGAACATTGAACTTATCTCCAAGCAGATTGAAAACGATAAGTCTGTAAAAAGGTGCAATATCCAGTTCATTTATCGAGTGTAATAAAACTGCCAACTCTTTGGTACCATCACCATCATAATCCCCTGCCGTTAAATATGCGGCTGAACCAAGAAATCCTGTGTTCACAACACTTCCCTGCCGATAATCGTGATCTCCATAAATATCATAGCTGAAAATATCACCATCCTGATCAACTGTCCAGAATTCCTTAGTTCCATTATTATCAATATCCGAAATTATTCCGAATGGAGAATCAATTATATTGCTGCCGGATGAAACCGAAGTGAAATTTCTTAGTGTGTCCGGGTTATTTGTATTAATCTTTAAATCGTTCATTATTTCCCAAACAACTATTGATGTATCATTATTCAAAGTAAGTAATTCTGTTTTGTTATCATTATCAATATCATCAGCAAGTATTGGCCAGCGGTTACCGGTCGATGTAGAGAATTTTTCTGTGAACTTATTTGAATTTGTTGAATTTTGTTCAAATATAAATGTGTTATAAACAAAATATGTTAGTAGATCTGTTAATCCATTATTATTAAAATCTCCTGATTCTTTTACTATTCTTTCTTTCAGCGAATCGACTTTTTCAAAAATATTTCCATTTAACTTAAACAATGTTGAGTAAGTTGGATTCGTAATTTCTCTCAGAAATATTTCTTGTAAAGATGAAGTAGTAATATTCAATGGATTTTCTAAAATATTTCCGGGTGGAAGTGAGAATGGCAATTCAGTTTCGCTTGCGTATTCAGCTTCGTACATGGTCGAAATGATAAAGTTCGTCCCTTCATTTTTTACAACCGTTTTTAATCCTACAAGATTTTCTGCTTCAAAATACACTTCGTAAGTAGTATTTTGCTGAACAACCTGTTTCGGAATAAATCCATAATGCAGTTGTCCAATAAACTGGTTGTTTGTTGTAAATCCATCTAGTGTGATAAAATTAAATTTGGTATCACCCGTTTTACGGAAATACATTCTAACTAAAGATGGTTCATCCGTATGCATTGATGCAAGAATTGTTGCTTTGTCTCCATAATATGATGGACCGACAAATAGCAGTTGTGCATCGGGCGGAGTTCTGTTAATGTAAAAATTTACCCGCTCTTCTGAGGTTCTGCCATTATTTAATGTTACTTCTAATCTTAAAGTGTAAACCGTATCAGGCAATGTTGAAATATCCAAAGTATAAATATCTTGGTCCGCAAATTGATTCCGGCTGTTTTCTATTAGAGTATTCCAGTTATCAGGATTAAATCCAGTTCCATAATAAAGTGAATAATTTATAAAATACGGTGATAGAATTGTTGCATTTATTTTTAGTTCATTTTCAAGAGTAGAAAAATCCTGTGTCGGGTGATTAATTTTTATCACCGAAGGTGCTACAACAGTTAATGCTTTTAAAAGATTTAACCTCCCTGCCCCGCTTCTTAAATCCCAGCCTGGTACGTCAATATCATCAGTTGTTGATTTTATTATCTGCTTAACTTCTTCATTATTAAAATTCCGAAGTGATAAAATTAAAGCTGCGGCAGCTGAAACGTGTGGAGTTGCTGCTGAAGTTCCGCTAATAGTTGCGTAGCTATTATTTCTTGCTGTTGTTAAAATCAATGAACCTGGCGCAACGAGATCCAGCGTAGAGCCATAATTTGAACTTGGTGCCACATAATCTTCACCATTTGAGTTACCAACTGAAATAACTTCTGAATAACCGGAAGGATAGTGTGGATCTGTAGAGCCTGAATTGCCGGAACTTCCCACCAGAACAACGTTCCTCGAATAAGCATACCGGATTACATCTCTCAAAACGAGAGAAAATGAAGCATCTCCAAAACTCATATTGATTACTTTTGCACCTGCCTGTACAGCATACAAAATTGCTGCGGCAACATCATCTTCTTCTCCGTAACCGGAAGGATCAAATGCACGAAGGTTAAGTAGTTTTATACTCGGAGCTACACCGGCAATTCCTGTGACGTTGTTTGTTTCAGCACCGGAAATTCCAGCTATATAAGTACCGTGTGCATTTTCATCATAAGGATCATTATCCCAACCCAGGTAATCTCCTCCGGAAGAATCGAACGGAAAACCGACTCTGTCTGTGAAATCCCATCCCATATAATCATCAATAAAACCATTATTATCATCGTCAATTCCGTTGCTTCTTTTATCTTTACCGGAATTATCTATTCCGTTTTCACCGGGATTGTAGTAAATCTTATTTTTAAGATCCAGATGAAGATAATCAATTCCAGTATCTATAATAGCGAGAAGTACAGTATCTGTTCCCATGGTTATATTCCACGCATCAAAGGCCTGAATTTTTTTTAACGCCCATTGCTCAGATACTAAAGAATCATTTGGTAAATCATCAAGCTGGTAGACTACGGCTTTTTCTATGTATTCGATTGATGGATCTGAATTCTGCATATCTAAGATGCTGCCTTCCGGAACTGAATCATCAAAAGTTACTTTTAGAATTCGTGAGAGAGTTTCATCACTTTTACCTAATCCTTTTGCCAGATAATTTAATGATTTGACCCCGTTCATTTTTGCCAGACTTACATTGGAATCCGAAAGCTTTTGAACATTAATCTTTCGGTTGATTTCTTTTTGGGATACGGAACTTTTGTATTTTATGAAATAAGTATTTTGACAATAAAGATTTGAAATGAAGAGTATCGTGAAGATGATAAGGATCCGAACGCTAAACTTCATAAATTTCCTTTTTGAAGTTCAGATCCACTGGCGTGGGATAACTACCGGAAAAACATGCGTGACAAAAATTATCTGCTCCGGCTTCTGAAACTGCATCGAGCATTTCTTCGTTAGTAAGATATTCAAGACTATCTACACCTAAGTATTTACCGATCTCTTCAATGTTGCTATTATATTTATATGCGATCAATTCATCTTTACTTGGAAAATCCATCCCGTAAAAACAAGGATGAGTAATCGGTGGAGAAGAAATTCTTAAGTGAATCGATAAGGGATTTGCTTCCCTGATGAGTTTAACAAGCTGCCTGGAAGTGGTTCCTCTAACGATTGAATCATCTACAATCACAACTGTTCTTCCCTCAAGAACACCCTTAACAGTGTTGAATTTAATTCTTACACCTATTTCGCGTTTACCCTGAACCGGTTGAATAAAAGTTCTTCCTATATAATGACTCCTGATCAAACCTATCTCAAGTTTGCATTCTACTCCCAACTTTTCCAATTCTGTCTGATAACCGAGTGCGGTTGTGTTAGAGCTATCGGGTACACTAATAACAATTACTTTATCGCTGTTTTCATTGTAAACAGGATGATTTCGTGCTAGAGCTTTTCCGAGTCTCCTTCGCATCTTATCAACGTTATGTCCAAAGATGAAACTATCAGGTCTGGAAAAATAAATATACTCGAATACGCAATGTTTTTTTGCAGAATCAAAATTATATAAATATACCGATTTAAGGTTTCCATCCTTTAGAGTATCATTATCAATAATAACAATCTCGCCCGGTTCAACTTCTCTTAAAAATTCTGCCTGGAGAAGATCATATGCACAGGTTTCCGATGCTACAATAAATGAATTATCGTGTTTGCCAATTGAAAGGGGACGAAATCCATGAGAGTCTCTTGCAGCTATAAGTTTTTCATCAGTTAAAATTACTAAGCTGAAGGCGCCTTCAATTTTATTTAGAGCTTCTTTAATCTGTTCCACCTGTTCAGTTAGCTTGCTTCGTGCGATCAAATGCAAAATTACTTCGGTATCACTTGTAGTCTGAAAGATTGCCCCTTCATTAATAAGGTCATCTCTAAGTTCTTTTGCATTTGTAAGATTTCCGTTATGAGCAATCGCAAGATTTCCCATCCTGTAGTTTACAATAAAAGGCTGTATATTCTTTCTTGAATTCGAAGAACCTGTTGTTGAGTAACGGTTATGCCCGATTGCAGAAAATCCTTTCAAATTATCAGACAGGATGCCTGAGTCTTCAAATACTTCGGAAACTAATCCTTCATCTTTATGTATATGAAATACAGGTTTTCCTTTTTCATTTAAATCTTTGGTAACGATACCGCATGCTTCCTGACCGCGATGTTGCAAAGAATGTAAACCATAATATGTTTCAAGTGATGCAGTAGGTGAGCCGAAAATACCGAACACACCGCAAAAGCATTTGGGCTTTTCTGAAATAATTTTAATATCCATCTGGTTTTAAAATATTATAAGAATAAATATGAGATTGAAAATTACTGATTCTGCTTAATACAAAAAATAGATTTTAGTACTTAAAGATAAAAGGATAATCAGAGGAATAAAAAACAGGGATAAATCTGAATTACTTCATTTGATATTTCTGTGTTTTTGCATTATATACCTGACGGATTTTGGTATGAGTTTTTCCAATATTCTGATATTGATATCTTTAAGTTTTTTAATGTAAAGGCAGAATTGTGTAGACTTATATTTTCCTAATCTTTTCAATAATTTGTCAAAATATTTAAATTCCGTCATAAACTACACTGTAATATTTTGTTTCCTGGGAGAAACCCGGTTATAAACCAATCCCCTTCCCTGCCACTTTCATACTTGTAATAATAATTTCCAAATCCAACAATAATCTGTCTCCACATTCTAGGTTCTTCTTTCGTTACTTTTTTCATTAAATCCAGGATGACAAAACAATTTTGCCGTTTTTTCAGATCAGCAACACTATTAAGAAATTTTTTTACACTTGCATTGTTTTTTTGTTTTAGTTCCGTTATAAGCTTCCTCAAATATTTGTTGAATTAATTCAAAGTAGAATACAGGAATGTTTATAAATACAAGATATAAAAATCTAGTGATTTCGTGCTGAGACATTTAAAAATATTTCCCAGTTTTAACAATAATATAAAATGAATATTTACAACTAAACTTGGTTGTAAAGCTTCACTTCATTAAGTTCAGAATGCTTAAACTACAGTTGATTGAATAAAATTTATTGCATATCAAATACACAAATCTTTAATGAATAAAGTTGAAAATTTTTATTTATGGCTGATAGCCATATCAGGTCTTTCTTTCTGGTTTTTCCTCGGATTTCCGTTTGCAAATTATTATGAATCTTATTATTGGATCGGAGAATTAAATAACAATTCTTTTGTACAGACGATTTTCCAAACGATAGGACATTATGCAACTTACAGACCTCTCGGGCAATTAGTGATACTCATATTGTATAAAATAGCAAGCGATTCAATGTTTTTAATCCAGCTTTCAAGTTATATTTTAACAATTTCAGCAATATTTATTGTTATAAAATCTCTTGATGAAAAACGAATATTTAGTTTGGTTTCACTATTAATAGGTGGCGTTCTTTTTAGCGGGTTTGGATACCTATTTCATTTACATGGATTGTACTACACTATGGTTTTGTTATTTCTGTCCTCACTCTTTTATTATTACAGAAATACCTTTTCGAACAGAATTCTTATTATCACTTCTTCAGTAGCATTCATCGCGTCTTTGTTTCATCCGCTTGCGTTGATCTTTCACATTTTTTATTTGATCGGTAGTACAATTGAATGGAGGAAAAACTTAAATAATAAACAGTATATAATAATATTTTCTATAATTACAGCTGAAATAATACTACTTCTTATATTGTCGCCGGGACAGAAAATTTACCTGGGCATCGATAATCTTGCAGGATTAATGGAAATCTATAAATCATTTGAAATGAATAAAATCATAACGGTGTTTTTAATATTGCTTAGCCTGTTTCCCGTAATAAGTCTTAAAATTCAAAAGTTGAACAGAATTTATTTATTAACTGCTGTTGTTATCCTATCTGCAATTTGTGTTCTCAATTCTTTACCAATACTAATTGTTGTAGCTTTTACTTGCAGCTTAAAATTAATCCATACCAAAAGATGGGCGATTCTTTCACTTTTAATTGCCACATTCTTTTTTACAGTTTTTACAGATGTTCAATCGGGACACCTGAAAGTTTTTGTTTTATTTGTTCTGGCTTACACAATTGCAGATGACTGGAAATCGTTAGAAGATAGACTAAACTTTATTAAGTTTAATTTCAGCTATTCAGTAGTATTTATTGTTGCGTTGATGATATTCCTTCTCAGGAGTGATATGAAGATACCTGTTTTATCAAAACTTTCGTATTCCATTTTTGCAAAGAAGGAAAGCTCATATCAGCTTGAAAATGTGATTGCTTGGTATTTAAAATCCGATTACAGAGGTAATGAACTGTTATTGTTTGATAATTCGGTACAAAATAAAAATATAGAATGTTCTGAAAATACGGATCTAAATCCCACAACTAATACAAACCTTCACATCTATCTTAATTCATTAAAACGAGAGAAAAAATTAAACAAGAACAGGAAACAGAAACTTTATATATATTTTAACAATTGTAAGCAGGAAAATTTCAGACTTGTGCATTCTATTAAAGGGAAATACTGTAAAATAGTTTCCGTTTTTTTAGTTGGAAACTAAAATAGATTACCAAAACTTTATTCATTCCTGATAACAACTGTCCACTTACGGATTTCCCACTTTGTAACAAGTCCGTTCTTTATGTAAGGATCATTGGTAACAAAATCTTCGATTACAGATTTATCCGCAACATTAAAAATCAGAAGTGCTCTGTCTGTTGGTTCACTGAATGCGCCGGCAAGAATCAACTCTCCTCTATCTTTTGCTTCCTTTGCCAGTTTTAAGTGGGTATCCCGGAATTGCGCTCTTCGTGAGATATAATCATCAATCAAATAGTAAATAAGTGCATAGTATTTCATTTTTTTTCAAATATTTTTGTTGTAAATATTTTATCTCATATCATTTTTATTTCGTTCTACCTGCTTTAAAACTTCTCCTTTATCCGGTGTAAGATCGACTTTATAAAATTCTTCATTCCCCGGCAACATCAATGAATAATTCGTCGTTTTATCCAATTCCAGGGTATCTTTTCCTGTAACCAGATCAAGGATATGTCCACCGGCTTTATGATCTTCTGTAAGAAAATGAAAATGATAACCGGGTACATTTATTCCCTCAAAATATTGAGGACAACGAAAACCAATAACTGTACCTTTCACGTTTGTAAATTCAAAAGTAGGCTGAGTTTTTGTAATTTCAGCAAGCGACTTATACGGTTTGTTTTGTTTGGAAACACTTCTTGTCTTAACTCTTTCGAATTCACCTGAAATTTTTATTGCATAAAAAATATTTTTGGTAGGAATAATACTGTCTAATTTTTTCTCTAAAGAATCGAAACTAATTCCTGCACTGATATCTTCTTTCAGATCGGTTTCAAAATATGTTACCGAAGTAAACGGAATCTTTTCATCGTCATCGGGCTCTCTTGCAACTCCATCTGCAGAAACGCGATAAATGTGGCCATCATAAACAACCATTTCGCCATTCATACTATTAAAAGTACCCAAACCGAAATTACCGTGTTGTTTAACTTCTTTAACGGTCATTTCACCTTCGTACACTTTACTAAGTAGTGCATTGATGGTCGAATATTGTGTTAAAGTATCTCTATCCGGATTATTACTGTTATTGTGAATGAAGTTAACAAGTATAACTACTATTATCATAACAGATATAAAGATAAAAATATATCTCAATCTCACTGTCTCCTCCTCTGCTAATGATAAATTTAACCCACAGTACTAAGTTTGCTTCTACTTGTACCAATCCAGTAATCTAACTTCGATATCTTTATTAACACTTACTAACTGTTTAAATTTTTCAACATCGCTTCCCCTGTAATGATACGGGTAAACAACTTTCGGTTTGAATTCCAAAACTGCAGAAGCCGCTTGTTCAACCGACATAGTATATGGTAGATTCATACATACAAATGCATAATCGATATTCTTCAATTCTCTCATTTCTTTGATGTCTTCAGTATCGCCAGAAATATAGATTCTTTTGCCATCAGCAGTTAAAACGTAACCGTTACCTCTGCCTTTTGGATGATGATCTAATCTCTCTTTAGTTAAGTTATACATTGGAATAGCTTCTACATTTATATTGTCAACCTTTGTATTTTCTCCATTGTTAAGGATCTTTCCATAACCAAGGATATCATACACAGCTTTTGGAACAATGACAGTTGTTTTATCTGTTTTAAGAGATCCAATAACATCCGCATTAAGATGATCGCCATGAATATCTGTGATTAAAATAATATCAGGATCTGGAAAATCTGAGAAAGCGCTAACTTCACCAACCGGATCGACATAAATTGTAGCATCAGATGTTTCTATAACGAATGTTGCATGTCTGATGGGGGTATATTTTATCTTATCATTACCATCATTTTGTGCGAATAATTGCGTAAAGAACAATAGACCGGTTATAATTGTTGTGAGATTAAATGCTTGCATGATTTGCCTCGTTAAATTTTTATACGATTGTGTTATCCTAATGATAACATAGCAATGTTTTATGAATTGATCAATTAGATAAACAAATTTTCGGGTCGATGATTAATTTTTGTTTACGATCTAAGCAAAAATTTCGATCATATAAAAAGCCCAATGAAGAGGCTTTATATTTCCTTCTACTGGTAATTCAATATTTTAATTTACTTGGCTAATCCTTTTTCGGGTATTAATCCTCCATCGGGAATATTTTTATCATCGGGTAATTCCTTAGCCTGTTCATCAACACTTAGTTTGGTTACACTTGTAAAACGGGCAAGTAATGAATAAACTACCGGGATAACTATTAAAGTAAGAAATGTTGAAAACAACATTCCGCCTACTACTGCCATACCCAAAGGTCTTCTTGATTCTGCCCCGGCTCCTAATCCAATGGCGATAGGTAATATTCCAAATACAGTGGAGAAAGATGTCATCAGGATAGGTCTTAATCTAATCGTTGCAGCTTCAATTACTGATTCAAACAAATCTTTTCCCTTAGCGCGAAGCTGGTTTGCAAACTCAATAATCAGAATAGCATTCTTTGTTACAAGACCTATTAACATTATCAGACCTATTTGAGAATAAATGTTCAGAGTCTGTCCGAAAATAAATAATGTTATTAAAGCCCCAAGCACCGCTAGAGGAACAGAAAGTAATATTGTAAATGGATGAATAAAGCTTTCAAACTGAGCTGACAGTACTAAGTAGATAAAAACAAGTGCAAGCAGAAACATAAAATAAAGACCTGAACTTGAAGTTTTAAATTCCAGTGACTGCCCGGCATACTCCCGTTTGATCCCGGCAGGTAATTTTTCCTGTGCGATTTTGTCCAGATCATTAAGTGCTTTACCGAGTGTAACACCAGGAACTAATCCGGCACTTATTGTTGCTGAACGAATACGGTTATAATGATTTAGCTCCTTTGGTGAAACTGTTTTATTAACCTTGATGACATTTGCTAGTTGAACCAATCCACCATTGCTTCTTATATACAATCCATTAATTGCATCGGGCGTTGAACGGTATTGAGGTTTCGTTTGAAGAATTACATCATATTGCTTTGTGCCACGTTTAAAATCCGTTACCTTTCTTCCACCTAAAAATGTTTCCAGCGTTGATCCAATATCGCTCACTGAAACTCCCAAACCTGAAGCTCGTTCTCTATCTATATTGATATCAAGCTGGGGTTTATTAAGTCTAAGATCACTATCAAGGTTTATTAAATATCCTAATTTGGAAGCTTCACCCATCATTATACCAACTGCCCTATTTAGTTCATTGTAGTTATCTCCTTGTAAAACATATTCAACCGGATTGGAATTAAATCTTGCTCCAAGACTTGGTGGATTGATAACGAAGGCTAAAACACCAGGTATTCCTAAGAGTTGTGGAAAGAGTTCCTCAACAATTTTCTGCTGGGATTTATCTCTTTCTCCT
>Ga0307423_1000578_pt1 | contig 24659 bp, 18 predicted proteins | sample SalMarWE160310MG_FD_202154 | JGI IMG/M metagenome (GOLD analysis project Ga0307423, IMG submission 202154) | Salt marsh sediment microbial communities from the Plum Island Ecosystem LTER, Massachusetts, United States - WE1603-10 | ecosystem: Environmental > Aquatic > Marine > Intertidal zone >...
GCTATTAATAGATGCATCTCCCTCAATCCTGATTTTCCACGAGCGCAAATTATCAGGCAACAGCTTTTATCAATTGTAAATAAAAAGCCTGATGAGTAAGTCAGATAAAACTAAAACAAAAAGAAAGCATCCACTTTGGTATTATCTTGTAATAATTCTTATTCCTGTTTTCTTTTTTGTATTCCTTGAAATAGGCTTAAGAATTTTCAATTACGGCAGAGACAATAGCCAATGGTTTCAAATAACTGAAACCAAACAGATGCTTAATCCTGATATTACCGGCAGATACTTTTTTAATATAAAGGATTTGCCCCAATCAAATAATGACGCTTTCGACATTGTAAAAAAGGAAAATTCATTCAGAGTATTTGTTATGGGAGGAAGCAGTGCTGCAGGTTTTCCTTTCTCACCCAACGGAACATTTTCACGTTATATCCGCGATCGTCTTGAATTATTATATCCTGAAAAAAATATTGAAGTTATTAACATTGCTATCACAGCAACTAATTCGTACACGATAAGAGATCTATTACCTGAAGTAATTAAACAAAAGCCGGACTTAATTATTATTTATGCGGGACACAACGAGTATTATGGTGCATTTGGTGTCGGGTCTACAGAGAACATCGGTAACTCAAGAAAGTTTGTGAACTTTCTTATCTGGCTGAACAAGTTTAAGTCGGTTGAGCTACTTAGAAATTTACTGAATTCTGTTGGAAACTTATTCAACAGGGAAGCAAATAATAATGGCCAGCGCGGTGGCACTCTGATGGCAAGAATAGTGAAGGAACAGTTAATACCTTTCAATTCGGAATCCTTTAATATCGGATTAGAGCAATTTAAAGGAAATTTCGAAGATATCTTTCAAATGACCCGCGAAGCTAATATACCGGTAATAATTGGATCATTAGTGAGCAATTTAAAAGACCAAAAGCCGCTTGTATCAGTTAACAATAGTGAATATGAAGCTGCAGATGCAATTTACAAAAGAGCACAAACTCAACTGAAGCTGGAGAAAATAAGCTTAGCAGATTCACTATTCCGTTATGCAAAAGATCTCGACGCTCTAAGGTTCAGAGCACCGGAAAAAATAAATTCAATTATAAAAGAACTCGCAATAAAATATCAATATGTATTAGTAAATATTGATTCGGCGTTTAATGCAAACAGTCCTGATAGGATAGTTGGCAATAATCTCATAGTAGACCATTTGCATCCTTCATTAGGCGGTCATCTATTGATGGGCAAAATTTATTTTGAGGCTATGGAAAAGTTTGACTTTCTGCCAGAAGGAAATCGATTACAAATTACTGATTTGGATCGGGATAGTATTGTCATAAAAAATTTTGCTTTTTCGCGATTAGATTCTGTAATTTCAAAAATAAGGTTAATTGGTTTAATGAATGACTGGCCGTTTGTTGAAAAACCCGACTTTAGTTTCCTGAAGGGTATAGAACTTAAAGATAAAATTGATTCCCTGGCGTACAAAGTAGCTGTTGAAAACACTAACTGGGAAAAAGCGCACAGCATAGCTGTCAGTTATTATCTCTCAAAGAAGGACTATCAAAACTTCGCGAAGGAAATGCATGTGGTTGTTTCCCAATACCCTTTTAAGTTAGAGGATTATGACTTTGCTGCTTCTCAACTTATTAATGCAAAGGAATATGATTTATCTCTAAGCTTTCTAAAAAAGAGGTATAAAGAAGCGCCAGATGCATTTTCCACTAAGTGGCTCGGAAGCATAAACCTTAATAAAGGGAAAGCTGATGATGCTATTAAATTTTTTCAGGAAAGTATTCAATACAACAAGAGCGATGCTCAGGTTTTTTATAATTTGGCCGGTGCTTATGTAAAAAAGAATGATTACCTGAATGCACTTACCGCAATAAAAAACTGCATGAAAATAAATCCAGATTTTCCTTCAGCAAAGAATTTGGAAACACAACTCACAAAACTATTAAATCAATAAAAAAGCCCCGCAGAGCAGGGCTTTTAACTTTCAATGAACCAATCCCGAAGGACTACTTCATCAAAATCATTTTCTTTGTTTCGGTAAAGTTACCTGATGCAATCTTATAGAAATAAATTCCACTTGAAAGTTTTGCTGCATCGAAATTCACTTCATAAGTTCCGGCAGTTTTATTCTCATTTACCAGGGATGCAACTTTCTGACCAATGGAGTTATATACATCAAGGTTAACGAATCCTTCAACCGGAATGCTGTAGCTGATCTTTGTCGATGGGTTAAATGGATTTGGATAATTCTGTCCCAGTGCATATGATGTTGGTGTTGTACTTGGTGTATTATCCTTAACATCAGTTACAAAATCCTTCAGACCCATTATACCAAATGTATCCTTAGTTTCACAATACCAAGCTAATGGGAATAATTCAAATTCGTGATTCGCACCAATAGCATTTTCGTTATCATTACCACCACCGTTATTAACAGCATCTCCGTAGTTTATACCAAATTTATAATTAACATGAAAAATTGTATAAGCAGGAAAAGTAACCGTAGTGGAAAATACTAAATCACCAGCAGTTACATCACCATGTGTTCCATCATCATAACATGGTATCATTACACCTATTTCACCGTCCGGCCAACCTAAGCTGGGCCACTGCAAAGGCTGAGTACCACCGGCTAAATGAACTGTGTTAATCACAGGAAATGGCAAATTATTTATAGCAGAGACCGCGCCATTAACATCAACCTGGAACAGAACATCAGTTTCCTGGTTTGTAACTGAAGATAATGTTCCATCATTAAATGCTCTTGATTCTAATGCTACACCATCATCATATTCTTGCTGAGTTAATACGTGAATTTTATTTGGATCATTTTCCCAATTATTTGGTGTGTAGAAAAATTTATAACCAGCTATAATTGTATCACCAACTTCAGCGTCAAAAATTGTATCGGGTATCGAACTAACATAAACGTCAGGGTCAATACTTTGGTCAAGAATGTGACCAGGATTAGACCAACCATTAAAGTCACCCTTGACCTCAACAGTATCAGTAGCAGGATCAAATCTGCCTGAAAGTCTTTCAATTTCCATATTGCATTCCCAGTTTACGAGAATGTCTTTCTGGGCAAATGTAAGTCCAGAGAGTAAAATTAAAAATGAAAAGTACAAGAATTTCCTCATTTGGTTCTCCTTCTATTATTGAATTAAATTTGTTACTATTTAGATTTTCGCCCTTTAAATATAGAAATTTTTCTAATCAAAGTACTACCTTCTGAGGTCAAAATTTAATGCCCAGAGAAAAATGTTGAGTGTAATCCAACACCCCAAAGTCCTGGTAGGCATAGTCAAATCTGACACCAAAATCCGGGTTAAAGTCATAATTAACCCCGACTCCGGCTGTTAATCCTTCTTCTGAATTGGATAAAAAGAGTGATTTATAGCCGACTCTGAAGGCGATTAAATTATCAAATACATATTCGGCACCTACGTTTACAGATTCGTCATTATCGTTAGGATGCAAAGCATCCGCAGCCAGAGTTATTCGATGGTCTTCATTATCCAGAATATCCATTGCAAGCCCTATCCTGAAGGTTAATGGCAATGGAAATTCATCTGTTTTCAAACTTGCCAGTATCTGGTCATTATTTCCATAAATGTTTGGATCTATATCATGCTGAACAAGCAAGTCTTTTCCATCCATTTGCATTGCGGTTCCAAAGTTAGTTATTGTGGCACCAATTCTTAAACCGTTGATATCAGAATGAAATAATACTCCTAAATCCATTGCAAATGCACTTGCGCTTGAATTCCAGATTTCCTGCTGGATATATTTTACTGTTCCGCCCAATGAGAATCTGTCGGTTAGATTATATGCGTAAGTTAGACCCAATGATAAATCGTGTGCCGAGAAGAACTGACCGGTCCCATCCTGTTCTGAAAGTGTTGTTATCTCGATATCGCCATAATCCAAATATGTAAGACTTAGACCAACAGTTCCGGCATCTCCGAGCTTCACCATTGCACCTGCCCAATTATAGGTAATATCTGCAAACCAGCGTGAATGGGAAAACATCACTTCATTTATATCACTTCTGGAAGCACCCGCCGGGTTCCAATATAATGCACTGACATCATTAGCTGTACCTACAAAAGCTCCACCCATAGATATAGCGCGGGGGCTCACGGCAATGTTGAGAAAGGGTGCGGCAGTTGAACCAACCTTGGACTGACCCAGTACGCAAGTAACTGACAGCAATAAAATTATTAAAACCTTTTTCATAACTGCATTCTCCGTTATTTAATTAAGGCAAGTTTGCCAATCTTTGTACCAATATTAGGTGCATCTACTACGTATACATAAATACCGTAAGCTACGTCAATATTTTCTTCGCTTCTTAAGTTCCAGTAAACATCACCAACAAAGAGGTTTTCTGAGTAAAGTGTTCTAACCAGTTCGCCCCGTACCGTAAAAATTGAAATCTTAGAGCCCGGAGGAACATAAGTAAACCTGACTTCCCTTTCCCCTCTTCCGCTCGTCTGTGAACTCAGCAGTCTCTGCTCACCGGCATGAGTAACTATGTATGGATTTGGAACAACCTTTATTTTACTCAACTCATCCCTGGCAAGATTTTTATTAAGAGAGGCTCCGGTCATCGTAAAAAAGTAACTATCTTGCTCATTAAATGGCTTGAAAGTTTTTATATTAAGGGTACCTGAAGTTTCTAATGGTGCACCCAGTGAGTCATAGTTGATATTAATTCTCCACGTTCTAACGTATCTTCCCTGAACTACTTCTTTAAACCATATACTATGAGTTGTGGCTAACGTACCAAATAATGCATAAGCAAAATCTATATAAATGTCCTTAGTGAGATTTTTAACTTTGAAGTTGGCCTCTTTAGCAGGTATTATACCACTTGTTCCGGGACCTACGGTATCAACGACTGACGTATCAACGATTGAATCATAAAACTCAATTACATAGTCATTAGGCACAGCATAACCATTATACTTTGGATTAGGCAGAGCAAACCTGAGCACTGTAAAATCTGGTTCTGGATCGGACGGAATGTTTTCAAAATAGGTTGTGTCAATCATTATTGGATCATTATAGAGCTGTGGTCTAAATCCATGGCGGACAGGTGTTTCTCCGGCAAATACTTCAGATTTATCAACGAGCACTTGATAATCAGCTTTGTAATAGGAGCCGGTTACAGCAAACTTGCTTCCATTAACTAATATCGTATCAGTTCCGACAGGAAGCGAAATCGAGTCGTTCGGATTAACGATATAAGTTTGATTTGCAAGAGGAACGAATACCGTATCCGGCGTTTGAAGATCCAAGAGAGACCAATTAGCTGTTACATCAGTTAAACCAGTATCTTCAAATACAACCTGATATTTAAATCCATTTTTCACCTGAGATTCATCTATTACTTCAATGGCAGCACTACCGGTACCAAAAAAGTTTTCTGATTTTTCAAGATCATCAAGAAATGCGTTGGAGTAGCCTGCAGGTCTCCTACCCGGCTTTATAAAACCGGTGTTGTCATCAAGAATAACCTGTCCGGTGTTGGAACGAAAGATAAATTTAGAATTTTCTTCGGGAAATATTTCCGGTGTTCCATCTCCTCTATCGTATGCGCACACAGCATAATAATATGTGATGCCCGGAATAACGGTTGAATCGATAAACCGATTTATTATTCCTGTATTCTCGCCGAAATAGAAAGTAGTGCCACCGTAAGCTTCCAATAAATCAGGGCTGGGAATAAAGAATCCCTTATACTCATCGACAAGATCGTATTGAGCTATTGGCTTATCAAACGATAATACGCCTAATGCATTAGTTATTGTTCTTGAATCTCTAAAGTTTGCCTCAGTAGATCTGTAAATTTTATATCCTTCAAAGTCCTTTAACTTTGTTGTAAAATCCCTTGAATTTTCAGTTTCTTTTCCATCCCAATAAATAACAACATTTCCATCAGCCTGGGTAATAGTGATTTTTGGTTTAAGAGGGGCTTGGGGGAAAGCATATCCAGCATTGTAAATCTGCTGAACAATTTTCTTGTTATTAAAGATATCGTCATAGTCCTCACCAAATAAAAGTGAAACAGAGAATCTTTCCGGGATTCCAGGAAATAGTGGGAAGTAACCTGAACTGTAAATAAAATCACCATCCTGTGGAGTTGGTGAAATAACGTCAAACCTACCCGGAGTCATTCTTCTCCAAACAGAAGAATCTACACTAAGATCAGGTGCACTCTGCAGTTCAAAAAAGTTAAAGCCTGTTAATCCAATTTGATCTGACTCATCAGGGTCCGTTATACCAAAATTGGGTTCTCCCTGAGTTGGTATTCCATCACCTTCTCCCTGGTCAGGTCCAGGGTAACCTATATCTTCAGGACCTAAACCATCCTGCCCGACATCATCATACTGAGGATCCCAATCACCATCTTCATCTATATCGTTATCGCGTCTTTCATCAATAAGTAGATCATTAACCCCTGCACCTGTAACATAATTTTTATAAGATGAAGCCGGTAATGACGGTAATGGGGGTGGCCTGTTCTTTCTTGTTTGATAGTGGGTTGCCTCGTTCTCGTCTACTAAACCATCCAAATCATTATCAATTGCATCATTTGCGGAAGGCTCGGGAATCCAAACTTGCCTTCCATTTATAATTTGAGATGTTGCATTTCCCTCTCTGAATGATGTAACACCAGGTTCAATAATAAATCTGACACCTAAAGAGTAAACGGTATCAGTCGTAGAGCTTACTGTGTGCAATGTCCGTTCATATATTTTCAAACCTTGCGGATCGGTTGTTTCGTTTATAAGGACTACCTGGTCACCGGCATAATAAACTATCGGGTCAAAATCTGATAGTTCAAATCTGGGAGAAGAGGATTTAGAGTCGTCATCATTGTCAATTCCGTCAAACGGATTGCCGGGAGATTCCAGGAATGCATAACCTACATATCCCACTTTCTGACCTTTGTTTCCTATTCCATCACTATCCCAGGAATAAGTAATCCAATCTCCTATATCAAAAAATCCAAGGTCATCCTGACTATCACCGTCTCCGCCCGCAAGAGTTCCCACTATTGTTCCGAAGTCAGCCTTTCTATAGGCAGTAGTTCCATCGTTATTAATTTCATATAACCAGAATATTGCGTCTTCGGCAAGGAAGCTGGACCACTGAAAACCTCTTTGTCTCATTCGCAAAGCCATTCCATTTCTTGTTAAGTCGGTGGTGTCTGGTTTAAAGTTTGCATTAAACTCATCATCCCATTGGTCGTCAGCTTCAAAGAAAGACTCCTGGTCTGCATTTTGAATTCCTCTTCCGAAATAACCAAACCATTCAGTTTTACCCTCTTCATCCTTCCAGAATTTTGCTATGGGGTCATTCCATCCCTCAATCGGCCAGGATTGAGGTAGATGGCTCATTGCCACAGAAGGATAATTTGGATTCCTGAAACCAGGAACCGGATTCCATCCCCAGAAGTGACCATCAACCGGGCTTTTTTCTTCGAATTGACCTTTACGCGGACCACGGGAAATTACTACAGATTGCAGAGTATCTGTATTATTCCGGTTATTAATAAATTCAACACCTATTAATGGAATACAGTCACCAATGTAATTTTCTCCGGAACCAAGCGGCCATTCACCTCTGATATCAATACCAGTGTTTATCCCGGCAATCTGACCATCATTATAGAATGTAATTCCTACTCTGTTACCGGTGTGGTAACCTATTGAGAGAAGTGTGGGATCACCGCGTTGTGCATATAAAGAGACCCCGAATAAAATCAACAACAAAATTATTAGTTTCTTCATAATTACCTTTTCCTAAAATTAAAAGTTATAACCTAACCCGATTTCAACTCTTCTGGGTTCAGAAAAGTAGGTTGGATTAGTATAAAATTCATCAAGTGTAGAATTAACTGAAACAGCATTTGTTCTTTCTGCTTCCAGCTTTGCAAATGTAAAGAACGGATCGCCTGAATCAGTATAAATGTTTACAGGATTATCGAAATCAAATAAATTAAACGCTCTTAAAAAGACAGTTAATACAGTATTCGATATTTCGAAATCTTTGTATAACCTGAGATCTACATTTACAATTGTCGGCTTAATGTCGCTGTTCCTTGGAAATGCATTTTGGGTAACTCTTGTGTTTTTGTTTACCGCTGGTGTATACGGCTGACCGGAGAAGAAGTTACCAATTACCGAAAGTCCCCAGTCTCTGGTCTGTGAATAAGATATTGAAGCATTAAGAGTATGTGTTTGATCCCAGTTCAATGGTGCAATAAAAGTCTCAGGCAATGCACCACCTAGAACAGCATTTCTTGCATCAGCAGGATCGGAAGCATTTCCTTTTGTATCAGAAAATGTATAGTCAACTGATGCTGATAAACCGCCAGAAAATCTTTTCGTAAACTTCAATACGAACCCTCTCGAAAAACCAAAATCTGAGTTGATGTACTGGCTATAAGTTTGAGCCCCTCCAAAGACAACTATGTCCTGAGTTTGCGTACCCGTGAGGTCTCTGAAGTCTTCAAAAAAGACCGTGACGTCTACAGACATATCTTCACCAATTTGCTGCTGTAAACCAATTTCCCCTTTAACTGTTTGTTGCGGATTAAGATCAGCATTACCCATCAAGCCTGCATTACCAGAATTAACACCGAGTTTAAATTTGGGATTGAGATAAAGAAATTCGTACCGTGGCAACTGTAAAAAATGTCCATAAGAAAAATGGATTACACCGTTCGTTGAAATGGGGAAAGCTAATCCGATGCGGGGACTAATCTGCGTCTTCGATGAAGCATCTTTATACCAGTACTGCTCTCTTTCAGCTAAAGTCCGTGTTCTCTCACCTTGATCCTGAACGCCATTTCCGTTTGTATCCTCAAACCTGTTATTAGGTTTTGCAGGATTATAAATATTCGGGTCTGTCGGGTCAACCAGAACTACTCCGTCAGGTTGGAAATGGTCAACTCTAAACCCAAGATTAAAAATAAGATTGAATGCTTCAAACTTTGATTGAACATAACCCGATAATTCGATAGGTTCGTGTGAATATGTATCGTAATCTGTAGTAGTAACAGATGGAATAACAACATTATAAGGAGTAACTACCTGTCCATTTGCATCTGTCATTGAGACCAAATTAATATTCTCAAGATAGAGGCTATTCCTTCTGAAATCACCACCAAACTGAATATTTATTTCCTGATTTAATTGTGTTGACCAATCTAATTTGGCTCCGTATGCACCCGTATTCCTAACAAAGCGATTGTTATCGGTGCCGCCAACATCAAAACTATAAGGTGGTGTTATTACAGTTGAATTATTTTCGTAATTGGTGGGTTTATCTGGATTGCCTGTGTAAATATCCTCAAACAGATAATTTCGATAATCTTTGAAGGAATAACTTAAATTTAATGTATAAAAGCTGTTGGCAGATAAAGCATGATTAATTGCAAATATATTTGTGTAAGATTTATTAAACCGCTGAAGGTTATTATCGGGAGTTAATCTATTAGACTGATCATTATTCACCAGTTCCTTATAATCTCTCCGGTCAAGAAGGTAATTATAGCTGAGCTTAAATCCCTGGAACATACGATATGTTATTTTACCCTGTCCATAAATTCTCTCGTCCGGATTCATAGAAACGTATGCACCATTTCCATTCTGAGAAATTACAAACTGCTGAAGATCATTTTCATATGCACGGTCACTAATTAGATATACTCTTTTACCGTATATCCAACCAGAATTATAATAATATCTTCCATTGACAAAAAAGAATAAATCGTCCTGTAGAATTGGACCACTGAGACTTCCTTCAAAGTTCCGGATAGCTACGGGGTTAATATCATTAATATTTTCAAATATGTCAGTTCTGTTTGAAACATAATCACCAGAATAAGCCTGAATATTACCTGAAAAAGTATTACTGCCATCTTTCGTAACAAGATTTACTACACCTGATTGAGCCTGACCATATTCTGCATTAAAAGCACCGCTTATAACCTGTAACTCTTGCACAGCATTTTGATTAACATTAACAGCTGTGCTTCCATCGTAAACATCAGTTACCGGCACACCATCAATCTGATATGCAATCTGATTGGCTCTTCCTCCTCTAATATGAATTGCCCCGTCTGAAGAAACTACGACTCCGGCTTGAAGTCTTAGAACATCATTTACTTCGGTAACCGGTAGTTGAGAAATAACATCATCCCCGATAATTGCAGTACTTGAGGTTAAATCCATTCTAACGAGCGGTCTGGTAGCTAAAACCACGACCTCTTCAGTTAACTCAACAGATGCTTCAGATAATTGAAAATTTATTGTCGTGGTTAAATCAATCGAAATTTTAACATCCTGATAGGAAACACTGTTATACCCGATTGCAGATGCTTTAACAACATAATTTCCCGGTGGAATATTAAGGATGGAATAATATCCATCTATATCAGTAGCTGCACCCAATGTTGTTCCCATTAGTACAACGTTCACAAACGGAAGGGGTTCGCCTGTTGCTGTATCGGTTATTCTCCCGGCAAGTCTTCCAGTTGTTCCGGCAAAGATTAGTTGATTAGATATGATAAGCAGAGAAAGAAAAAATTTTAAAAATATTTTCATAAGAGGCTCCTTTTTAGCATTCTTCCAAAACTTAATTAAATCCGGTTATAAGTTAATTTGTTTTTCAAACCTGGAATTAATCTAACAAATTCAAATTTTGCAAATAATTCTAAAAGAATCATCAGGAATTGGAGTCGGAATTTTATATTGCAAGTACAGGTAAATCTCGCAGGAACGCAACTGGCTTTGAAAGCTTAATCTCTTTGACGTATTAAACCAGCCTGAGAAATTTAATTAATGGGATTTAACTTTTAGGATTGCAGTATAAATATTCTGTTTGTTGCTCCTGAATTTCGTTAATAATTCGACACGATAATGTTCTAACAAAATAATTAAAAATATTTTGCTAAAACACTAAAAACAAAACTACTTCATTTTATATTACGAACAAACTAAATTACCCTTAAAAATATAAAGCCACTTTTGAATAACTTAATATTTTTGAAAACATGGATAAGCAAAAATTTAATTAAAATCAATAAATCCGGACGGGATAATAGCAATTAATTAAGCTATCTCTTTAACAGAAATAAGTATAAACCTAGATAGTATTTAAGTATAGAATCTATCAAGGGTACATCCTAAATATTATTCAGTGGAATCATTATTATTACCAATTTTAGTCCTGTACTCTACCATTCCACCCAGAACATTTACGGCATTAAACCCATTTTGAAGTAAAAAATCTGTGGCTGCTGCAGACCTCTTTCCTATTTTGCAGATGACATCAATTTCCTGGTTCCTAAATTTTTCAAGCTCAGATAATCTGCTTTCAAGCTCCTGCAGAGGTATGTTTATTACATCATCAAGCTTTCCAAGGGGTCCTGTTAATTCCTCTGGAGTTCGCACATCTAAAATAACTAGTGTTGAATCGTTAATAATTTTATCGTGTAATTGATCAACACTTAGTGATCTCGTTTCAACAGTCTGGTAATACGCAGCATATAAACAAAGAATACAGGTTAATAATACTAATGATCGGTGGAACATCATCAATTGTAAAAGAAAAGAACTTTTAATTTAATCCACATAAGCCCGATGAACAACCTCCAGATGGCAAGTTGCATTGACCGGTTGAGCAATCGCCTGAAGAGGAGTAAGAATCAGAATTGATTGATGAACTAAATGACGAAAATAATTTTTTATTTTTAACAGAATTACAGTTAGGACAGCTTACGTCATCCTGTTTGGCAGTTGACTTATGGAGCACTTCAAATTTTGTATTACACTCGGAACATTTATACTCATAAATCGGCATTTTTTCTCCTCATATTAAGTTTAAAAATTATTTAATCTTCGAGCCCAAGCATTTTCATAAGGCGATCGTGAGCTTCTTCGGGCATCTGAACGTTATACTTCCTATAACATTCTATAGTAATTTCCACTGATTTAAAATATTCCCGGCAATTGGGACAAGAATCCAGGTGATTTCTAATTTCGACACATTTATCATCATTAAGGTTTTCACCTAAACTTTCACAAACATGTTTCATCACTTCTTTACAAGTAATTTTTTCTTTTTTCATCAAGTGAATGCCTGATTAATTTCTTTTCTAAGGAACGCTCTTGCACGGTGAAGCCTGGATTTTACTGCAGGTATAGAAAGCTCTGTAACCTGAGCTGTTTCTTCTGTGGAAAGTCCTTCTACATCGCGTAACAAGAAGACCAATCTGTAATCCGGTGATAAATTTTGTATAGCGTTATCAAGAATATTTTTTAATTCCTCATTTTCAGCCACTTTGTATGGAATTGTATTCCAGTCGGCAGCATATTTTTCTTCGAAGAGGTTTTCTTCATCATCATCGAACGATACGAATGGTCGACTTCTTACTTTGCGAGCCATCATAAGACAATGATTAGCTACAATCCGGTAAAGCCAGGTGGATAATTTTGAATTATAGTCGAACTGATGTAAAGATTTAACCATACTGTAAAATGTTTCCTGCATTATTTGTTCAGCATAATTTTTATCCCTACATATTTTAAAAGCGAAATTGTAAATAGTCTGTTCGTAGTTCTTTACTAATTCAGCCAGCGCTTTTTTATCGCCGTTTTGAGCTTTCTCAATAAGTTGTTTTTCTTCCATCCGTATGATGATTTTGAGTAATTTTGGATTCAAATTTAGTGAAATTAGAACTCTATTACTTATGATCTAAACAATTAAAAAAGGCTTTATTTTTGCACTTTTACTAGCGGATAACTAATTTTATTATTGTGGAATAATTAGACATGAACCATTTAACAAATGCCTGTATATAAATCAACGCTGGATATAAAAAACAATAAACTGTTTTACGGTGTAAATGAATCAGCCCGAACTTCCTTCTTTGATCAGAAAGAAATTAAGGAAGCAAAAGAAGGAGCACTAATTTATAGAACAGGAAATGAAAGTAACGCAATCTATCTTATAATCAGGGGTGAGGTTAGAATTAAATTTTCTACAAATAATTATTTTATTAATAGAATGTTTAATGACTTTTTCGGTGAAAAAGAGATTGTAGACGAAACAAAAAGAATTTCCTCAGCATTAGCATTCAGTAATTTGACTTATTACCGGATTGATAAAAAAGCTTTAAATAACCTAATTGCTAAATATCCGACTATCAAAGAGAATTTAATAAAGTACGGTGAGATTAAATTACCTGATTCACCTTCCGATATTGAAAGTAAATTGAAGATTTTTGAAAGAGATAAACCCATTAGTTTTAAGCTTTTTCCTAAAGGCAAAAACTTGGGAGAAGAAAAGCAAAAGGAACCTCCTCCGGTTATGACCCAACAAATACTCCCTGATCTTGAATCAATAGATGAGTCACTTGAAGAAGATACTGTTACTATGGAAGAACAATTAGAACTTGAGAGACAATTAGAAGAACTTAATAACGAATCAGAGGGATCAGAAGAAATTACCGGAGAAATAAAAGATGAGAATGAGGTATTAATCGAGGAAATAGAGGCCACTGTTCCCCCAACAACTGATTCGACAACTCAAATAGCAGATGAGATAAAAGCAGGAAAAGATAACGGTGAGCTAATCAAACCTGAAATTAAAAACAATACTGACCTATCAGAACCCGGCATTAATAGGGAAGTAATAAGAAAAATATTTTTTTGCTTGGATAGGATCTTTGATGGAATCAGCATTTCTGAACTTGTCAATAATTCCAGGAAAGCTCTTAAAGATCTAACTAATTCTGAAAATGCTGATCTCATTATAATTGATGAAAAGCAATCATCAATGCAAAAGATTATTAAAGTTGGAGGAAAAAGTAAAATTGAAACTTTTCAACTCACAGAAGGACTTACCGGGGTTTGCGCGGTTGAAAAAAATGCACTAAAATATGACCGTCCTACTGAAGATAATCGCTTCAATTCTAAAATTGATCAACCGGGTCCGGCTAGAATGAAAAGAATACTTTATTTTCCTATAATAAACGATGCAGGTGAAACTGTTGCTGTTATACAAACAGCGCGAGAAAATAAAAAGTATACTGAAGATGAAGTATCTTATCTTACAATGCTAAGCAAGCAAATGGATACTGCCATTTCAAGAACCAAAAACCTAGAACGGTTTATTAAAGAAGAAAATTTAAATGCTGGGAAAAAACTCGGGGAAATAGTTACCAAAGAAATTAATGTCCCCATCAATATTATTGAGAGCTATACAAAAATATTGAGTCAAAAAAAGCTTCCCTCAGAAACTGATGATATCATTAGAATGTTGTATAAGCAAGCTACATCTGTGGAAGCGATTACAGATACTATTTTCAAGGTATTGGTAGATGAGATAATGCTTGAAAATAATAAAATTCATTTTAACGAATTTGTAGATGACGTGTTGGAACTTCTTTCTGAATATTGCGAAACAAGAGATACGAAACTCTTTAAAAAAATTGGCGACGGCGCAGTTGTAGATATAGACCGCTCGAAACTTTACACGGCAATATTTCAAGTGATAAAATTTTGTGTTGATGATTCGAAAAAGGACGGGAAGATTTATTTCAGCACTGAATTAACTGGAGAGATGATCTCTATTACAATTCAAAATGAAGGCGGGGGGAACCTGGCTTTTGCGGATGGTGATGTCCTTGATTATTTCTATAATAAAAGTAAAATTAAAGAGGAAGAAACTGGTTTACTGCTTGCAAAAAAAATTATCAATGCCCACTCGGGGGAAGTTAATCTCGAAAGTATTAAGGGGGTTGGTTCTACTTTCAGAATTACTATACCTGTCGCCCACGAATAAAATCATTAAATATTATCTATAATGGATTATAATCTGATTACAATCCTTGGCCCCACTGCAACAGGTAAGACGAGGATTGCTGCCGAACTTGCAAGGGATATAAATGGAGAAATAATATCCGCAGATTCAAGGCAGGTTTACAAGCATATGGATATTGGAACAGGTAAAGATTTAATTGAATTCCAAAAAGCTAATGTTAGCTATCATCTGATAGACATAATTGATCCTTCCGAAGAATATAATCTTTTTAGATTTACAAAAAATTTTCAAATTTCATTCGAAGAAATAACAAAAAAAAATAAAATCCCTATTTTAGTCGGTGGAACAGGATTATATATTAGTGCTGTTCTACAGTCTTACAAACTCCCAGAAATTAATGATGAATCTGAATTAAAGAAACTAAGTTTGATGAGCAATTCGGAACTGAAACAAACATTGTTAGGATTGAAGCCAGTGGTTCACAATAAAACCGATTTAACAAGCAAGGATCGTTTGGTAAGAGCCATTCTGGTTGAAAAATCCCGTGGGAAAAATATAGAATCAATCGCTAACCTCCATTCACTTAATATCGGTATTAAACTAGACCGTGAAGAGATAAAGAAAAGAATAACCAAAAGACTAAAGGAAAGACTATCTGTTGGTATGATCGAAGAGGTGGAACAACTGTTGCAAAAAGGAATTTCTTCAGAAAAACTGAATTACTTTGGATTGGAATATAAATTTGTAAGTCAATATTTAGATGGAAAATTAAACTATAACGATATGTTTCAGAAGTTGAACAGTTCAATTCATAATTTTGCGAAAAGACAAATGACCTGGTTCCGAAAAATGGAACGGGAAGGCGTTAAGATAAATTGGTTTTCCCCAGATAATTACCTAGCAATAAAAAACTTTGTAACTACAAGATTGAATGAAACAGAAAATATATCCTGAAGAAGTTGTTAATTATCTAAAAGATAAAGCTATTAAGAAATGGGAACTTGAATGGATTGAAGTTTCAGGTATAGACCAGGTAATTGTGGTTCCTGCCATTTGTGAATTTCCAAATATCAAAAATCTACTTTCCTCTTTAATAAAAAATGATCGCTCAATTCTTCATAAGTCCCTTGTCATTTTTGTAATTAACAATTCAGCCTCCTCAAGTCACGAGATAAAAGAAGATAATAAAAAAAGTCTATCTCTAATGAGAGCAATAATAAATGGATCGAATTCTGATAAATTTGTTTATGAAATTTCGAAATCAGGAATTCAGATCGGAGTTCTGGATGCAGCATTAGAAGGAAAAGAATTTAAAGACAAACAAGCAGGTGTTGGATTAGCCAGAAAAATAGGTTTGGATCAGGCACTGAAAGTTTTTGATTATTCAAATCCGAATAAGAAAATATTGATTTCTTTAGATGCAGATTGTACAGTTGAAAAAAATTATATCAAAGAAATCAGGAGCTTTTTTAACATGCAAAATATTTCCGTTGCTAATATCGATTTCGAACATAATCTAGAAAGTGAAAAAAATAATATACGTGGTATCGTCTCTTACGAGATTTATCTGCGGCATTACGTTGTGGGTCTTTTATTTGCAATGTCACCATATTCTTTCCACACAATTGGCTCGACTCTGGTTTGCGACCACGAAGCTTATATAAAGGCAGGAGGAATGAATACTAGAAAGGCTGCTGAAGATTTTTATTTCCTGCAAAAGCTTGCCAAGCATTATAAAATTCATAAAATCACTTCAGCAAAAGTAAAACCTTCTGCAAGGGAATCTTGGCGTGTACCGTTCGGTACAGGAAAAAGCATGACTGACTATTTAACCGGTAAAAAGGAAATTTTACTTTATGATCCGGATAAATACATTGTTCTGAAAGAGTGGCTCGAGTTACTCAATTCTGATTTATCTTTAAACACTAATATAATTCTTAATGAAGCAAAAAAAATCCACTGTGAGTTATTTAACTTCCTCGAGAGCCGTGGATTTAGCAAAGACTGGGATCAGATTTTATCTAATAGCAAATCCGAAAAACAGCTAAATTACCAGAGGAAAAATTGGTTTGATGCTTTTAAAACACTTAAGTTAATGCATCATTTAAGAGATACTTCATTTCCAATGGTAGATATAAAATCAGGAGTTGAAAAGCTATTTAATATGGTTGGACATACAATTGAAATTGAAGATGACAAAAACAATAACAACTTTTACGAAGAATATTTGTCCGAATTAAAATTAGTTGAACACTCATTAACCAAAAACCTTGTGAATTAAAATACTTAAAAAATGATTATAAAATCGAAGCAGAACGAAATACAGGATTATCTTAAAGACGCCTCAAATACCAAAGGGTTTTGCGATGCTGTTGTATATCCAGAAAACACCACGGACATTATAAATATTTTACTTGATGCGAATAAGAAAAAAACAAAAGTAACGGTTTGTGGAAATAGAACCGGATTAACCGGTGCGAGCGTCCCGATGGGGGGAATAGTTCTCTCCACTGAGAAATTGAACAAGATTTTAGAAATAAATGCCGATAAAAAAATCGCGATTGTTGAGTCCGGAGTTTTGCTTTCTGATATCCTGAAAGGAATTAAATCAAAAAATTTATATTATCCGCCAGATCCGACCGAGCTTAATTGCTTCATCGGTGGAACGGTTGCAACTAATGCCTCCGGCTCAAAAACATTTAAATACGGACCTACAAGAGATTTTATCCTGGGGATGGAGATTGTTTTGCCAACAGGTCTAATTCTCAAGTTAAATCGAGGAGAAAATTTTGCGAAAAAAAATAATCTGATTCTCAAAACAAATTCAGGTAAAACCTACAAATTGAATCTCCCGGAAATGAAATCCATCCAAACGAAGAATGCTGCTGGATATTTCTGTAAAGAAAATATGGATGCTATCGATTTGTTCATCGCTTCTGAAGGAACGCTTGGAATAATTACCAAAATAAAATTGAAACTGCTTAAACCACCAGAAGATATAATTTCCTGTGTTCTATTTTTTAATGATGAGACCACCGCGATAAATTTTCTTGAAGAAGCAAGAGACTTATCTTATAAGAATAGAAAAAGTAATAAAGATATTTATATAAATGCTTTGGCTCTTGAGTTTTTTGATGAAAGAGCCTTAAAGTTTTTAACAAAAGATTTTTCTGCTGTTCCTACTAATACAAAAGCAGCTATCTGGTTTGAGCAGGAATGCACAAAGGATTCATTTGATTCCATTCTTGAAGCGTGGAATACCTTAATGCAAAAGTATAGTGTTAATGAAGAATATTCGTGGTTTGCTTTTAATGAGGTCGATAAAGAAAAGATAAAAGATTTCAGACACGCGATTTCATGGAAAGTCAACGAGTATGTAACCAGAAATAATTTTAGAAAACTTGGAACCGATGTTGCTGTACCAGATAAATCTTTCAGTAAGTTTTATTTTACCTTACAAAGCTGGGCAAAGCAAAGCAAAATTGATTTTGTTACTTATGGACATTTCGGAAACTCTCATATCCACTTAAACTTTTTACCCAAAAACGATTCTGAGTTCAACAAGAGCAAAAATCTTTATAACAAAATTTGTGAAGAGGCTGTAAGATTAGGTGGAACTATTTCTGCAGAACACGGAGTCGGCAAGAATAAAACAGCTCTTCTGAAAGAGATGTATGGGGAGAAAGTTATTAAAGAAATGTTTGCTATTAAAAAAACTCTGGATCCAAATTTAATTCTTGGTTACGGAAATATTTTCGCTGTGACAAACTGAACTAATTTTTCAATTTCGTATTATAAAATCAGTGCCTTCTTTCGTGTCTTTCAAAATTATCCCGATATCTTCTAGTCTTTTTCTGATTTCATCTGCGAGTTGATATTTTTTTTCTTTTTTTGCACTTAATCTTATTGCTATTAACCTATTTATGATTTCATTTACATTTTTCGGCTTATTTACATCTAAAGTTGTATCATATTCTGTTAGAATTTGTTCGACTTTACTTTCCAGGATGGTGCCTTGTTTTATATCCATTTCATTAAAAGAAATTATCCCAAGTATGTTTTCAGCTGTCTTAATCAAAAAATCTTTTACAGCAAAGTAAAAAGTTACATTTAGATTTTCTTTATCAGCAATTGTTCTGTTAGCTTCCCTCACAAAATCAAAGATAACTGCAATTGCCTGTGGAGTATTAAAATCTTCATCCATTGCTTGAACATAACGCTCTTCGAAACTCTGAAAATCAAAGTCAGGATTGATGCCACCAGTATTGTTTTTGCTAATTGCTGATTCAATGGTCGATTTTAAATTTTTTAATTTCTCCAACCCTTTTTCAGCAGCATCTAAATGCTCATCTGAGAAATCAACAGGTCCCCGGTAATGTGCTTGAGCAAAAAATAATCTTATTGCTTCTGCAGAGTATTTTGCCAGCACTTCCCTTGCGGTAAAAAAATTACCGAGAGACTTTGACATTTTCTCTTTGTTAATATTAAGAAAACCGAAATGCATCCAATATTTGGCAAAAGGTTTTTTGTTCGATGCTTCGCTTTGAGCAATTTCATTTTCATGATGAGGGAATATAAGATCATTTCCTCCGGCGTGAATATCAAACGTCTCACCCAAATGCTTGCAGCTCATTGCGGAACATTCTATATGCCAACCTGGACGTCCGTTTCCCCACTCACTTTTCCAAAACGGTTCGCCTTCTTTAGCTTTTTTCCATAAAGCAAAATCAAGCGAGTTCTTTTTTTCTTCCATGACTTCAACCCTTGCACCGGATTCAAGATCTTCAATATTTTTTCCGCTTAGTTTACCATAACCATTGAAACTTGAAACGTTGTAAAAGACATTTCCATCAATATTATATGCGGCACCATTTTCTACAAGTGCTTTAATCATTTTTAGCATTTCATTAATGTGCTCTGTTGCTCTTGGATAAAGAGTTGCAGGTTTAATTTTTAGGCGTTTTAAATCTTCAATGAAAGCCTCTGAATATTTGTGTGCAACTTCGCTTGCAGGAATTTTTTCTTCATTAGATTTTTTTATAATTTTATCATCGATATCAGTCAGGTTCATAACGTATTTAACATTGAATCCTTTAAATTCAAGATACCTGCGGATAATATCTGCCATTATGAATGTTCTGGCATTTCCAATATGGAAATAATCATACACAGTAGGCCCGCAGATATACATTCCAACGTTTGGTGGATTGAGTGGAACGAATTCTTTAAGATTTTTAGTAAGCGTGTTGTATAATTTTAACATTTAAGTAATAATAAAGATTTAATTTTCTTTCAAAATATAACCAATTAGAAAGAGAATTTTAGAATTCTGTAGTTCTAAGCTTCTTAATTAATAATTTCATATCGTCAGGTAGTTCGGAATTGAAGAACATTTTTTCTTTTTTTGCAGGATGAAAGAAACCAATTGTTTTGGCGTGCAATGCCTGTCTTTGCATAATTGCAAGAAGGTTTTGTACCCTGAATTTAATTTTAGTTAATTCAGAACCACATACAACCTGTCTTCCTCCATAAGTAGGATCACCGAAAACAGGCTTGCCAATTCCCGATAAATGAACTCTTATCTGATGTGTTCTTCCCGTCTTTAAATTTATTTTCAGGTAAGAAGTAAATTCATATTCCTCTAGAACCTCGTAAAGTGTAAGAGCATGTTTTCCTTCAGTTTCACTCATCGAAAATTTTTTCCTATCCTTTTTACTCCGGGCGATATGTGAATCTATTTCACCCTTTCGATTTTTAAACTTTCCCCAGCAAACAGCATGATATTCTCTATCAACTGTGCGCTTACTAAACTGCTCGGCAATTTTAGCATGTGTAAAATCATCTTTAGCAACAACCAGAAGTCCGCTTGTTTCTTTATCCAATCGATGAATGATTCCCGGTCTTCCGGGTTCGTTCAAATCACTAAGTATTTTAGTATGATGAAGCAACGCGTTTACAAGTGTACCTGTATAATTTGCATAAGCAGGATGAGCAACCATTCCAGCAGGTTTATTAACTACCAAGAGATAATCATCTTCATAAACAATTTCAAGCGGAATATCTTCCGGTTCTACATCCTCAGGTCGGGGTGATATCGGATGGACAGCTTCAATTACATCGTTGGGTTTAACCTGATAGTTGGCTTTAACTACTACTCCGTTAACAGTAACCAGGTTAGCATCAATAAGTTTTTGAACTTTGGAGCGGGTTGCGTTTTCAATGGAGTGGGTAAGAAAGAGGTCTAATCTTTCCTTCTTTTTTCCTTCGGGAACCTCAAAGTGATATTTCTTTTCCTTTATCAGTTTCACCATCTAACTTCTCATCATTTACTTTGTCAGTTACATCATTTGTTAAATTATTCGATGGGGGAAGAACCTCATCATCTGCATTTACATCACCTTGAATTTCTTTGGCTTTATTATCGTCCTCCTGATGCTTTTTGTAGAAGAATAATAAAATTAATACTCCAACTGTAACTGATGCATCAGCAATATTAAAAATCGGCCATCTCTCATAGCTTCTGCCAAACAATGTAAAGTTAAAGAAATCAAAATCGAAAAAATCAACGACTTTACCATAAAACAATGGTGCATAATGGTATATCAAACCGTAAAACATTCTATCAAAAACATTTCCCAGTGCGCCGGCAAGTATTAGTGCAATCGCAATTCTAAGGCTGAGTGATTTATTACGTGAAGCAAAGAGATAAATTAGCAGACCGACACTGGCAACAAGTGAAAATATCGAAATTAAAAGTTTAAAATCTGATCCCGGATCAAATCCAAATGCCATACCCGGATTTTCAGTAAATGTTATTCTGAAAAAATTGCCAATTACAGAGATAGATTCACCAAGATGCATTCCTCCCAGTTTCAAATTCAAGAATGGGAGTGATATACCTTTAACGTAGAATTTCGAAACTTGATCAGCAATTAAAACGACTAAAGATAAATATAAAACTTTCACGAAGGATCCTGTCTTTCTTCAACAAGTTTCTGAACTATAATAGTATCTTCTCTCTTTTTTTTAAATTTTATTGTTAAATAGATTAAAGTGATTATGCCCACTGTTATACTTAAGTCGGCAAAATTAAAAACATAATTTCCCGTTAAATTACCAAACATAAAAAATTTAAAGAATTTCACATCTAGAAAATCAACTACTTTACCCTGAAATAGTGGTGCGTAGTTGTAAAAATATCCATAGAAGACTCTATCAAATAAATTACCTGCTGCGCCCGCTAAAATTAATCCAACTGAAATCCTCACTCTCCTATCGGCATCTTTTGAAAAGATTAGAAATCCAAAGAAACCTAAACATAATAGAATTGTGATAATTAAAATTAAATCTTTTATGAAAACTCCGGGAATTATGCCGAAAGCAATACCTGGATTCTCCACTAAAGTAATATGTAAAAAATTGTTTATTACGGGTTTGCTTTCACCCAAATAAAATCCACTGTGTTTTAAATTAAACCAGGGTAAGCTAAATCCCCTAACCAACAATTTACTTAATTGATCTGTTAGAAATAACAGGAAAGTTAGAAAAATAATTTTCAAAATTACATCGTGCCCTTTCTTAGTATAAATTCGGAAACGATTATTTCCTTTCCTGTCTCTGTTTTATAGGAAGGCAATGTTGACTATGAGGAACAGCTTCTAGTCTTTCCTTTGGGATTAACGGACAGGTTTCACAAAGGTGTTGCGGTTCATCAATGCACTCTACACAAATTCCGTATGTACCGGCTTCAATCCTTTTAAGTGCATCTTCAAGATACCCAAGAAACTTATTCTCCCTTTGCGCATAAAGAAAAGTTTTTTCTCTTTCCATTGCATCTGTTCCCTGCTCTGCCATATGGAGAGAATAAGGAGAATTTTCATTTATATACTCTCCTGTTGTCGGATCAAGCATTTGTTCTTTAAGATTTTGAAGTTGTTCAATTATCTCGTCTCTCTTATCAAGAATTATTTGCTTAAAGTGCTCCAAGTCTTTCTTATTATATCCTTTTATTTTCTGGATTGCTTTATTTCGCAATTCTACAATATCCTCAAATTTTATTTCAGGAGCTTTGGCTTTTGTTTTCTTTGCAGAAATAATTCTTACTGCTTTTCTTACCGGTTTTTCTGTTTTTTTTGCAGATGTACTTTTACTTACGGTCTTTATCGGTGTTGCTCTTTTTTTAACCGGAGTTTTGTGAACAACTTTCTTTAATGTTTTTTTAGTAGCTGCTTTCTTTACTGGTCTTCCTGTTTTCAATGCTTTTGCCTTTTTTATTGGTTTCTTTTTAGTCACTTTTTTAGTTGACTTTTTTGATGTTTTTTTTGCCATTTTAGTTATCTCCTATCATTAAATACTTGCTTTTTCTATTTTGATTTTGATGTCGTTAACCCCGATCTTCCAATCCTGTAAAAATCCGCTAATTAGTTCATCTTTGTTTTCAATTTTCTCAGCGAGGGTCTCAACAGAGATATATTTAGTAAACGAATTAACAGCACCCACAAAATCCGGGTTACCCGAAAATTCAACATTAATTTTATCGGTAACCTGATAACCTGCATCCTTCCTCATATTCTGTATCCTGTTAACGAATTCTCTTGCCAGTCCTTCAGAAATAAGCTCTTTATTCAGTTGTGTATCGACAGCAACCGTTAAACCATTTTCACTTTCAACAATCCAGCCACCAATCTGCTCACTAAGTATTTCAACATCTTCAGAAACGATATTAAAATTTTCACCATTTATTTCTACAGTTACAGGATCACCATTTTCGAGAGAGTTTATTTCAGAGCCGGTGAATTTCATTATCCTTTCAGTAACAGATTTCACTTTATTTCCAAATTTGGGGCCAATGGTCTTGAAGTTTGGTTTTGCTGATTTACGGACTATTATTGAATCATCTTCCACTATTTCAAGTTCTTTTATGTTTACTTCTTCCAGAATTACCTCTTTCATTTTTGCCAGAGAGTCTTTCTTATTTTTCTCAACAACCACCATAAGTTTTTTCAGAGGTTGTCTAACCTTCAGGTTCGATTTTGCCCGGATTGCTCTTGTAAGATAAACTACATGTTGTGCGATCTCCATCTTTGCTTCAAGTTCTTTATCTGTTTCACCAATTTCCGGCAAATTTGTAAGATGGATTGATTCAACAGCTTCACTCTCAGTTACGGAATTTAAATCCTGGAATAATTCTTCAGCAAGAAATGGTGTGAATGGAGCAATAAGCTTGCATATTGTTATGAGACATTCATAAAGAGTCTGATAAGCAGCTAGTTTATTCTCATTCATTTCAGATTTCCAGAATCGTCTTCTGCATCTTCTCACATACCAGTTTGAGAGATGATCAATTGTAAATTCTGAAATGGCTCTTGCTGCTTTGGTTACTTCATATGCATCCATAAGCTTAACATGATTAGCCACTAAGGAATTAAGTCTGGACAATATCCACCTGTCTATCTCTTCTCTTTTCGATAGAGGAACCTGAGCCTTCTTGTTTTCAAATCCATCAATGTTAGCATAAAGAGCAAAGAAAGCATAAGTATTTAACAACGTTCCGAAAAATTTTCGCTGTACTTCCACCAATCCATCTTCATCAAAAAGAGTGGGTCTCCATGGCGGACTGTTTGTAATCAGATACCATCTTGTTGCGTCAGCACCATATTTTTCAAAAAGAACCATAGGGTCAACTGTGTTGCCTATTGACTTGGACATTTTCTTTCCATTCTTATCGAGGATTAGTTCATTAACAATCAAATTTTTATAAGCAACATTATCAAATAGCATTGTAGCAATTGCATGCAAAG
>Ga0307423_1000579_pt1 | contig 24639 bp, 17 predicted proteins | sample SalMarWE160310MG_FD_202154 | JGI IMG/M metagenome (GOLD analysis project Ga0307423, IMG submission 202154) | Salt marsh sediment microbial communities from the Plum Island Ecosystem LTER, Massachusetts, United States - WE1603-10 | ecosystem: Environmental > Aquatic > Marine > Intertidal zone >...
CCCCTCAGATAAGCTTTAGATGTTTCAACGGCTTCGAGTATTTTTGTATAACCTGTACAGCGGCATAAATTTCCGGACAATTCTTTTTTTATTTCTTCTTTGGAAGGATCTGGTTTTTCATCAAGAAATGCTTTGGTTCTAAGAATCATTCCTGGAGTACAGAATCCACATTGTATTGCACCTTTCTCAACAAAAGCCTGCTGGATAGGATGTAGTTTTTCTCCTTTTGCTAAACCTTCAATTGTCAAAACATTTTGTCCATCAGCTTCAACAGCAAGAACCAGGCACGAGTTTACTGCTTTACCATTTAGTAAAACTGTACAAGCACCGCAGTCACCCAGCTCACAACCCTTTTTTGCTCCTGTAAGCAGCAGTTGATTGCGAAGCAAATCGAGCAGTGTTGTGCTTGGTTTTACTGCTAATTCATACTCTGTTCCATTTACATTTATTTTTATCAGAAGTTTCATTTTGCAGGTCTATTCAATCAAATAATTAATTGAACGCTTTGCCGCTTTTACAACTGCACGCTGTGTTAACACATTAACCAACTGTCTTCGGAACTCAGCACTTCCTCTGAGATCATCTACCGGTAGTGAATCCTTTACTACTGTTTCACCTATCGATTTTAATAATGCAGAGTCTTTTGCGAGCTCATTTATTTTTTTTCCATTCAGGATCTCAGATCCTTTTTTACTCATTCTCGGTGTTGGAGCAACTGCACCAATTACAATGGAAGAATCGGTACAGATATTTCCATCCGAAGTTATACTTACACAAACTGAAGCAACAGATATTGAAGCAGTCTCCCTCAAACCAAACTTTTCAAAACTGGTTCCGACATTTGATTGAGGAATGGGAACAATAATCTTGGTCATTAATTCCCCTTTTTTGATCGAAGTTTCTTTATGGAAGATGAAAAAATCTTTTAACGATACCACTCTTTTGGAGGTTGAACTTACTATTTCCACACTTGCATTAAGAGCAATTAATATAGGTGCCATATCGCAGCAGGAAGCACCGGTGCAAAGGTTACCGCCAATAGTGCCTGTATTACGTATTTGATCTGTACCTATTTTTGAGGCTGCTTCAGACAGAGCAGGAATTATCTTCTTAACTAATGATGACTTTAATACTTCATTATGTGTTGCACAAGAACCAATAATTAGTTCACTTCCGTTTTCATTGATTGTCTTTAATTCCTTAATTTCCATTAAGGAAACAATCTCTTCGTTTTGACGAAGTCCCTTCTTTAATTCAACTAAAATATCTGTTCCACCGGCAATTGGAGAACCATTATTGCATTGCTCGAGAATCCTGCATGCTTCAATTAGTGTTTGAGGTTTGTGGTATGTGAAGTCCTTTAAATACAAGTTGACAGTAATAATAATTTTGAGATTTTTTCTAAATATCCATTGATGCTTCTAGTTCTGGTTTCTTTTCTCCATTATTCAAGGCATTTTTATGAGAAATTGCTTTCACAAGATTAGTAAAAGTAAGATTCAAAGGAGTTCTGATGTAATGTTTTTTACCGTATTCTACTATTTTACCATTCATATAATCAATTTCAGTAGGTTTATTACTAAGCAAATCAACTGCAAGGGAGGGGAAATGATTTCCTGCGTTCTTCAGATATCTTATACATAACTTTACAAAATTATCTCCGAATTTTATTTCTTCTGCTTTTGCTACGTCAATTGCCTCCATAATGATTTGTTCCACTATTTCTAAAGTATCGGGATGATCCATAGCTTCTTTCATTGTCATTCTGGAAATTGCACAAAGTGGACTTAGAGCAGCATTAAGAATGGTTTTTTGCCATATTTGATTTGAAATCAGAAATGAATCTTTGCTTAATGTTTCAAGGTTTGCCTGAGTCAGAATCTCAGACATCCACTCTGAAACATCTGTTCTTGAATCATCAATGGAACCTATATAATTAGGTGGGTTAAAGAAAGTTACATTTACCACATTTGGTGCCTGTAAGTTTCCTGCGAAATTTATAACCATTCTTAGAATTTGTGATTCATCAAAATGACTGGTGTATTTTACCTTAATATCTATGCCATTCTGTGCAATAAGTAGAAATAAATCTTTACTTACTCTCTTTTGAACCTGATCTAATACAGAATCGACATGATACGCCTTCACTGCACTTATTAGAATGTCAAGATCGTTTTCAAGTAGTGAACTTATTGAACTGTGTGTGTAATCAAAGAAAATTGTCTTCGTCATTTTACCGACAAGCTTTACACCACTGTTTCTTATTAAGTTCATTTTTTCTTTTTCCACATCGCAGATTTCGACATGGCAGCCAGCTTCTTTTAAATGAACTGCAAGCACCAAACCAACAGGTCCCAATCCTATAATTCCGATTTTATATTTCAGAGAATCCATTTCTACTTTCCTTATGTTTATAAAACGATTTAATTATCATTCAAATTTTAATGCGAGCATCTACTACAAAGTTACTATTTTCAAATGCAATAACTGGATTAAGGTCCATTTCCTGAATTATTGGAAAATCAGTGACAAGCTGAGAAATGCGCTGGATGATATCTAGAACACTATCTTTATTAACACCCTTCTCTCCTCTTATTCCTTCTATTAGAGGAGAGGCCTTAATTGATGATAGCATTTCACCTGCTTCTACATTAGAAACGGGGGCAATTTTAAAAATCACATCCTTAAATACCTCAACGAAAATCCCTCCCATCCCGAACATAATAAGATGACCAAGTCCGGGTTCTGCCTTAGCCCCAACAATTAGCTCTCTTCCGCCCGGTAAGTATTTTTGCACCAGAAAATTAAGATCTGATAATTTAAGCTTCGTTTTCATTTGTTCGATAGATTTTCTCAAATGAGTTTTGTCTTTGATATTAGTTACAACTCCTCCAACATCACTCTTGTGAATTACCAATGCCGACTCAGCTTTGATTACAACAGGATATCCTATTTCTTCAGCTACCTTCTCAGCTTCTTCATCAGTTTTTACTACCTTCCATTCTGCAACAGGAATATTATATGAAGTTAGTATATCATAAACCTCTTGGGAACTAAGTAATTGCCGTTTTGACTTTTTTGCTTCTTGAAAAATTGTCTCAGCTTTATTTTTACTTACATCAGTGAACTTCTTCACCTCACCAGTTTTACGCGAACGTATCTCTCCAAAACGTGTTAATGCAGCAAGGGCTTTAGCTGCCATCTCGGGAAAATCGTAACAGGGGATACCCCCACCTTTCAAAATATTTGTGGTCCCTGTCCACTGAGCTTTATCAGTCATATAGTTGCATATGATTGGTTTCTTTCTTTGTAAACTAACTTCTGCCATCTCTTTTGCAATACTTTCTGTGTCTGCAAATGGAGGAGTAACAAAGTTGATATAAATGCTGTCAATTTGGTCTTCATTAATTAATGTATCCAGCGCAGCCCGGTAATGTGGAGCCGCAGCGGTTGCAAGTACATCTATAGGATTATTGATTGAAGCATCTGCGTAGAGTTTATCTTTCAGAAAACTTTTGCCTTTATCTGAAAGAGGAGGAATTTCAAGTCCTAAATCTACAAACTCATCAGTTGCTATTATTGCGGGACCACCTGTGTCTGTTATCAAACCAACGCGGTTGCCACGCGGAATTGGTTGAGTAGCAAATGCTATTGCTGCCTGACACATTTCTTCTTCATCTCTGAATGTAAGAATACCTGTTTTATTGAAAATGAGTTCAGTGGAAAGACCAATTCCAGCCAGTCCTCCTGTGTGTGAAGTTGCTGCTTTCGCACCTTCTTCAGTGCGACCTCCTCTCATTGCAAGAATTGGTTTTTTAGCTGCGACTTCATATGCCATTTCCATAAAACTTTTCGGATCGGCAAAACCTTCAACATATAATACGATTACTTTTGTTTTTTCATCATCACCCCAGTACCTGATAATTTCTTCTATTGAAATATCGCAAGCATTACCATTTGATGCATAATATCTCATCCCAACACCGAGATCAAAAAAGCGCTGCATAATAACTGCACCAACTCCTCCACTTTGAGCAACAACGGAAATATGTCCGGGATCCGGAAAGGTAAATGTAAAATCACAATAAGCTCTTACATCAGGATCAGAATTAATTATCCCCTGACAATTGGGTCCGAATAGTCTTACTCCGTACTTCTTAGCTATAGACACAATTTCTTTTTCCAGCGCTTCTCCCTCAGGACCCACCTCCTTGAAGCCGGCGCTGTTAATAATAATAAACTTAACTCCTTTTTTACCGCAATCATCAACAGCTTGTGGAACGAATTTGCTTGGAATACTAATATGCGCGAGATCTACATCCCCAGGAACATCAGAAATTGTCTTGTATGCTTTTATACCTCTAACTTCATCTGCATTAGGATTAATAGGATATATTGCACCTTTGTACTTATAGTGTAAAAGGTTTTTGGTTATAACATTGCCTATGGAAAGTTCTTTTGTGGATGCCCCGATAATTGCAACCGATTTAGGATTGAATAATGAATCTAACATCTAATTAGTTCTCCCTAAATTTTTAACATCAGAGTTATGAACCATATGAAATTTTTATTTACTTGTTTATCATCTGGAAACCGCTACCTCTTGTTTTCATCCAGTTGCTCAATAAAGGCCTCGACATTTGTTTTAGTCTGTTCGTCTGAAATTAATCTCAGATCATTCAAATCGCCATTTATGACAAGGCTTGGAATGCCTGTTTCTTTCTCAAGTCTTTGTGGCATACCGTAACGATTATTAGAATTGTTTGGACAAGTTTTGGCATCGTGATAAATTACTCCATCAATCTTAAATAAATCAATCATTCTTTTCATGTATTTCTCTTTAGCCTCATCAGACTTTACAATGAACAATTCAGAATATGCTTTTGCCATACTCGTAAATGGATCTTCAGGATCAAAGTCTGTGAATATCCAGCTATTGCAGTAGGTGGATGCAAGAACACATGCTTTTAGATTGGCAAATAATTCAGAGTGAGCTCTGAGTCTTCCCCAAACCGGCATACCTTCCCAATAAATCCGAAATTTTTCATCTTCCACAGCGCCTTCTTTGTTCTTAACTCTTTCCTTTAATTCCTTTAACAGGATTTTATAATAATCGACTGCTTGTTGAGTTCCCCGCAAAACAACCGCGGGACCCATATGGATAGTGCCATCGAAAAAGGTGAGGGGAGATGGATTAGTCGATGCTGTTTCGAGAACTTCCTTCCAAAGCTCGGAACATTCCCGTGACAGAGCGACAACTTTTTTGAGTTTCTCCAAATCAAATTTATTACCTGAAATTTTTTCTAGGGGTTCAACTAAATCCTTAATCTGCTGTGAAATTGAACTAACAACATTTTCCCCAATATCTGTTGGGTTTCTGTGGGTATGAACACCTAATAGAGGTACATTAAGTTCTCGGGAGTACCAGCCAAACCAATCTTTTACGTCCCTGCATTGGTTTGTGTTATATACTAAAACATCGGGTTTTGGAACACTTTCAATTCCTTCAAATGCTTTTGATAAAGGAGTGACTCCCTTTAAATAAGCTCCAATATCTGCTGTCAAATAGGAACAAATATCAGGGGAATAACCTATAACATTAGCATTGGGTATTACATCCGTTGACATTCTTGAAGTTCCGAGCAATGCACCATGATTTTCTGGGTAATAAACAAGAAAGCCCATTGATAAAAGCAGTTCAGCTGGTCCAACACTTGTGCACCACGCAATTTTTTTATCTCTGGATTTTGAAGCTCTGTCTAGTTCGTAAAAATAGTCAGCCATATACTTGTTCATTATCCCTGTTGCTTCTATTTTTTTACGAACCACTTTTTTTTCTTCAACCATAAAATATTCTCATCTTTGAATAAAAATATGATTATCTAATTAATGTCTACTAGTTCCTTTTCCATGGCATATAAAGCGGCACCGATAGCTCCTGAAAATTGTGGATACTCCGGAACCAAAATCTCCCTCTCTATTAACTTTCGCATCATTTCAACTAAGAATGGATTGTGTGCAACGACACCTCCGGTCATAACAACTTTACCTGTAAAAGAATCCATTTCCGTAATGCGCCTTATCACTGAGAAGAACAACCCTTTTACAATATCAGGTAATTTCTTTCCATTCCTGATGTTTTCTAAAACTTCTGTAGCTGAAAATACAGTACAATAGCTGCCTAACTTAACCATATCCTCAGATTGTTTTGCAAGCTCATCCATTTTTTCAAGGGGAATATCAAGTCTTGCTGACATCTCCTCAAGAAAAGCTCCTGTTCCTGCAGCACATTTTCTATTCATTTTAAAGCTTGAACGCTTTCCATTTTCATCAAGCTTTATAATTTTATTATCCTGTCCGCCAATATCAATAATGGAAATTGCAGTCGGGAAATAATGATAGCATCCCTTTGCGTGACAACCAATTTCTGTAACCGTATCATTCGCAAACGATACGTTTTTTCTACCATACCCTGTTGATATTGTTTTAGCAATGTCTGATTCCTCAGCGCCTGCCATATTAAGGGAAGTATCAAGGCAAAGATTTGCAGTTGAAGTAAAATCTGTACCTGAAATTTTTACACAGTGTCCGACTATATTTTTTTCAGAATCAAGAACAACAACTTTAGTTCTGGAAGCACCAACGTCTGCACCTACAAATAAAGGTTTTGAACTCATTTTCCTAAATCCAGATTTATTGGATAATTTTAATAGTGGAACAAGCCATAGATTTTTTACTCAACAACTTTTTTACGGGTATAAATGATTTTATACTTCTCCGGATTAGATATAAAGCATTCTTTACAATACTCCGGAGGTAACTGCTCGGGAACGACATCCTTAACCATAACTTCAAATCCAATAGATTCATACAACTCAACTTGCTCGTCTACCCGCTCATTATCGGTTATACTTCTTCTGAGCCAATCTGCTGTGTTATTTATGTTTTCAGAATTATTCATTATCCTTTTAATAAAGATCGTTAAGATCATCACCTGAATCGGGAAGTTTGCCATGTTTCTGCAGAAATTGCTGTAACAATTCACTCTCTCGTTTGGTAAACATTGGATCTGCCTCGTAAATAAAATAAGCGGCACTCTCGCCATTGTCCAACTTTTCCATCAACACTTCCTTCATACTTTCACAGCCCTTAATATGATATACTTCCTTTTTATCATTAAGAAGTTGTATTACTCCTCCTTCTGAAGGTACTATCATAATGCTGTCTTTGTTAAATTTTATAAAATCTTCGGGAGGTGGTAGATTATGTCTTAGAATTAATCTCAGATCACATTTTAGGCATCTGCTTCCTTCTTTTATAGCAGTATCCTCTTCATAAGTTAATTCAAAAGGATTAAAGTCAAGTTTTCTTGTTTCAGCCCCAATGTAAGTAACCTTTCCCCGTTCAAAAGAACTAAAACCCTCTTCACGACCAATAAACATCTCATTATCACTATATAAGTCTTCTTCAAGATTTATTTTACCATCACCACCCAAATATTTATCAATGGATTTTGCTGCTTTCCTGCCATGACCGATAGCATCAATTACAGAAGCTGGTCCCAAAACAATATCTCCACCTGCAAAAACACCTTTAACACTTGTCTGAAGTGTTCCAGAGTCTGCTGTAATTAATCCATTTGAAAAAACAGAACGAACAATGTTTTCATCCATTAAAGAAGTATCTGCTTCCTGACCAATGCAAATAATAATTTCATCTCCTGAAATTTTATCAGTAACAGATTCATCATAAGTTGGTGCAAATTTTCCTTTATCGTTAAAAACACTTGTGCATTTTTTGAGTTTAATCTGGATTGACTTTTTGTTCTCACCAGAATTTCCTATTTCATCAATACCCCAACCATTTATTATTTCAATTCCTTCCTCTTCTGCCTCTTTAATTTCAATTCTGTACGCGGGCATTTCACTTTTTTGTTCGAGACAAACGATTGTGACTTTTTCAGCTTTCAACCTGATTGCTGTCCGGGCGGCGTCGGTTGCAACATTCCCGCCCCCGATAACAACCACTGATTTTGATTTATAATAATAAGAATTCAGATTATTTATAGCTACGGATTTTAAAAACTCAATTCCAAATTTTACATGTTCTAGTGGAGTGTCTTTGATCGGGATGGGTTTGCTTTTTGTAAGTCCTGTTGAAATAAATACTGCATCAGCACCGTTATTTTTTATAGATTCAATTGTAATATCTTTTCCTATATTAATATTTGTTTGAACCTCAACACCACTCTCATAAATTCTGTTTAGATCTTTTTCTAAAATATCAATTGGCAATCTGTATAGTGGAATACCATATCTCAACATTCCGCCAGGCTTTTCTTCTCTTTCATAAACAGTTACCGAGTGTCCTTTTAATGCAAGGAAATATGCTGCTGTTAATCCTGCTGGTCCGCTGCCGATAACAGCTACTTTTTTCCCGGTTTTCAACCTCGGTTTCTCAAGTGGTGGCAGGGTGCTATTACTCATAGCAAAATCTTTTACCATGCGGATATTTACTGGTTCGATCTTTTTTCCAAGAAAATCTGAGAATTCATTTCGCCGGCATTCGGTTTCACAAGGATGAAAACATATCTTGCCCAAGACGGAAGGAAAAGTTAATCGTGATGCTATTACTTCTGCAGCTTCCTGAACTTTTCCTTGTGAAACAAGTCTCAGATATAAAGGAATATCAACTTCCCCAGGGCATGCTGCTCTGCAAGGAATTAAATCGGAAAATTCTTTCAATCTTATTTTATCTTTATCCTGCAAAGCTCCAGTGGGGCAAACTTCAACACAAGAACCACAAAATTTACATTCGGCTTCATATAACTTCGGACCATTGACGGTCCCGATTACGAGTTTACCTTCGCTGATAACCCCGCCTAATGCGTAGACTCCTTTTACACTCTGGCAAACACGCACGCATCGTCCACACGAAATGCATAAATTATAATCACGTTTAAATAAAGGATCACTATCAATCTTAGGAAGGTTTCGAAATTTATACCTCGGTGTTTCCGGTGCGACACCAACATAATCTACAACTTTTTCAAGTTCACAATTACCGAGAAGCGCACAACACCTTTCTTCAATAGGGACATTACCGGGACATACATCAGTCAGTGGAATACAGCCCTCCTTCTGGCTACAGGTTAAGCAAGAATGTGGATGATTTGCCAGTATAGGAATAAGTTTTTGCTGTCTTTGTTTTCGGATTTCATCTGTATCGGTAAATACACTCATTCCCTCGGTTACAATTGTTTTGCAGGAAGGTACCGGTTTTTCTTCACCATCAATTTTAACTATACACAAACCACAGCCCTTCATTGATTCCATCGAAGCACCTACATCATTGCTAAATTTTCTTTCTACTTGGTAAATGAATTCTGATAATTCTAAAGAACGAAATGTGGGTAGATCAGGATGGCTGCATAAAACTGGGATATAAATATCCGCTGAGCGGGCTGCTTCAAGAATGGAAGTCTCTTCAGGAACTTCGATGTTAACATTATTAATGGTTAAATGAACCATTTGTATTTAAAGTAATTAATGAAAATTCATTTATCCCTATTTTACTTTACTTAATCTCCCTTTCACTGTTTTTTACTGGTCAATAAAAAATTTGATTCTGAATTCCATCACCATGAATGAGTTATCGCATTCAACTCACAAACAGAAATACATGGCTCACTACCAGAACTTTTATCAGATTTACACGGTGCACAGGAATATTTAATCTTCTTTCTGTGCTCCTCTTTTACAGCAGCCATTTGATCTTCTGCAAGCGGATCGAATTCATTTTCTCTTACTTCAAGAACACCTGCAGGACATACCGGAATACAATCTCCACAGCCATTACATTTATCAGTATCAATTGTAATGAAGAACTCGCCCGATCCATCTTTATATCCAAAATTTGCAATCATTTTATTTTCTTGCTTTTTCCGCTAGTACTTTTCCAAATAGAGCAGCACCAAGAGCTCCCGCTATTTGTGTATCATAATCTGTTTTCAGCGTTTCAATTCCAATTTCTTTTTGCAATCGGTTTACCACTCCAATATTTTTTGCAATACCTCCGGTAATAGCAAAATCTTTTTGAATACCAATTCTTTCTAGAAGTGTTACAACCCTGTGGGCCATTGCTGAGCTATACGCAGCAAGAACTTTATTTTTAGGCCATCCGTCTCTGAGTAATCGTGTAGCTTCAGATTTTGCAAATATCACGCAAGTGCTACTAACAGGCTCTGGTTCTTCATCAATCTGAAAAGATAATTCACCAACTTCTTCGATAGATAATGATAATAGGTCAGCAAATACTTCCATACCGCGACCGGTTCCTGCTGCACATTTATCGTTCATAAGAAAATTAACAACTTTACCCTTTTCGTCACACTGTATCGCCTTGCAATCCTGTCCACCCATATCAATTAGTGTACGAACGGTGTTTCCATACATGAAATTTGCCCCCCTGGCATGACAGGCAATTTCTGTTATGGTTTTATTTGCGAACGGCACATTAACTCTACCATAACCTGTTCCTACCACGTAATGAATGTTTTCTAATTTCATGTCGGTTTTTTCCAGAGCCCAGTTCATTGCATTTTGGGCACTCATCGGACTGTCAGAGCCGGTTCTCATATTCGAATATGCAAAAAGCTCACCATCAACTAAGATAACTGATTGTGAACTAACCGAGCCAACATCCACGCCAGCGCTAATGGTTGTTCCGCCTTTCCAGTCAATATCTTCACTCTTCCAATTATATTCTTTCCAGCGCCAGAATTCTTTTGCCATTTTATTTTAATCCTTCAAATAATACAGATTAGTTAGTTATTAATGCAGCACCATATGCGCAAACATACTCCGGACCTTCGGGAACAATTATTTTATCCTTAAGATCTGCTTCAAGAGACTTGATAAATCCAATATTATAAGCGACACCTCCTATCAAAGCAATCTCCTTTACAAAGCCGACTTTTCTAACCATAGAGGTTATTCGTGAGGCAACAGCATCATTAATTGCTTTGGCGATGTCTTCCTTTGGTGTTTTAGCATGTAGCAGAGAGACTACTTCAGATTCAGCAAAAACTGCACACTGAGCATTCATTGGTATTTCTTTTGTAGAATTGAGGGAAAGTTCTCCAAATTTTTCCAGAGGAATTTCAAGTGCACGTGCCATTGCTTCAGTAAATGCACCAGCTCCAGCTGCACACTTCTCATTTATTGCAAAGTCAACTATTTTTCCATCCTGATTACAGCGAATGCTTCGTCCCTCTTCAGCTCCCACATCGATCACTGTGTGTACTTCGGGATACAAACTTGTGGCTCCTTTCGCTGCAGCTGTTACATCAGTAATACTTTTCGTCGCAAAATCAACAACCTTCCGACCACTTCCTGTAGAAGTAATTGAATCAACTTCGTCAGGAGAGATTCCGGCTTGTTGTAATACCTGATCATAAAGTGTTTTTACATTTTCTTTCCCTTCAAATCCCGAAGCTGTTTGATCCTTCACAACCACTTTTCCATCTTTTATCAACACAACTTTTATAAATTTTGCGCCAACATCAATTCCCACTTGTATCATTTTAACCTCAGTTTATGTTTCATTTATTAAAGATTTTTTAACCAAGTTGTTTACTACTATGAACTCCGTATTAAAAATTAGATTGCTACCTTTTCGTCTATGATATCAATTCCAAGAGTTTCCATAAAGGAATCTATCCGTGCAGTTGTTTGGGCCTGATCAAATTCGCGTTCATCACCCATATTACCTTCAAAAGTCATTACAGGAAAACCCTGTTCGATAAGGGCAAGTCGGTTTTCGGCTATTCCAACTGAAAGTCCTTCACAGCCTCGATTGTAGTGCAACATAACTCCATCTAACTTCCATTCTTTAGCTATGCGTGACATCATAGCACTTTTCAGATGTGGGGAATAGAAATGCTGCCATTCTGGTTTGCTGAGGTTCCAATCGGCAAGTATTCTAAGCGCCTGATCTCTGGTTTCAATTTTAATACCTTTTTGTTGGGGAGTAGTTCTTGGACCCCAGGTTCCATCTTCCTTATCTTCCCATACTCCAATTAATCCAAATGTATATAAAGATCCAACTGAAACAGCACCGAATTTTTCAAGATATCGGAATATTTTTAAAAATCCCCACGGTGGCTGTGTATCAGACATTAATCTGCACCTCTCATGTTTTACTGCTGCGATCTGGTTTTCAACGCGGTATTTTACTTCATCAAGAAGTTCCTGGTAAAAGTCTGCAACTACCTTGGAATGTTTTTCAAGTGTTCCAAGAACGTAAAGGGAGTACATAGATTTTTCATCTAACGGTGCTGGCACTGCCTTGTTCAAATCACAAATCTCAGCCCACAAAGAAGTAGATCGGCATTCATTGTACACCGCCTCGATCAAATTTTCATCATCATATTTTCTTCCGGTTGTTTTTTCAAGCCACTCTATTCCGTCATGCATTTGATTAACCAAATATTCAAGCCTGTTATTTGTTACTTCCTTATAAGGACCGACGGCGACGTCTATGCAAAAAGTTGGAATACCTCCTTCCAATTCAGATGCCACCTGGTACCACTTAGCATGACTGCAGCAAATATGATCCTGCCACATAAAGTCTGGTTTAGGAAATTTTCCACCAAAGGCATATTCATCAAGAATAACCGAGCCCCAGTAATTACGCATATAAGAACATAAGTCCCTAGCATAACCCCTCCTTTCGACAGCTTCAAGGCAACGAAGAGAAAATTCTTTATCGAAAGCAATACTCGCTGCATATGGTTCGCCAGTTATCGGGAATATATCATTACCAAGTCCAGCCGGAATAGCACCGAAACTCCAAGCTCCACCAGCCCAGCGTAATCCGCCATTCTCATGTGCATTTGCATAATTTTTATAAAAGTTATCTCTGATTTCCTTTGCTTTATTCCAGCACTTTAGTTGTTCTGTTTTGTAAGTTGGGATTTTCATATTTGTTTCCGGTTATTATACAAATAAATCTTCTTCCTGAAGCATTTCTAAAAATGCTTCAACACGAATTTTGAATTGTCCGATAGGAACGGTAACGTCAAACTCAAGAAAAAGAGTTTTAATGCCGGCGTTATTCAGCTCCTTAGTAATCGCCGGGATATCGAGCTCGTGCGGATCGCAGAATTTCTGCTGAATAACAATTGCTCCTTTTACATCATAATCTTTTGCAAGCTTTAGGATATGATCAATGCGAGACCTGTCCATCCAATCTTTACTCGGGCAGGCGGGTCGCTCAACATATCTTTTAGCAATTAATTGAACAGGATCGCTATCAGCTTCTTCTACATTATTCCAGAAATACCGTGTTCCTATACAATGGTCTTCAATTACTATACTACCATTTACTGATTCTACCATTTGCACGAATGGTATATCGTCGTTTTCGCTCCCAAGGAGCATAAGTCTCGTACCTGTATTTTTCCCGTCGGATACTGTTTTTATAGTTTCAAGCAATTTCTTTAGTTCCTGTATATGCTCTTTTTTATCAACTAATTGTTGAGAGATGGCAACTTCCATAGTTTCTTGACCGGTAATCGGAGGATTTTCTTTTTTCTTATATTCATATAGTTGGTGCATTAAACTACGGCTCTCATTCATAATTTTAATTCCATTGCGGATATCTTCATTAGTAATTTCTTTACCGAGCCATTTTTCTATTGCTGATTTAAAAGCATTTAGCTCTCCAGTAAGGTATGAAACTGCGTGCGGACTTTGAACATTGTTAGGCATTGGAAGATAATATGAAAAATCAACTGGTATGTGTTTGGTCCAGCTTGTATATGCTTGCCTGATATGTAAACAGGATTGTGCAATCATAATTCCGTCAAGGTAATCATATTTACCAAGCAAGCCCTGTGCTAGACAATCTCTGCAGAATGGACAAAACATACCAAAAATGTGTGGTTCAGTAACATCTTGTGGTTCGTGACCACCAAGGATTCTTACAGGAAGTATATTTGCAGCGTATAAGATTTCCTCTGGAACATAGGTACAGAAATATCCAACAACTTTTCCCCCTGTTTTTTCTTTCCACGATTTAGCATAGATGTGTCTGTTTTTTTCCCAGTCTCTGAATTGATGTACCATGGTAAGGCTCCTTTTAATTCGCAGAGTAATAGAATTTTATCAATTGATGCTTAATATAAATAATTGGACTGTTTAATAAAATACTTAAGATTTTAAAAAAGAAAATGATTTGAGAATCCCGCAACCTGATTAATCATTTCGATCACAATGGTATGTGTTATATTAAAATTCTCTTCTAATTACTGTAGCCATACTTACACCCCCACCACCGCAAATTCCTGCGATTCCGTAAGTTTTATCCAAACGTTTTAAAGCATGATACAAAGTAACAATAATTCTGGCACCACTAATTCCCGTTGGGTGGCCCAATGCTATTGCACCACCGTGAACATTTAGTTTTGCTCTATCCCATTTTAAAACTCTTTCATTAGCAAGTACCTGAATTGCAAAAGCTTCATTTACCTCGATAAGATCCATATCACTTAATTTCATTCCAGCTTTTTCTAGTGCAGCAGGTATAGACAGAGCAGGTCCTTCACCCATTGTTGAAGGTCCAACCGCAACCTGGCTGTAAGATACAATTGAGAAGAGAGGTTTCACTCCTAACTCTTCTGCCTTTTTTCTATGCGTAATTATAAGCGCGGTGGCTCCATCACTTAAACCACAAGCATTACCTGCTGTAACTGTTCCATCTTTTCTAAAAGCAGGTTTTATTTTAGCCATTTTTCCCTTATCGATTTCGTGTCTTATTGTTTCGTCTTTATTAAATAATACTGATGGAGTTTTGTGTGTACCCGGAATTTCAATTGGAACAATTTCTTCATCGAACCATCCATTTTTTTGTGCAGCTGATGCTTTTAAGTGACTTTCAATAGCAAATTCATCCTGCTCTTCTCTTGATATTTTATATTTATCAAATAGGTTTTCCGCAGTTTCTCCCATACCTTGTCCGATTAATGGATCAATGCTGTCACTCCATCCATCTTCGATAATCTTGTTGCCCATTTTAAAACCATCCCAACGAGCTCCTTTTAAAAGATAGGGAATCGTACTCATGCTATCGAAACCACCAACCAAAACAACATTTGCTTCACCAAGTCGAATGGACTGTGTTGCAAATGCAAGTGCTCTCATTCCAGAGGGACAAGCCATATTCAATGTAATTACGGGAACTGATTCTGGAATACCGCCTTTTACTGATGCAGTCCGTGCGGGATTCGGACCATTCCCTGCCTGACGACAGCTTCCGAGTATTACATCATCAACCTGACTGCTTTCAATTGATGATTTTTTAATTGCTTCCCGAACAGCAACTGCTCCGAGATCATAAGCTGGCAAATCTTTAAGTGTACCTCCAAATTTACCCATTGCAGTTCTCACAGCAGAGATTGCTACTATTTCATTTAAATCCATGATTGATACCCTTTATAAAGGAAGATTTATTAAATTAAAATTGCAATATCCAAATCGTTAGAGATATGATATTTGAGATCTGTAACTACTCAAATGTATTGACCACCATCAACTTTTATAACTTCTCCGGTAATATGACGTGCTAGTTCACTGCATAAAAAAACTACAACATTTGCAACTTCTTCTGGTTGACCTATTCTTTTTAAAACAATCTCTTCAATAGCCATCTTTCGTACTTCTTCGGTAGCTTGCTTCATCATATCAGTTTCTATTAATCCCGGTGCTACGGCATTTACGTTCACTCCGTACTTTCCCAGTTCTTTGGCTATTGCTTTCGTTAACCCAATAATACCTGCCTTTGATGCAGAGTAATTTGCCTGACCAAACTTTCCGCGCAGACCATTAATTGAGGTAACATTAACTATTTTCCCTGATTGCTGTTCACGGAAAAGAGGAGCAACTGCACGAACGTAATTGAAATATCCTTTGAGATTAATATCTATTACTTTGTCCCATTGTTCTTCCGTCATTTTCCAGATGACACCATCCCAATTGATGCCAGCATTATTTACAAGAATATCCAATTTACCAAACTCTTTTACCACGCTGTCGACCATCTTTCCTGCATCTTCAAAATTGGCGATATCAGCCTGAACTACAATTCCTTTCCGACCAAAAGCTTTAACTTTATTTATTATTTCCTCAGCTTCGTCTTTGTGTTTGCGAAAATTTATTGCAACGTTTGCACCGCATTCAGCTAGTTTCAGTGCAATTGCTGATCCTATCCCTAAACTACCGCCAGTTACAATTGCTGATTTGCCTTCTAAATTAATTCCGGTTTGATTATTTCCCATTATCTCTTCACTATAATAATTATTAGTTATTTTAAATTAAAAATCCAGATACAAAATACTATTTCTTTTTTTTAAAAAAAGAATTTAACAAATACAAACTAGGCATTGCATAAATGGAGGCGGGATCCTAAAAGACCAAAAATTCTCAATTGTACAGTAAATTCTTGTTTGGGGTTTTTGACTTCACATAGTAGAACGACAATATAAAATTTTATTGAAAAACTTTTGCCGGAGTAATGTTCCGAAACAATAGGTCAATTTTATTCAGATGGAGTTACCATTAAAAAAACAAGGTGCGAAAAAAGCTGTTTTTCGCACCCTTTGTGCATCCTACCGGGCTCGAACCGGTGACCTGCTGATTAAGAGTCAGTTTCACGCTTCTGTAATCTATTGTTTATAAAGCACTTAATAATCACTGAAGTAGTTTTTGACGTAGTAAATTACATGGGATACTATAAAATCCCAGATACCTTTGATTGATTGTGGACTGGTACTTTAAAGGAAGTTGAGATTGCTTAATGGTTCACATTAATTCTTGGCTTGCGGTTGAGAATCGAAATATAATAATACTTATGAATTAACGGTTACCAAGGAGAAACAGGGATGGAGATGGTGAGAAGTAATTAATTTGAATTTCTCCATAGCTCTCCTCCTTAATATTAATTAGTATGAGAATCTTCTTACCGATTGCTACGGAAAATTAGTTTATATCGCTGAGAAATTAAATATAAGAGGAGCTGTAATTGACCAATTTAATTTGGCATAGATTTAAAATTAAGAATTCCAATCACGGCAATCAAAATAAGCTAATTTATAATTTATCATCATCTTTATGAAAAATTTTAATTCTACGAGTATGCAAGAATATAATGGACGATTGAAATGGTTTGGATACATATAAATGTAATTAACCTAGTCAATGAGATTTTAGACAGAATTTATTATAAGAGAAAACTCCTTGAGAAAGCAATATCCCATTATAATTTTTTCCTCTAATTTCTTGACTCTAAGTAATTAATAACTTTTTGTTTGTTTTAACTGTCTAGAATTAACACTTAATAATTACAATTTGTTATTTTTTTTTATAAGTTAATAGTGTTCTAAAATAAGTTGTAGTTTTTTTTCAATAAAACTGAGAGGTAAACTATGAATAAGGTTTTTACCATTCTAATACTTGCCTTTTTTATTATCGGAGTTGCTGCCGCGCAGGATACCCTTTATTATGAAACCGTTGCAAACGGATCTTTACAAAATACCTGGTATCCGTTATGGAACGGTAATAATATGGAAGTGGAATTTATGCCCGGTAACCCTAGTGGAGATTCGTGGGTAGGCAAGCTTGGCAATGATCTCTCCGGAGGAGGTGTCGGTTCAGCTTTTTCCGGTGATTTCACATGGACAGATTTTCGGCTTGAGGCGCAGGTTTATATTCCCGTTGATCCAAATACTGCTGCAACCTATTATGGAATTGAGTTCAGATTAGATTCGGTGGATAACGGCAGCTGCTATCAATTTTTGGCTAGGTTTAAGCAGGGTGTTCCCTCTCAGGCGTTGCGATTTCGTTCTCGTGTTGGTGCGATGCCGACGGTTATCAAGGATTGGACTGCAGCCGAAATACCAGGAGGAATACCTACAACCGATGGATGGCATCACCTGGCAGTAGAAGTGGAAGGAAATCAATTCAGATTCTTTTATGATGGGAACGAACTCCCCGGTGGTCCATACTCTGATGATACATTTACACATGGTTGGATAGGCACGTATGTATGGGACATGGCTGTTTCCCCTGCTTACCTTTTTATCGATGATATATATGTGATTAATACTGCTTCGGGTATACAGGATACGCGTAGCGGAATTATTTCTGGTTATGATTTGTATCAGAACTTTCCTAATCCATTTAATCCTAGTACTACTATCAGCTTCGAATTACCTGTTAGAGAGATGGTTGAATTAAACATTTATAACAGTCTTGGGCAAGAGGTCAGGAGTTTGATAGACAATGAATTTACAGCAGGAACCTATCAGGTTAAATGGAACGGCCTTGATGATTCTGGGCGGGAAGCACCCGCCGGAGTTTATTTTTATAAAATTCAAGCCGGAAACTTTCAGGCTACCAATAAAATGCTGTTGTTAAAGTAACAGTTATTTATTGAGACTAGATTTAACATGTGCTTATGAATAGAATTATTGTTTCTATTTTAACTTTTTTTCTTTTAAATGGAACTATACAGGGAACGGATCTCTTTATACCTGATGAAATCTACATCCAGTTTAAAAATGAGCCGGATGTTGATTCGGAAGGTCTATTTCAATTAAATCCTTCTGTAATTGCACTTTTTTCTGCAACGCCCATAATAGAAATTCACTCTGTTTTTCCAAAACCAGAATTGGACAACCGATTATCTGGAATGGAAAGGATTTACCGTATAAAAGTAGGCAATGCAGAAAATCTTGACAAGACGCTCCACTTGTTATCTGCAAATTCAAATGTGGTTTATGCTGAACGAATTTCGGTAAGACGAATGTTTGAAACACCTAATGATCCACTGTGGTATAGTCAGTATCATCTTCAACTTTTAAAAGTTGATTCTGCAAGAGGAATCCACACTGGTGACAGCAGCGTGGCCATTGCCATTATTGATGGAGGCGTTAACTATCTTCATGAAGATTTAAGAGCGGACATCTGGTTTAATACTTTTGAAGATTTGGACGGAGATGGATTTTTATCTCCCGGTGATATTGATAGTATTGATAACGATAATAATGGATTTATTGATGATGTAATCGGGTGGGATTTTGTCAATTTGCCGGGACAAGGTTGGCCAGGAGAGGATGATTCACTTGCAGATAATGAACCAATGGATTTTGGTGGGCACGGAACTCACTGTGCCGGGGATGCTTCAGCGGTAACGGATAATGGTTTGGGTATCGCATCGGTGGGTGGTGATTGCCGTATCATGTGTATTCGGGCCGGTATGACTGCTAGTAATGGTTTTGGTTATATCTATTACAGTATAGAGGGAATTTATTACGCAGCCTATAACGGTGCGAAAGTTATTAGTATGAGTTATGGAGGAAGTGGATTTTCTCAAACTGAACAGATTGCGATTGATTTTGCTCATAGCCTGGGGGTGATTTGTGTGGCAGCAGCAGGTAATGACAATAATAATATTCCTCAATATCCTGCTAATTATAATTATGTAGTGGCAGTAGCTGCAACTGATGAACAGGACCATAAAGCCGAATTCTCTAATTATGGCAGTTGGATTGATTTATGCGCACCCGGTGTGGGCATATTGTCAACCACTGTTGGTGGAGGTTATGGCAATCAAGGCGGAACTTCTATGAGCACTCCTATAGTTGCAGGATTAGCCGGATTAACTTCGGCGATGTTTCCCCAATACACAAATATACAGGTTATAGATCGAATGCTAACTAGCTGTGATGATATTGACAGTTTAAATCCTCAGTATGCCGGTCAGTTAGGAGCAGGGCGGGTAAATGCATATAAAACGTTGGATAAGGTAATTCGTTTATACTCATTTAGTATAAGTGATTCGGCATCAGGTAATAACAATGGTCGTTTGGATTACAACGAAACCGCGGGATTAGTACTAACACTCAAAAATACTTATGATGCTGTGACCAATGTCAATGCCACAGTTACAAGTTTGAATCCAATTCTTACAATTACAGATAGTTCATCTGCTTTTGGAAATATGTCATTGGGCAGTATTTCTAGTAATGAAAATGATCCATTTATACTAACTGTGGGAGCAGATACTAGTATAGAGTTTGCCCCAATCAAAATTAATATTACTGCAGATGGTGGATATCAGTATCAAAAGATTTTAGAATTACCCATTGGACAGAGAAATATCCTGATTGTTAACGATGATGACCCAATCAATTCATCAAAAATTAGTTATTATACTTTTGCGTTGGATAGCCTCCAAAAATCTTATGATATTTGGGATGTTCAGACACAAGGTAGTCCCGGGAATGATGAAAGCAATTATTCTACTATAATCTGGTATACTGGTGAAGCAGAACAGAATGTTTTAACTGGCGCTGAGCAATCTTTTCTGGAAAATTATTTTAATAATGGTGGGAAACTATTTTTAACCGGTCAAAACATTGCCTACGATTTGGTAGAACAACAAAACGGATTATCTTTTTTTGAAAATTATTTACACGCTAGCTACATTCAAAACAACTCCAATGATTACTCATTACAAGGATTAATAGGCGATCCTATTGGCTCAGGTGAAGTTTTTATTATATCGGGTTCCGGAGGAGCTAATAATCAGAATAGCCCTGATGTTGTTACCGCTATTTCGCCAGCCCAGCCTGCTATTTTGTATGAAGCAGGAAACCAAACCAATCAGGCAGCACTTTATTATTCCGGAATTTATCGACTAGTATATTTTGCTTTCGGTTGGGAAGGAATAAATGATTTAGGACCTGCAAAACGGGTAACAGTAATGCAGCGGGTGTTAAACTGGCTGGATCAGGTTAGCAGCATTGAAGATAAAGGAAAGTATCCAATATCTTATCATATAACTTTGTACCCAAGTTATCCAAATCCTTTTAATCCGCAAACAACTATTAAATTTGAATTACCTGTTACTGAAGATGTTGAACTCTCGGTTTACAATAACCTTGGACAGTTAGTCCGTAATTTATTGAGTGAAGAACTTACTCCGGGTGAATATCGAATCCAATGGGACGGTACAAATAATTTTGGCGAAGCTTGCAGCAGTGGAATTTATTATTTACGATTAAGTACTTCTAAGTCAATATTAACACAAAAAATGGTTCTACTTAAATAAAAACAAATTTGGTAATTTGTTATGAATAATAATTTGATCTTCAAATTACTGATTCTAATCATTCCTATTGGTTTAATCCTTCCTACACTAGCCGGTACCACTGGTAAAATATCCGGTATTGTTAAAGATGCAGAAACAAACGAACCCTTACCAGGCTGTAACATTATAATTGAAGGTACAACTCTCGGAGCCGCAAGTGACATTAATGGTGAGTTTTTCATTTTAAATATTCCTCCCGGTATATATACAGTACGAGCTTCAATGGTGGGTTATAAGCCCTACAGGATAGATAATGTACGCATATTAATCGACCTGACAACTTCATTGGAATTTATTATGCAAGTACAGGTGCTTGATATTGCGGAGGAAATTGTAGTTACTGCCGAACGCCCTTTAATCCAGAAAGATGTTACCTCTAAACAATCTATTATAAGTTCGGATGAAATTCTGAATATGCCGGTTAACAGCATCCAGGATATACTAACAACCAAAGCAGGTTTCACAACCGATTCTGATGGGCAGATACACGTTAGAGGAGGAAGAGTCGGTGAGATAGGGTATTTGATAGACGGTGTAAAAGTAGATGATCCTCTTTACGGAAGGTTCAGCAATACGTTAAATAAAGATGCTATTAATGAGATGGAAATAATAAGCGGAACATTCAATGCGGAGTATGGTGATGCAATGTCAAGTATCGTCAATTTAGTTACTAAAGATGGCGGTTCAACATTTCATGGTAAAGTCGAATACACTTCACCAATGATTAATGAATCACCCTATAGAAAAGCAAATCCTTTCCCTGAAGTTACTGATGAGGGTGAGTATGTAAGTAAGAATATGTATGATCAACAGATTATTCCCATTCCCGGTATGTTTAATTTATCATTGAACGGACCCGTTTTTTCAAAGCTGACTTTTTTACTATCAGGTGTTTACAGGAACGAGGACAGCTATCTTCCACATGGCTATAACGTTGAGGGAGACGGATTAGCTAAATTGACTTACACATTTAGTCCCACAATTAAACTTGCTCTATCGGGGCAGTTGACAGGAAGAGAATATCAGGGATACAGTCATCCCTGGAAATACTTTAATGATCACCAGACACATACCGAAATTAGATCTAATCGTCTTGGATTAATATTTACTCACACACTAAGTAACAGTTTCTTTTACGTTGCTAATTTTTCCCGCTTTGAAAATAACCAGTTGGTTCAGGTTGACAATAAACAGCCGGAAGATTATGAAATGGGAAGAACAGGTGAGACGGTTTATTTCTTTGTTTCTGGTGATGATTCTGAATATGCTGATAATACTACTGTTACCTACCGGGCTAAAGGAGATGCAACTTTTCAGGCGAACATTAATCATCAATTTAAAAGCGGTTTTGAATTAGTCGAGCATAATTTGAAAGTTTATGAAGAATCAGAACCGTGGCCGTCCGGTGCGCAATTTAAAGATGAGTATACTAAAAATCCTATTGAGTTGGCTGCATATATTCAGGATAAAATTGAATTTAATTATATTATCATAAACATTGGTTTACGTTACGATTACGCTGATCCGAAATCAACTATGTGGCCTAACATCTATCGATTTGGATATTTTGATGAAAATAATAATTGGGTTTTAGCAGATGAGGTTCCAGTGGAACCTAAAACACAACTTAGTCCACGCATAGGTTTAGCTCATCCAATCACTGAAGACGCGGTTCTTCATTTTTCTTACGGGCATTTTTTCCAGAATCCTGATTATAACTCCCTCTACTATAATCTGCAGAAAGATTTAAGCACATCTCTACCTTTAATTGGTAATCCCGATGTGAAGGCACAAAAAACTGTTTCCTATGAAGCCGGTATTAAATACAAATTAAGTGAAAGCTGGGCGCTAGATTTAACCGCGTGGTATAAAGATATAACAGATTTATTATCAACTCTCCAGATAAGTTATCTATCACAGGATTATGTTGTTTTTTATAATTCCGATTATGCAAGTGTAAAAGGTATTGATTTAACATTATACAAACGTTACAGCAATTATTTTTCAGGTTCGCTGGATTACTCTTATATGGTTGCCAAAGGAAATAACTCACAACCGTTAGGTGGATATTTTGATGCATTTGCAGGCGAGGAAATTCCTCACCAGGAATATTTTCTTGATTTTGACCAGCGTCATAAAATTGCTTTAAACTTAAACTTCAATATACCTGAGAATAGTGGTTTGGATATTCTTGGGTTAGATATTTTATCCAACTTCAATTTAAATGTTATAGTTAAGGTTAATAGCGGACTTCCTTATACACCATATGTAGATCCGACTGTTCGTATTGATGTAAATTCAGCAAGAAAACCATGGACATCAACTATAGATTTACGTGCTATAAAAACCATTCCGTTCGGAGGTGTTTCTGCCGCAATATTTTTGGAAATAACAAATCTCCTGAATACTGAGAATGTTGTATTTGTTTATTCACGTACAGGGAAGCCATTTGATACAGGCGAATCGGGGCTTGTAGGTTCATCACCGGACGCTGACCATAATCCGGCACATCTAGGACCTCCACGTATTATTAAACTTGGTGCTCAAATTATACTGTAACCAAAGGGAAATTATATGTTTAGATTTTTAATTAAATGTTTCATCCTGATCGTTTTTTTTATTTTAGTTTCAGGGTCTGCTTTTTCACAGGTTCCAACTTGTGAAAGCTGCCATAGAGACAATAGTATTAAAAACCTTGTGCCTCTGTTTAGACCCGAATCCAATGAAGAGAGAGGTATTGGGATACAGGATAAAGGACAGATTGCAAACTACCTTGGGAATTACGGTGTCCTTTCAAATTTTCATGAATATTTTAATGAAGCTATCCGCTGGCCTGCTGCGGCGGGGGACCAAACTCATTATTGTTTTGGGCTGGGATTAATCGTTGCCTCTAAAGGTAACGTAATAACTTCCGTCATTGGTGCAGCGACTGAAAAGTATGATTGGTCACCGAAGGATGGTTCACGCGGACAAATTTTTTCAGGTGATGTAACTGCCCCTCCCCCTGATGAAACACCTTTTCTTGCGATGAGCGATAATCCGGAAACCTGGCCTGAAGGTTACTTTGATGATATTGGTAGCTGGGTAAGTACTCCCGGTGAACGTCACTGGCCGGGAAAGTTCAGGATTAACATTGATGAGTCTTCACCAGATTTTGGTAAAGAGGTTGAAGGTGAATTTGTATCAGATCGTGATATTTATTCTGTCTTCAATGATGAGGATAACTCGAATCCAAAAGGATCTCTTGGTGTTGAAGTTGAAGAGATGGCATATACTTACGGACGTCCTTATGCTGAAGATATGCTTATCTGGGAATTTACAATACATAATAAAAGCGGGCAGCAGCTTGATAGTGTCTATGTTGGCTATTATGCTATTTTCAGACCGGATTTTGATAACAAGGATTATATAAATATCATCGACAGTAAT
>Ga0307423_1000581_pt1 | contig 24604 bp, 18 predicted proteins | sample SalMarWE160310MG_FD_202154 | JGI IMG/M metagenome (GOLD analysis project Ga0307423, IMG submission 202154) | Salt marsh sediment microbial communities from the Plum Island Ecosystem LTER, Massachusetts, United States - WE1603-10 | ecosystem: Environmental > Aquatic > Marine > Intertidal zone >...
GATAGCGGCAGATTGTTCCGAAGAGATTGTTAGAGCTGCCCTGGATGGCGCGTGCTTCGACCGTTATGCGCACGTCCTGCAAATCGACGCCCGGCAAGGACCAAACCATGGTTTGATTTGTGAAGACCCGCATACGGTACGCTCCATCGACGTACTCCGCCTCATAGGTTTCATCTCTGTATCGGTCCCAGCCGCTGGATGGAAGCGAGAAATCATCCTGAAAGAGGACATTGCCCGGCGCGACGGACGGTTGGAGCCAGGTACAGGCTGCCAGGATCAGCACGAATCCCGTAAATAAAAGACACGCCTGCAGAAAGCGGATCAGCTTAGAGTGCCAGATATGCATGCGCTGGATTGTAGCACGGCGGGATCGTGAGATGACAGCCTATGGACTTACCGCAGCACATTTTCAATCCCGCGCTGAGCAAGGTCGCCGGCTGAGCTATCCGGGTCAAGCTGTTCGGCAGCCCGGAAAGCCGCCAGCCCGGATTGTGCATCGCCTTGATGAATGCGCAGCAGTCCCAGGTGGTATTGGGTTTGGGCACGCCCAGGTTGGAGCCGAACCGCCCGAAGAAGCAGGCGTTCTGCCAGGAGCAGATCCCCCTGCAGTAGGTGCGCGTAGCCAAGGGTGTCGAGAGCGACCGGATCGTTCTTCGATAGCGTGACAGCGTTGCGGGCTGCCGGTATGCCGAGTTCCGATATCTTAACTTCATATGCGAGGGAGAATTGGGCTAACAAACGCCAGAAACGTGAATCGGTTGGAGCAAGTTGGGTGGCTCTTAGGTAGGCTGCCTCCGCCAAATCGAGCGAGCCATTCGCGGCATAGATTGAGGCTAACTCAGCGGCAATTCCTGGATTCCCTGCATCAAGACTGGTGGCGATCTCCAATTCCCGGATCGCACGCACCAGATTTCCTGACGCCAGGTAATGTTCCCCCAGGAAAACATGCGGCAGCGCGGCATTGGGAGCAGCCTGGGCTGCCTGGTTTAGTTCTGCCAGTCCATCGAGCCCCTGTTGTTCGCGTGCCAGTCCCAGGTATGCGCGAGCCTCGGTATAGTCCGGATCCAGCGTAACGGCTTGTTGAAATGCGAGCGCGGCAAAGCGCCATTCTCCCGACCGGGCAAAAATCTGGCCAATTTGTGCCAGCGCATACGCAGGTTCCGATGCGTTTTCCTCCGAGTCCAGAATGTCTAGAAGTTCGAGGGCTTGGTCTGCGCCTGCCTCATCTCGAAGGATGATTTCACGCAGCTTGTCCACCGCTTGCTCTGGATCTACGATGGATTGTAAAAAAGCCTGCTTCCTCTGCCATTCACCGGTTGATAGGCCGGCCGCCTCAACCGCTGAAAGTACGTATTGAAGGTTCTCGTAACTCGATCCGTCATCATATTGAGCTGCAAAGCGTTCCAGATCAGTCCGGGCGGCAGGGCATCTCTCCAGCAGTCCATCCCATCCACCGACAGGTGCTTCAAGGAATTGCAGATTGGTCCGGTCTTCCAGGCAGTTAGCCTCATTCGTCATCCGAATTTCCTGCGGCAAGTCTGCCAGATAGGCTTTTGCCTGCTGGGGCTGGTTGATGAGCAGTGCCAGTTGAGCACCTTCGAGAGATAAGGATCTTAGTTGAGGTTGGATCGTTAATGCTTTTTGAAGGTGATCAAGAGCGGCTTCAATATGCCCCGAAGCCGCTGCGGTTTCTGTTTGGTGAATTGGGTCAACAATCAGGTGAGGAACTGGTCCCGGCATCGTGGCCAGCAGGAACATGAATATGGACAGCAGCAGCAACCAGCGGCGCTGCAGGATTTCCAGCAAGGTTTCCAAGGTCTATCCTCGCCGCCATTATAGCGTCAGCCTCGATAGAGCGAGAGCATGACCGCCCGGATGTGAAGCGCTTAATCATCTCTTCCACCTCCTTCTGGTTGTCTGCTTGTATCGGACAAACTATAATCGTGTTAACTTTCACGGGAGGTCTTTGAATGGATTTTGGTCTCTCTCAAGAGCATGAGATGGTACGGAGGATGGTTCGCGACTTTGCGGCAAAAGAGGTTTATCCGGGCATCAAAGAAGCTGATCGAAATCAGGAAATGGATCCGCAAGTGCTGCCGCGAATGGGCGAACTGGGGATCCTGGGTATCTGCATTCCCGTTCGATACGGTGGCCAGGGGATGGATTACTTATCACTGGGTCTCGTTTGTGAAGAATTAGAGGCCGTCGATACTACCCTGCGCGTTGTGATGTCGGTACATACAGGCCTGGCCAGCATGACGCTGCTACAGTGGGGATCTGAAGATCAGAAGCGGCGCTTCCTGACCCCGCTGGCAAAAGGTGAGCTGATCGGCTGCGGCGCGTTCTCTGAGCCCGGGGCTGGCTCTGACTTTTCGCATATTTCCGCTGCCGGGAAGCGCAAGGGCGATTCCTACGTTCTTAACGGCGAGAAGATGTGGATTTCGCTGGCTACCAAGGCCGATCTGGCGATGGTCACCGTTCGCACCAACCCGGAAATCGAGAAAGCCAGCGCAGGCTTGACGACGTTTGTCGTTGAGCTGGACCGACCTGGCATCACACGTGGTGACATTCATGGCAAGCTTGGCGTACGAGCCGGCTCAACAGGATGGATCTCTTTTCAGGATGTGGAGGTCCCACTTGAAAATCGGGTTGGGGAGGAAGGGGAGGGATTTAAGGTCACGATGTCGGCTTTTGACTCGGGCCGGTATACAGTCGCCGCTGGCGCGACAGGCTTGATCCGGGCTGCGCTTGAAGCCAGCCTGGCCTACGCCCGTGAGCGGAATGCCTTTGGTAGACCGATCAGCGACCATCAGCTGATACGGCAAAAACTCGCCACAATGCGCCGGGAGTATGAGATCGCCCGCCTGCTTTATCTGCAAGCCGGATGGCTGAAAAATGCGGGGGAGCGAAATACGCTTGAGACTTCATTCGCCAAGCATTTTGCGACAGATGCCTCCTTTCGGGCTGCATCGGAGGCAATCCAGATTCACGGTGCCTATGGCTTCAGTGATGAATATGATGTCGAGCGTTATATGCGTAATGCACGCGGCGCGATGATTTACGAAGGCAGCAATGAAATCCAGACCCTGATCCAGGCCGAGTATGCCCTGAAGGAGCGGCAGGATAAGCCGCTGAGAATGGAGATGCCTGCATACGATGCCGAGATTTGGCAAGCAGGATAATGTGGATCCGCTAATCGAATCTGTATCAGCCTCACCGGTTGATACACCACTGCAGCAAAGGAGGACCCATTGAAAATCGTCGTCTGTGTCAAGCAAACCCCGGATACGGCCGCGACCGTTACCGTCGAAAACGGGGTCGTGTCATGGGGGGACGCCCCATTGGTCATCAACCCATGGGATGAGTACGCTGTGGAAGAAGCCCTGCGCATCAAAGAACAGCAGGGGGGAACAGTGGCAGCGATCAGCCTGGGGCCTGAGGATGCCCGGGAAGCATTGAAACATGCCCTGGCGATGGGTTGTGATGAAGCCGTGCTGATCAGCGACCCATCCCTGGCGGGGCTTGATTCGCTCGGCGTCTCGGCTGTCCTCGCAGCAGGGGTCGGCAAAGTGGGTGACGTTGACCTGGTCTGTTTCGGACGGGCATCGGTCGACAACGACACGGGAATCATGGGTTCCCAGGTTGCCCGCCGGCTGGGCTGGCCAGCGCTAACGCTGGTTTCGAAAGTGGTCTCGATCGATGGTAGCTCCAAGACAATCGAAGTTGAGCGCATGCTTGAGGAAGGACGCCAGCAGGTTTCGTCCACCCTTCCAGCGGTGCTCAGCGTTGTCAAGGAGATCAATGAACCCCGCTATCCCTCTTTCATGGGAATTCGGAAAGCCTCCAAGGCAGAAATTCCGGTCTGGACTACTTCCGATCTGGGGATCGGGGAGGTGCCCAGCCCGGCGCTTGCCTGGCCTGAGATCTATGCCCCGGCCAAGGTCGAAACGAAATGCGAGTTCATCGAAGGCGATTCGGCCGAAGCGATTGCAGCCAAGCTTGCTGACCGCTTGCTGGAAGAGAAGGTGATCTGATGACAAACGATATTCTGGTATACATCGATCACTTCAAAGGTGATCCACTGCCTGCATCCTGGGAGGCCGTAGGAGCGGCGCGAAAGTTAGCCGCGGATCTTGGTGGTTCAGTAGTAGCCGTTGTGCTCGGCGCAAGCGTCTCGGATTTGGCCGCTGCGGCCATTGCTCACGGGGCAGACGGAGCGCGCATCGTCGAGGATCCACTCCTCGCAGAATTCCGCCCTGAACCTTATGCCGACGCGCTGAAGACGATTGCCGCCAACGCCGAGATGCTGATCTTTCCATCTTCCGGCCGGACGCGCGAGCTCGCGGCAATGGTGGCCGTCGACCTCGAAACCGGGGTCGCTCCAGATGTGATTGAGCTCGAAGTAATAGATGGGCAGGTCATCGCCACACGCCCTATTTATGCTGGCAAGCTGCTGAGCAAGATCGTTGCGAGGGATAAAAGGCCTCTTATCTTAGCTCTGCGCAGCCGTGCATTTCCCAAGTTGGACGCCGACGCTTCCCGCTCAGGCGATATCGTTACGGTCGAGCCGGAAATTAACGCTCCCAAGACGGAAGTCAAAGGTTACTCAGACGCCGAGGTTGGGGTCAGCCTGACGGACGCGGCGGTCATCGTCTCGGGAGGGCGCGGAATATCCAACAACCCCAAGCTCTCGCCGCCGGCCGAGATCACGGACGAGAAGGAGATCGAAGTCTGGAAGGCTCAGCAGGGCTTTAAGCTGATCGAAGCTCTTGCGAGCGTGCTTGGCGGGGCGGTTGGTGCAAGCCGGGCCGCAGTCGACGCGGGCTACATTCCTTACGCTCACCAGGTAGGACAGACGGGTAAAGTCGTATCGCCAGACTTGTATATTGCCTGCGGGATATCGGGCGCGATCCAGCACCTGGCAGGGATGCGCACCTCGAAGACCATCGTTGCCATCAACAAGGATGGCGATGCCCCAATCTTCAAGCTGGCTCGCTTTGGAGTGGTTGGTGACCTGCACGAAGTCGTGCCAGCACTGACCGAGGCTTTCAAGGAACGTCTTCAAGGATAAGCCAGGGTTAATAGAAAATTGATCTCGATCGGCTGCACGGTCTGGCCATAATGGACCGTGCAGCTTTTCGATTTTTAAGACCCGCCGTTGAAAGCCACCTCTGCTACAATGAGTTACTGACTTGCTCATCTGACTAGGGAGACGGCAATGGCTCCGAGTGGTGCATTTACCTTTGTACTTCATTCGCATCTGCCCTATGCCCGCCAGGCCGGGAGATGGCCACACGGCGAGGAATGGCTGCACGAAGCAGCAGCCGAGACTTACATCCCGCTTTTAGATGCCCTTAACCGCCTGCGGGCAGACCGGGTCCCGGCCAAGCTGACCCTCACATTAACTCCTGTTCTTTTAGAGCAGTTAGCAGATGCCGATGTCCAGAAGAACTTTGAAACCTATCTCATCGATCGCATCACAGCAGCAAAACAGGACCTCAAGCGCTTCGCGGAAGAAGATTTTGAGCAGCAGCGGGCGCTCGCAAGGTTCTATCTCGATTGGTACGAACATACGTTGAAACAGTTTAAGGAGACTTACGCCGGGAATCTCGTTCCAGCGTTTAAAAAACTGCAAGATGACGGTCTAATTGAAATCGTTACCTGCGCTGCAACCCATGGATATCTTCCGCTGCTCGATCGGGATGAATCGATCAACTTGCAGCTGAAAACAGCAGTCGAAAACTACCACCGTCATTTTAAACGCTACCCACGGGCGATCTGGTTGCCCGAATGCGCCTACCGGCCAGCTTATGTGACCGAATCGGGGCGGGTGCGGCCTGGGCTCGAACATTGGCTCGCCCTGCAGGATCTGCGCTTATTCTTCGCTGAAACCCACATGATCGAAGGTGGTCGACCAGTCGGTGTCGCCGCCGGAGAGGCAATCGGACCGTATGGGGCGGTCATCCGGCGCTACCTGGTTCCCTTCAGCGATGTCCAACCTGAGAAGCACGCGACAACATACCAGCCGTACTATGTCAGCGGAACGGATGTCGCTGTCATCGGTAGGAACAACAAGACCGGCCTGCAGGTCTGGAGTGCCGATTGGGGATATCCGGGAGATTTTGATTACCGGGAATTTCACAAGAAGGATGGCGTTTCAGGCCTGCAGTACTGGCGCGTGACTGGCGCCGGAGTAGACCTGGGCCAGAAGGAACTCTACCATCCCAAGTGGGCTGCGGGAAAGGTGGAATCCCATGCTGAACACTTTGCGAACCTGGTTGAAGCCGAGCTTGAAAATTACCAGCATCAGCATGGAGGTCCCGGCATTATCTCGGCAAATTATGACACCGAGCTTTTCGGTCATTGGTGGTTCGAAGGTGTTTCCTGGTTGGAGGCTGTTCTGCGCCACCTGGCAGCGAATGACAAGGTTGAGCTCGTAACTGCTTCCGAGTATATCGAAGAACATCCTCCGGAGATCGCCCTGAACCTTCCAGAAGGGTCCTGGGGCGCGGGCGGGACCCATTTTGTGTGGAACAACGCCGATACACAATGGATGTGGCCTGTGATCCACGCTGCAGAGAAGCGCATGGCAGAGGTGGTCGCACAGAATCGCAAGGCTGCCGGCGCAACCGAGCTTGTGCTCAACCAGGCCGCTCGCGAGCTGCTCCTGCTTCAATCCTCGGATTGGCCTTTCCTGGTAACGACCGGGCAGGCTCGAGAGTATGCTATCGAGCGCTTTCGCGGCCACGTCGATCGCTTTGAGCTGCTGCTTGATTCGCTTGAAACACCGCATATAGCTGATGTTGAGGCGATCTGGGAGAAAGATAAGCTCTTCCCGGAAATTGATTTCAGGTGGTTCCAGGCTTGAAAATTCTATTTCTCGCAGCTGAGGCAACCCCATTAGCAAAGGTAGGTGGCCTGGCCGATGTTGCGGGTGAACTTCCGCGTGAACTCGTCCGGCGAGGTTTCGATGTCCGGTTGGCGATGCCGATGCATGCAACCATCGATCGTTCGGCGTATCCATTCCTCGAATTGTGTCGGTTTCCGGTTGGACGTTCTGGCTTCGAAATCGAAGCGGTAATTTACAAACTCGAGCTGGAGGGGGTCCAGCTCTGGTTGATTGATGGCGAACCAGTGCGGGTGGTGCCCGCAGTTTACGGCCAACCAGCACAGGACGGCGAGAAATATGTATTCTGTGCCAAGGCAGCGTTGTTGGCTTGCGAGGTCTGCAGTTGGCAGCCCGAGATCCTGCATGCGAACGACTGGCATGCAGCCGCTGCGATAAACTTCCTGGACCGGTGGCGAGAAGAGAGCTCAACCTGGTCAGGTGTCCGAAGCCTGCTTACGATCCACAACCTGGCGTACATGGGGAGTGAAAATGCAAGAGCCGCCTATCAGGTTCCCCAAAGCCACAATCCTGCGCTTCCGGATTGGGGCACGAACCTCCCGCTTCCCTCTGGAATTGCCACTGCCGATTGGGTAAGCACGGTCAGTCCAAGCTACGCGCAGGAAATCCAGACCGCAGAATACGGCTGCGGCCTCGAGCAATTGCTCGCGGCGCGTGCCGATCGGCTGCTGGGCATCCTGAACGGCATCGATACCGAGGTTTGGAATCCCACAACCGACGGCACGCTTGATCAGAGTTTTTCCATGGAGACAATTGAAATCCGACAGGAGAATACTTTCGGCCTGCAGCGTGAGTTAGGTCTCCCGCTGGACGGTTCTCCGCTGATAGGCATGATTACCAGGCTTGATCATCAAAAAGGCGTTGACCTGGCGCTCCAGGCACTGGATCAGATCGCCGGAGAGGCGTGGCAGTTTGTCTTGCTCGGGACCGGTGATCAGGCGCTTGAGGTTCTGGCGAATGAATTTGTCGAGCGCTATCACCTGCGTGCCAGGGTCTTGCTGCGCTTTGACGCCTCAATCGCTCGCAGATTGTATGCGAGCTGCGATATGCTCCTGATCCCTTCCCGTTATGAACCATGCGGATTAGCCCAGCTTATCGGGATGCGTTACGGTGCGGTTCCGGTCGTGCGTGGAACCGGCGGCCTGAAGGATTCGGTTCCTGATGTTGATCAAGAATCCAATGGAACTGGCTTTGTGTTTGATGCTGCCGACGTTCATGATCTGGTCGCGTGTCTCCTGCGCGCGCTGCGTGTGTTCCAGGATAAGAATCGCTGGCGCAAGATCCAGGTGGAGGGTATGAGCCGCGACCACTCTTGGAAGCGGACGGCCGATGACTATTCTGGCCTATACCAGAAGCTGCGCGATGGCGAAAGATAACCTCCCGATCGAATCGGTCATCCAGGAGCGACGCGGCGGCTTGCTCCTGCATCCAACTTCGTTGCCCGGCCCTTATGGCTGTGGGACCCTTGGGAAGGCGGCCGAGCGCTGGCTGGATTGGCTTGAGGCCGCGGGTATGCGCGTCTGGCAGTTCCTGCCGCTGGGACCGACCGGCTATGGAGATTCCCCGTACCAGAGCTTTTCCGCGTTCGCTGGAAATTCCAATCTTATCGATCTTGAACAACTCCTTCAGCAGGGAATCCTGGAACCAGACGACCTTCAGCCAATTCCAGAGTGGACGGCGAATATCGATTACGGGCAATTTTTGGCATGGAAATGGCCAATCTTACAACTTGCTGCGCAACGGTACTTGGAGCGTGTCGATCAATCGACGCGCGCAGAGTTTAAGAATTTTACGGATGAACAGAAGTACTGGCTTAAGGATTTTGCATTGTTCATGAGCTTGAAAGAGGCCAATGACGGGCGGGCCTGGACTGAATGGGATAAAGGTTTTGCGCACCGTGTGCCAGAGGCGATGGATAATGCGCGTGAGCGATTTTCGGATAGGGTCGAGCACGAACAGGTGCTCCAGTTTATCTTTCACCGACAGTGGGCTAAGATCCGCCATCGGGCGCAGCAGCTCGGAATCACCCTTGTCGGGGATATGCCTATTTTTGTTGCACATGATTCGGCGGAGGTCTGGTCGCATCCCGAGCTCTTCCGTCTTGGACCGGACAGCATGCCAGACGTGGTCGCGGGGGTCCCGCCTGATTATTTTTCGAGCACAGGCCAGCGATGGGGAAACCCACTTTACCGTTGGGACGAAATGGAGCGCACGGACTATGACTGGTGGGAGCGCCGATTAAGAGCGGCTCTCGAACTATCCGATGTCGTGCGCCTCGACCATTTCCGGGGATTTTCGGCCTACTGGGAAATCCCGGCCGAGGACGACACTGCGGTCTCCGGTCACTGGGTAAAGGGCCCGGGGGAAAGGTTGCTGGGGCGGCTGTTGGAGGCGCTTGGCAGGCTACCCCTTCTAGCTGAAGACCTGGGTGTGATCACGCCCGATGTCGAGGCTCTGCGTGAATCCTTAAACTTGCCCGGGATGAAGGTACTGCAGTTTGGACTGGAGGGTGCCCCGGACAATCCTTATCTCCCGCACAATTATTCAGAGAATTGCGTCGCCTATACCGGTACTCATGATAACGATACCAGCGTGGGGTGGTACAAGAACAGCAGCGAAGGGACGCGAGATTTTTGCCGCCGCTATCTGGCCAGCAACGGCGAACACATCGCACAGGATATGATGCGCGCCATCTGGTCTTCATCGGCTGGGTGGGCTATCGCCCCGATGCAGGACGTTCTTGAACTGGGTTCAGAAGCGCGTATGAACGCCCCTGGCTCTACCGTGAACAATTGGAGCTGGCGGCTGCCTGAACCTGCACTGACCGATGACCTCGCGGCGAGCCTGTTCGATTTGAATTGGATTTATGGACGAACGGCATCCGAACCTCATCAACTCTGACACTCTGAGCACCGGCAAGAACCATTTATCCGTTCCTCGCTGGCCGGCAGGTACCGATGCAGCCGATCGGTCGTGCTGGATCTGCGGGGGAAGAACCATTTACCTGCAGTGCAAGATTATTTGTGTGAATTGTGGGTTCACCCGTGACTGCTCTGATCCTTGAAATTAGAAGCATCGACGAGTTTGAGTAAGTTTCATGGTAATACCCGAAATTCAAGGAGGCCTGGATGCTGCTGGGAGTGATCAGCGACACGCATGACAATGTCTGGAAGATCGAGGCGGCGATCCCGCATCTACAAGAGGCAGGAGCAATTCTGCACTGTGGCGACCTGTGTTCACCTTTCGTGATCAAACGTCTCGGTGCCGGGTTGGGTGATCAGCCGATCCACGTCGTATGGGGAAATAACGAAGGTGATAAATTAGCGATCGCTCGAGTGGCCGAGAATTTTCCAAATGTCACCCTTCATGGACAGGTGGCCTTGCTCGAGTTGGGAGGGTTGCGCATTGCTGTGAATCACTACCCGGAGATTGCGAACGAATTCGCCGCTTCAGGTCATTTCGATCTGGTGTGCTACGGGCATGATCACAGCGCGCATCTGAGCACGATTAACGGCTGCACCTTGCTCAACCCCGGAGAATTAATGGGTTTGAAAGGCCGCAGCAGCCTGGCGTTATTCGATACCAATACTCGCGGGGTGCGTTGGGTCGATCTCTAAGCTCGGACCCTCATGCCAGCATTCGGCGGATCAACCAATATTCGCCCAATCCTGCAACAGGTCCCTGCTGCCTGGTCAGTCCACGACCGGGTAGCCAGCTGCAATCCAGGATTGAATTCCACCCAGGTTGAATACCGGTCCGTACCCAGCATTAACAAGAATCTGGGCTGCCGTCGCGCTGCGGTTTCCGGTGCGACAGTAGACAACGAGTGGAGTTTCGTGTGTCACCTCACCCAGACGTTGCGAAAGTTCTTCAACCGGGATGTTGACGGCACCTTCGATGTGCCCGGAGGCGAATTCCTCCGGAGTTCGCACGTCGATCAGGAGATGCTGTTGATCTGCGCCAAACTGCGCTTCATACCCTTGTGGTGAGAGCAGTTCAACGACCCAGGGGGTGCTCGGAGCGCTGGTCGCACAAGCAGCAAGTGTGAAGGAAGCTATTAGAAGGAGCATCAGTGAAGTTATTGGGATGCGCGATGGATGTAATTCTTTGTGGATGGACTGGATCATCATTTGGGCTCCGCCCTCCGGCAGCTGTGGACCGCTTTGTTTTTTGACCTGCTTAAGTAGGATGACATCATAACCGATCGGTCGCCGGTAGGTAAGGTACGCTCGCTCAGACTTTGAGGGCTTGTTTACTTTCCCTGGATTCCAAAGCCAGAAACAAGAGATGTAATGCAAACCCCCGCTGTACGCAGCGGGGGTTCAGCGCCCCTGCGGCGACTCGAACGCCGGCATCTGCCTCCGGAGGGCAGCGCTCTATCCACTGAGCTACAGGGGCTTTCAAACCTGATTGTAATTCAACCGCTGGTCATGCTCAAGGTCAGGAACTTTCGGTTGATCGTGAACCGGCATCCATAACAGCAACGGCAGCCATGCGAACGATGTCAGCAACGTCATCACCGGTTTGCAGGACGTGAATCGGAGCATCGATCCCAAGCAGGATTGGGCCGATCGCCTGGGCTTTGCCCAGGCGGGCCAGGAGTTTATAAGCGATATTGGCCGCCTCCAGCGATGGGAAAACGAGCACATTGGCATCTTTGACCTGGCTGAAGGGGTAACGCTGATCGACAATCTGCGGTACGACTGCCGTATCAGCCTGCATCTCGCCATCCACCTGCAGATCCGGTCGCTTTTCGCGTATTAACTCGACCGCGCGCCGGACTTTTTCCGAGAAGGGATGGCGGGTGCTGCCGAAATTGGAGAACGAAAGCATTGCCACGCGCGGTTCGAGTTCAATTTGCTTTGCGAAATCCGCTGCGAGGCAGGCTATCTCTGCCAGGTCCTCGGCGGTTGGGTTGATGTTAACCGTCGCGTCGGTGAAGATAAAGACCCGGTCCTCGACGATGATCAGGTATACGCCGGCCGCGCGGCCTGCACCGTCCCGAGTGTGGAAGATTTCTAATGCCGGTCGGATGACCTCGGGGTAGTCGTAGGTCAGACCGGCTACGAAGGCATCTGCATGGCCCTTCGCGACCATCATCGGCCCGAAGACGTTCGGGTTGCTTAACCGGCGCTGGGCGTGAGCTAATGTGATCCCTTTTCTTTCCCGTAGATCGAAATACGCCTCGGTAAGTTCGCCAGCTAGATCAGAGGTCGCGGGATCGATTACTTTCAGGTCCACCGATAAGCCAAGATGTTCGATCCGCTCCTGTACGACATCTGGTCGCCCAAGCAGGATTGGTTCACCGATGCCTTCGTCAATCACCTGGGCTGCAGCCCTGATAACTTTGTCCTCTTCGCCTTCACCAAATACAACCCGCTTGGGCGCTTTGCGCGCTTCGTTCATGATAAATTGACGGACGCGCGCGCCTTTCCCCTGTCGCAATGCCAGTTCCTCACGATATTCGTCCAGGTTGATCGTGATGCGAGCGACGCCGCTTTCCATTGCCGCACCGGCGACAGCTGGCGCCTCCCAAAGCAGTACCCGCTGATCGAAAGGCTTTGGAATAATGTAATCAGGCCCGAACTTCAAGCGATCCAGGTTATAGGCATGCAGCACGCTGTCCGGGACATCTTCCTTTGCCAGGCTGGCTAGCGCTCGGGCTGCGGCAACTTTCATCTCTTCGTTGATTGCCCTGGCGCGGACATCGAGCGCGCCCCGGAAGATGAACGGGAATCCAAGGACGTTATTAATCTGGTTGGGGTAATCGCTGCGGCCTGTTGCGACGATTGCATCCGGCCGGACTTCCTTAGCCAACTCGTACTTGATCTCAGGATCCGGGTTGGCCATTGCAAAGATCAGGGGGCGGGGAGCCATGCTTTTCACCATCTCGGCCGTCAGGATATCAGCCACGGATAAGCCGTAAAATACGTCCGCCTCGCGTACAGCATCCGCCAGATCACGGGCATCCGTCTCCACGGCAAAGCGTTCCTTGTATTTGTTCATTCCGGTCTCGCGGCCGTGGTAGATGACACCTTTGCTGTCGACGAGCGTGATGTGCTCGCGCTTCACGCCCAGGCGCACCGCGAGCTCCGAGCATGAGATCGCCGAAGCCCCCGCGCCCGAGACCACTACTCGAATCTCGCCCGGATCCTTCTCAACGATCTCGAGGCCGTTCAAGAGGGCTGCCCCGGAGATGATCGCAGTCCCGTGTTGATCATCGTGAAAGACGGGAATGTCGAGCATTTCCTTCAGCTGCTCCTCGATGTAGAAGCACTCGGGTGCCTTGATGTCCTCCAGGTTGATTCCCCCAAAAGTAGGGGCAATGTTCGCGACGACTTTGATCAACTCATCTGGATCATGCGTCTCCACCTCGATATCGAACACATCGATATCGGCGAAGACTTTGAATAACACCCCTTTGCCTTCCATCACGGGCTTCGAGGCGAGAGCCCCACGATCGCCTAAGCCGAGAATGGCTGTGCCGTTTGAGATGACTGCGACCAGGTTCCCCTTGGCCGTAAATTCGTAGGCTGTTTCTGGATCGCGTTCGATTTCAAGCACCGGTTCGGCCACACCGGGCGTATAGGCCAGTGACAAATCGCGCTGTGTCTCCAGCGGTTTTGTCGGAGTCACCTGGATCTTTCCAGGCCTCCCCCGGCGATGATATTCAAACACCTCTTCCTTCGTTATCGTCATGGGTACTTCTCCTTCCAAACCTGCAACATGGGAGGGGCAGTGATCGAGTCCCCCCTCAACCAGGCTTTCTGCACATCCATTTAACCACGAATGCGCAGCGAAGGTGCGCAGCCTATTGACTTCGAGTGATCGGCTGTGCTACAGTAAAACTACCGACCGGTCGGTAGGGAGTTTCATTGCAGCAAGCGGACATCATTCAGGCTGCGGCCCAGATATTCCGCCAGAAAGGCTACCACGGAACCTCGATGCAGGATATCGCAGACGCCGTGCAGCTTCAAAAGGCGAGCCTCTATTATCATATCTCCGGCAAACAAGAAATTCTCGTTTCAATCCTTGATCACGCCCTGGACCTGATGATCGCTGACCTGGAAGGTGTGATCGCTGCCGATACTTCACCTGCCGAGCAACTTCACCAGGCGATGTCAACATATGTAGGACGGCTCGCCGCCGACGCGGATCTCGCCGCGGTTCTCCTGCTCGAACATCGCAGTCTGGATGCAGAGGCGCGCTCTTCCCATATCCGCCGCCGTGATCGCTTCGAATCCCTCTGGCGGGGGATCATTCAGCGTGGAATCGAACAGGGAGATTTTCGACCTCAGGACCCACGTCTGGCCACATTTGCACTGCTCGGCGTGCTTAATTGGACCATCACATGGTTCAGACCAGAGGGGGATTTTACTCCAGACCAGATCGCGAATTTATATACCGACCTTTTTCTCCACGGTCTTCTCGCGAATCAAATGGAGGAGGCCTCTTGACAGCTCCGGTCGAGCGATTCGAAACCGTGTCCGGTGGCCGGATTTACCGCCTGCCGCTTGATCTATTTCCAGGGCTCAAAGGCTACTCCCACCTGATTATTATCGGGGAAGTCTGCGCATTATTCGATGTTGGATCGGGTTTTGGTGACTCGAATGAACAGCTCGAGGCCGGACTTGTTGCAGTGCAGCAGGAGTTCGGAGAGCCGATTGGATGGGATTCGCTGACCCATGTACTGATCTCACATGGGCATATCGACCATTTTGGCGGGCTGCACTTCGTCCGGGAGAGAACGCAAGCGCTGCTTGGCATCCACGAACTTGATCGGCGGGTTCTGAGCCAATACGAAGCCCGTGTCGCGTACGTCGCCCACAGGCTGCATGAGTTCTTCATCGAATGCGGGGTCCCGGAGACAAAACAGGAAGAGCTGATGGCGCTCTACCTGCTGAACAAGCAGCTTTTCCGCTCGATCAGTATCGACTTCACGTTCGAAGCGGTCGGGATGCAAGTTGGCCCCATTTCGTTGATCCACGTTCCCGGTCATTGCCCGGGGCAGGTCATGGCGGTCGTCGACGACATCCTGCTCTCGGCGGATCACATTCTTAAACAGACAACGCCCCACCAGGCGCCGGAGCAGCTCACATTGAGCACCGGTCTTGAGCACTACATCACATCGCTGAAGGCGGTCAAACCATTGGCCGACCGTATTCAGGTAACCCTTGGCGGTCACGAGCGGCCGATTCAAGATCTCAAGGGAAGGATCGATCAGATTTTGAATGGACATGATGAACGCATGAAATTGATCCTCGACCTGACCGAAGAGCCAAAGACAATTTATGCCATCAGCGAAGCCCTTTTTCCTGTAACAAGTGGATACCACGAACTTCTGGCGTTGGAAGAGGCTGCGGCTCATGTGGAGTACCTGCATTCACGTGGCCTGCTCTGCCTGATCAATGCCGATGACATCGAGCATAACTATGAGATCGCCTTGAAGTTTGGACGCTGTGACCGTTCCAACCATGAACCGTTGCTCTAAAGTGACTCTCAATCCCGGTCCAGGGATACCCCGATGATGCTTTGTGTGAGCGTACAAGGAGGAGCACATGTACGGTTTTGAACCTTCCGACGAGCAGAGGATGTTGATCGATGCCGTGGAACGCTATGCGGCCAATCAGCTCCGGATAGCAGGCCGTGAGGCGGATGAAGCCGGTGAGTTTCCGCAGGAGCTGATTGAGAAGGGTTGGGAACTGGGCGTGCTGCAGGCGAGCGTCCCTGAAGCCTACGGCGGTTTTGGGGATCACTCTGCCGTGACCGGTGTGTTGGCTGCCGAGGCGATGGCCTGGGGCGACCTGAGCGGTACCCTGGCCGTGATGGCTCCCACCAGCTATGTCATTCCGATCCTGCTCGGTGGAACAGAGGAGCAAAAAACAACCCTCATTCCGCCTGTGATCGAAGCCGAATGGAAACCCTTTGTCGCCGCGTATGCCGAACCCGAATTTGATTTTTACGAAGGAGACATGAAAACCAGGGCAGAGGAAGTGAAAGGGAAGTATCTCCTGAATGGGCAGAAGATGTTCGTACCCTTCGCCGATAAAGCCGAGGCCTTTCTTGCGTTTGCGATGCTCGATGGCAAAATGCGCGCATTCAACGTACCTGCTCAAACGCCAGGTCTTACCGTGGGAGAACGTGAGCCATTGCTCGGCCTGCGAGCGCTTCCGACCTTCAAGCTCACGTTGGAGGACGTTTCGCTCGAGAAAAAAGCGTTGATCGGCGGGGAAGATGAACACAACGCCAGTCAAATTGCCGCCAGCAGTAAGGTTGCCATCGCTGCCATGGCAATCGGATTAAGCAAAGGAGCCCTCGATTACGCACTGCCTTATGCAAAGGAACGCGAGGTCTGGGGAGTGCCCATTGCCCAGAAGCAGTCGATTGCATTCATGCTGGCTGAAATGGCGATTGAAATCGAATCGAACCGCCTGCTCGTCTGGGAGGCCGCCTGGAAATTGGACGAAGGTGATCCCGATGCCGCTCGGTCCGCTTACCTGGCGCTTTCAGGAGCGGCCGACACTGCGATGATGGTGACAGATAGAGCGGTCCAGGCGCTTGGCGGTCATGGTTATGTGCGTGAGCACCCGGTCGAGATGTGGATGCGCAATGGGCGTGGGATCCCAGTCATGCCTGGCCTGGCGATGGTCTAGGCGTTGACGGAGAAGGTCAGGAGAAAACGAGATGATTAGCTTCAAGAAGAATGAGAAGCTGGAACAGGCCAGCGTATTAATGGAAACGGTGGCCGAGAACATGATGCGGCCGATCTCGCGCTACTTTGACGAGCATGAGCATGAGATCCCCTGGGATTATATCCAGTTCATGCACACCTCCCAGAAGGCAATGGGCGGCGCCGGCAGCCTGACCGAATCGGCAGCCAGGAAGAAGGAAGGTCCCAGCATCAGCTTCCAGCGCCTGGCGATTACGGCCGAGATGCTCTCATGGGGAGACGTCGGGCTGTGGCTCTGCACTCCAGGTGGCGGGCTCGGTGCAGCGGCAGTTAATGCGACCGGCTCTGAAGAGCAGAAAGCACGCTTCCTGGGACGCTTCCAGGGCGACGATCCGGTTTTTGATGCCATGGCGCTTACCGAGCCACATGCTGGTTCTGCGATGCCAGCCGAAGTGCGTACAACCGCAGTCCATGATGGTGATGAGTGGGTTCTGAACGGTGAAAAAATCTTTGTCACCGCAGGGCATAAGGCGCTGGTTGATACGAAGGGCTTTGTTGTGATTTGGGCGACGATCGACCCCGAGGCCGGTCGTGCTGGCGTGCGGCCTTTCGTGGTGGAAGCGGGAACCCCTGGTTGTTCAGTCACAAAACTTGAGCATAAGCTGGGAATTCATGCCAGTGATACTGCCTCGATCGTTCTGCAAGATTGCCGCATTCCCTTCGAAAATATCCTCGGCAGCCCGGAAGTCACCAAGAAAAAGACCGAGAAGGGCTTTAAAGGTGCCATGGCGACCTTTGACGCCACGCGGCCTCTGGTGGCTGCCTCCGCACTGGGCATTGCCCGGGCCACACTCGAGATGTTGAAGGAGATGCTAGCCGAGCGCGGGGTGGAGATTCGCTATGGACTGCCGCGCAGCCGGATGACAAACATCGAACGGGAAATTGTCGACATGGAGGTCATGCTGCATTCCACGTGGCTGCTGACCTTGAAGGCCATGTGGCTGGCAGACGAGCGCAAGCCGAATACGATTGAGGCTTCGATGTGCAAGGTCAAGGCTGGTGATGTCGTGGTCAAGATCACCCAGCGGGCAGTTGAGATCATGGGGCCGCTCGGCTACAGCCGTGAGTACTTGCTTGAGAAGTGGTTCCGGGATGCCAAGATCAATGATCTCTACGAGGGCACGGGCCAGATCAACCGCCTGATTGTTGCTCGCAGGATTCTCAACTACACACGGCATGAGCTGGACTAAAAGCATGGGAAGCCCACGACGAGAACGAGGTCGGTTATTGAGTTTGAGTACCAGCCGCTGAAAATCAAGGAGAAGACCCTATGATGGATCGAATTCAAACGGCTGCTGTAATTGGCTCCGGAACGATGGGCGGCGGAATCGCCGCGCTGCTGGCCGGGCTCGGCATCCCGACAACACTGCTTGATATCGTGCCGCGCGAGCTCACGCAGGTTGAAAAAGAAATAGGATTGACGCTTGCTGATCGTGAGGTTCGCAACCGCATCGTCGAGGCAGGCTGGAAAGCCGTCACACGCAGCCGGCCGCCGGCGCTGCTCAGCAAGCAATCGGAGCAGTTGATAACGCTCGGCAATCTCGAAGACGACCTTGGGCTCCTGGCCAAAGCTGATCTGATCATCGAGGCGATCGTGGAGAACCTGGGGATCAAACAATCGCTCTTCGAGCGACTTGAAACCGTTCGGGGGGAGAATGCGATCATCGCTACCAATACCTCCGGCATTCCTATTTCAGCATTGGCCGAAGGGAGGAGCAAGGGGTTCCAAGGCCACCTGATCGGAATGCATTTCTTCAATCCGCCCCGCTGGCTTAAACTGCTTGAAATCATCCCACACAAGGGAACGCTGCCGGAGGTTCTGGACCGAGCGGTCAGATTCGGTGACGAAGTGCTGGGTAAGGGGGTCGTGATCTGCAAGGACACGCCCAACTTCATCGCCAACCGTATGTTCTCAATCACCAATGCCTATGAAGTGGCCTATGCCCTCGATCATGGCTATTCCCTGGAAGAAGTGGATGCCATCACGGGCGATCTGATCGGCCGGCCGAAGACCGCCATCTTCCGGCTGCGAGACCTGATCGGCAACGACGTTGCCGTGCATGTCGGCTCCAATCTCTACGAGTTAATTCCAGAGGATGAGAGCCGGGAGATCCTCCGTCACGGGCAGTCGGTCAAGATGATGGAAGGCATGATCGAACGGAAATGGTTGGGCAATAAGACCAAGGTTGGGTTCTACAAACGGGTTGATCATGAAGATGGGAGTAAGGAATTCTGGGTCCTCAACCCGGTGACCATGGAGCACGAGCCACCGAAGAACCCGCGTTTTGCAATATACAGCGAGGCTCGCAAGATCCCGGATTTGGGAGAGCGCTACGGCTGGATTGTTGATCAAGCCTTGGATGAGAATGCCGATACCGAGACGCGGCGGCTGGCGACTTTCCTGTGGGAGACAACCGCCTACGCCCTTGGATATGCCTCACGCAGAGTGCCGGAGATCGCGGAACGCTTTGTTGATATCGACCTGGCGATGAAGTGGGGTTTTGCAAACGAGATTGGTCCTTTTGAGATCTGGGACGCTCTCGGAGTCGAGAAAACGGTTAAGCGCATGCAGGCGATGAAGATCGAGGTGGCGAAGTGGGTCGAGGATATGCTCGCCTCCGGCCATAAGAGTTTCTATCAATATAAGAAGGCAAAGGTTATTGGTTACTACGACTTAAAAGCCAAAGACTACCTCCCCCTGAAGCAGGATGACCTGGTACTCCCCATCGCACAGCTTAAGGCGAAGAAGAAAGCTATTCTAAAAACCAACGCCTCCGCCAGCTTGATCGACATGGGCGACCGAATCGGACTGGTCGAGTTTCACAGCAAGGCGAACGCATTGGATCAGGACATCTTCGACATGCTGAGCTACGCCCTGGATCAGGCGGAAGCAGACGTTTTTGATGCACTTGTTATCGGAAACGAAGGCGATCACTTCTCTGCTGGTGCGAACATTTTCCTGATCTGGATGGCCAGCCAGCAGGGGCTGTTCGACCAGATCGAGAAGCAGATCTCGGCCATGCAGGAAGGGTTGATGCGTATCCGCTACTTCCCGAAGCCGCTCGTCGCCGCCCCGCACGGGATGGTCCTCGGTGGGGGTGCTGAATTGAGCATGGCTTGTGCCCGGAGAGTGGCCGCGGCCGAGACATTCATCGGACTGGTTGAAATGGGGGTAGGTGTGATTCCAGCCGGTTCCGGCACAAAGGAGATGATCCGCCGTGTGATCAATCCTGTCATGCGGATTGATAACGCCGATCCGATTTCTGTCATGCAGAAAGTATTTGAGCAGATCGCGCTGGCGAAGGTTGCAACTGGCGCGTTCGAAGCTTTCGAGATGGGGTTCTTTTTGCCTGGAGATCGGATTGTCATGAAAAAGGAACATCTGCTGGCAGAGGCAAAACGCACCGCTCAGGCGCTCGTCCTGGAGGGCTACCGGCCGCCGATGCAGGAGCGGATATACGCTGCCGGGCGCGATGTTCTGGCAGCACTGCGAGCAGCGGTCTGGGGTTTGCGCGAAGCCGGATGGGCGACGGAGCACGATGCGCTCATCGCAGAGAAACTGGCCTGGGTGCTGTGCGGAGGGGATTTGACAAAACCGGATTGGGTACCGGAGCAATACGTACTCGATCTCGAGCGCCAGGTCTTTGTCGAGCTCTGTCATGAATCGAAAACGGTTGACCGGTTGGGTCACATGCTGGAGACCAATAAGCCCTTGCGCAATTAGGAGAGGCCGTTCAAGTGCCGTAGGAAAATCGGAGCGCTGTCCGGCAACCTGGCAAATCCTCATTCGGTAAAATCTGGGAAAGTGAACTTGCCAGGAGCCGTTCGCAGCCAGCTCGATGATACGGCGGCGAAGGAGATGAGAATATGGGTCGAGAGGCTGTACTGGTGTCAGGTGCTCGAACCGCTGTGGGTCGGGCGGTCAAGGGCACGCTGCAAAGCTACCGCCCGGAGGATATGGCCCGGGCGGCAATCGAGGCCGCCTGGGAGAGGGCTGGGAAGTTTGATAAAGCCCTAGTCGATGACATTGTAGTCGGCTGCGCCTTCCCGGAAGGCAGCCAGGGGTTGAATGTTGCCCGCCCGATCGCCATGCACGCAGGGTTTCCTGATTCGGTCCCGGCGATGACCGTCAATCGCTTCTGCTCTTCCGGGCTGCAGACGATCGCGCAATCGTGTGAGCGCATCATCGCTGGTGGCGCGGATATCATCATCGCCGGCGGGGTGGAGAGCATGAGCATGGTGCCGATGACCGGCTTTCACATCAGTCCACACCCCGAGATGGTGGTCGAGATGCCCGAGGTCTATATAAGCATGGGGCAGACGGCTGAAAACATTGCGCGTGAGTATGATGTCAAGCGAAACGATATGGATGCTTTTGCCTACGAAAGCCATCAAAAAGCGTCACGGGCGCAGCAAACCGGACTGTTTGCGGACGAGATCATTCCGCTTGAGGTGACGACGATCACCCGACATGGTGAAGAAAAGGTTAGATTCGATCAGGATGAGCTCATCCGCAAGGATACAACCCGTGAAGCTCTGGCGCGGCTCAAACCGGCGTTCTCGCCCGATGGATCGGTGACGGCCGGTAACTCCTCACCGCTTTCAGATGGTGCTGCTGCTGTTGTGATCATGAGTCGCGAGAAGGCCGAAGAGCTCGGTCTCCAGCCCTGGATGCGATTCGTGGGTTACGCCGTAGCCGGCGTCCCTCCCGAGATTATGGGCATTGGCCCGGTGAAAGCGATTCCAAAGGTCCTCGACCGCTATGGGTTGAAGATCGATGAGATCGAACTAATCGAGCTGAACGAGGCTTTCGCCTCACAAAGCCTGGCGGTGATCCGCAGCCTCGAGCTCGACCCATCCAGGATCAATGTCAATGGCGGTGCGATCGCCCTTGGCCATCCTCTTGGAGCAACGGGTGCGAAGCTGACTGTCCAGATTATGCATGAAGCGAAACGCCGCAAGGCCGGCAAGGTCATGGTGACAATGTGCATTGGTGGTGGGATGGGCGCAGCCGGGGTTTTTGAAAACTTGCTACAATAACCTATCTGATGGAAGGAGGCTGTATAAATGCCGCTGACTGTGAAAGAGTTAATGGAGCGCATGCCGGGTGCATTCCTCCCGGACAAAGCTGAGGGAGTGGACGCGGTCATCCAGTTCCGCCTGGGTGAGGGTGGCGATTGGATCTGCACCATTCGCGATAAGGCCTGTAGTGTGGAGGAAGGCGAAGCGGATAGCCCGAACCTCACGCTCTCGGCTGAAGCCGCCAACTACATCGATCTGGTAACGGGAAAACTAAACCCGATGACTGCCATCGCCACAAAGAAAATCGAGCTAAAGGGCGATTTGAACCTGGCGATGAAATATATGAATCTGTTCGATCTTTAGATTCCCGGGCCGCTCAAGCAGGTCTTTCTCCTGACAAAGCTGGTTTGTGCGGGTTTGGTAGTTGAAAAATGCGCCCGGCAATCTACCGCGGCGCATTTTCTTTTTAATTCGCTTGGGACTCCTGAGGTGGTGGGCGGAGCAAGCGAGTTCGTTGAATCAAGCATTCGGCTGGATCGAGTCCGAGTTCGAGCAGCACTTCCTCGGGCCGCCCGGTCGCACCTTCCCTGCTGGCGAGGGTCATTTCCAGGCTCTCCCTGCCAGCTGACCCGCCCGACATAAGCACGAGTGATTCCACCAGCGGTCTCAGGTCGTAGGATTTCCCCCGCCGGCTGCGCTGTATCGAATCAGCTTGAAGCAGTTGCTCCACAGAAGCATGCAGGTCAGCCTCGGTCAGACGATCGGGCAGGGAGGCGCGATATTCAACAGAGGTAACCTGATTCTGAAGGGCGGGGTCATTCGCCGGGACGGGCTGGGCGTCAGATAGTGAGATGCCGGGCGGGGCAGAATCCTTCAGGCGGGTGAGTATCTCGTTCGGTGCCAGCGGCGTCTCAAGCCAGATATCAATCAACTCGCATTCGCTGGTACAACCCAATGGCAGAGCGGGGCTGAGCTGCAGCCGCGGGCGTGGGTTGTAGCCCTGCGTGTATGCCAGCGGAAGTCCTGCCCGCCGGAACGTTCGTTCCCAGGTCCGCTGAAGGTCGAGATGGCCGGTGTACCGCATCGCCGGCCCCTTCCAATACGAAATCCGGAAGCGGATGGGAAGGGTGTCGTTCATCGAATTAAGCCGGGACAAGCGGGATCGTTTCGGTTTGTTTGCGGGCCGGCGATCGCACCTCGGGGCATTCCCAAATTTCACCGGGATGTTCCCGGCGCAGCGCCGCAAACTTTGGCAGGATTCCACAGGCAAAACAACGTTCGCGGCAGTCCACCCGGGTCCGGCCCTGCAGACTCCACAGGTAGTCTTCCGTCAGGAATTTTTTCTTAACGCCGACATCGATGTGGTCCCATGGCAGGGTTTCATCGATCGGACGTTCCCGGTGCGTGTAAAAAGTAGGGTCGAGACCGACATCATCAAACGCCTGCATCCAGGCTTCGTAAGCAAAATGTTCTTGCCAGGCATCAAACCGGGCGCCTGCCTGCCAGGCACGGTAGATGACTTCCCCCATCCGGCGATCGCCGCGGGAGAGCCACGCTTCCAGCATTGTCTCGCGTGGATCATTCCAGTTTAACTTCAGTCCCTGACCGCGCAATTCACGCCGCAGGAGATCCTGCTTGGCTTTAATTTGCTCGAACGTATCGCACGCTACCCACTGAAACGGCGTATGTGGCTTTGGGACGAATGTGCTCACGCCGGCGTGAACGCGGGCTCGCTTTCCGATGACGCTGCGGCCCTCCGCCAGCACAGCTTTGCATAGGTGTGCAATTGCTTCAACATCCTCAAGCGTTTCTGAGGGATGACCGATCATGAAATATAGTTTGATTGTTTTCCAACCACGGCTGTAAATCTCGCGTGCTGTATTGAGCAGCTGCTCGGTCGAGACAGGCTTGTTGATAATCTCCCGCATACGTTCGGTGGCGGCCTCTGGAGCAAGCGTGAAACCAGAGCGTGATGACTGACCCTGGAGCGCATCCATTAAGTCGACCGAAACTGATTCAATGCGCAAGGAAGGGAGTGAGACCTTAATGTTCTGCCCGGCGAAGCGTGAGCTCACAGCATTAACCAGCGGGACAATTTCATCATAGTCGGAGGACGAGAGCGACAGTAAACCGACTTCTTCAAAACCGGTTTGGCGGATGCCTTCTTCGATGGCATCGAGGACCTGGTCGACCGATCGCTCACGGACGGGGCGGGTGATCATCCCGGCCTGGCAAAAGCGGCAGCCACGTGTGCAGCCGCGCATGATTTCGATCGGAATACGGTTATGTGTGATGTCGATGTAGGGCACGATGAAACGTGTTACTGGCTGCCCAAGCCGAGGGACAATTCGCTTTATCACAGGCAGGTGGGCTGCGGCGTCAATTGATTCAGTGTGAGAGACCGTTCCCACGTCTGTATAATGAACTCGGTACAGGCTGGGCACGTATACCCCCCATAGGTCGGCGAGCTCGCGAAGCAGGCTGGAGCGGGAGGTGCCTTTATTTTTCCAGGCCTGTAACGCTTCTACGATCTCAACAATCGCTTCCTCTCCCTCACCAATAACGAAGGCATCGATGAAGTCGGCCATCGGCTCTGGATTATGAGCCGCATGTCCACCAGCGATCACAAGCGGGTCGTTCTCCGTTCGGTCCGAACTGAGAAGCGGTATGCCAGCCAGGTCGAGTAAATTTAAAGTGTTCGTGTAGAGCGTTTCGTAGGGCAAGGAGATTCCCAGCAGGTCGAAATTCCTTACCAGATGCTTGCTCTCAAGCGAATAGAGCGGAAGTTCATGCTCGCGCATGGCAGCTTCCATATCGACCCAGGGCAGGTAGACACGCTCAGCCAGGGTATTTTCGCGTTGGTTGAGAATATCGTAAAGGATCGTCAGGCCAAGGTTAGACATACCCAGGTCGTAAATATCAGGGAAGGCAAGAGCGACATGAAT
>Ga0307423_1000582_pt1 | contig 24563 bp, 23 predicted proteins | sample SalMarWE160310MG_FD_202154 | JGI IMG/M metagenome (GOLD analysis project Ga0307423, IMG submission 202154) | Salt marsh sediment microbial communities from the Plum Island Ecosystem LTER, Massachusetts, United States - WE1603-10 | ecosystem: Environmental > Aquatic > Marine > Intertidal zone >...
AAATGCTGTATCCCCGGCTCATCAGGGCCGGCGCGGCCAAAAGGCCGATGGCCACCTCGGTGGCCCCCACCACGCCGGCGGAGGCCGCGAAGATGGTGCAGACCATGATAACGGCCAAGCCCAGGCCGCCGCGGATGGGGCCCAGGATGATGTGCATGGTTTTAAACAGCTTTTCGGCAATGCCCGATGCGTCCAAAATCTGGGCCATGAAAATGAAGAGCGGCACCGCCACCAGGACGTACTCTTCCATGACGCCGTAGGACTTCTGGGCGAACATGCTGAATACCACGTCGAAGCTGCCCAAGCCGATATAGCCGTAGACCAAGGCCAGAACGCCCAGGGAAAATGCCAGGGGGTGGCCCAGGAAAAGAGTGATGAACAAGGTGCCGAACATCAAAAGGGCGAGAGTATCCGGACTCATACTTCCTCCCCCTTCAGCTTGTAGACGTCACGAATGAAGCAGGCTACGCCCTGCACGAACAAGAGTAGCAGTCCCACCGGCATGACTGTCTTGTATGGATAAAGCGGCGGTTTCCAGGCGCTCCAGGAATGCTCCAAGGTGACCCAGGAATTTAGGGCGTAATCTATGGAAGCAATGCTCATGGCCCCCACGAAGGGAACGAAGATTATAAGGAAAGTGATGACCCTGAGATAGAGTTGCACCTTTTCAGGGAACTGTATCACGATGATGTCTATGCGCACGTGGCGGTCGTAGAGCATGGTGTAGGCCATGCCCAGCATGAAATGGGCACCATACAGGTATACGGTCACTTCAAAGGCCCAGGTGGTGGGCGCTTCGAAAACCTTGCGGGCCATCACTTCATATAGCACTACGAAGATGAGTGGCAAGATCAACAAGGCTACTACACGGCCAAACCGTTCGTTGAAGCCGTCGATGGCTCTGACAAATGACTTCATTATCCTTATCCCTTGCTTGAAGGGGCCGGGTCCGGGGCGCTTTGGCCCCGGACCGGCCCTCAGGCCAGGTTAAGTGAAACCCCTGTTACTGCATGTGCCAGCCCTTGGAGCTCTGAGTGCCGCTGATGTACTTCTTATAGGGCCAGGGTGTCACGCGGCCGCGGATCTCCCGCCAAGTGGCGTATTCCTGCTTGAAGAGATCCTGGCTGTCCAGAACCTTCTTCACGTCGGGGTTCTTGGCTTTGAGTTCCACAAAGTACTGTTCAGTGACCTTGGCGAACTCGTTCAGGGTGTCGTCGTCCATCATGACGAACTCAACCTTCTTGGCCATTTCCTTGATGGCCGTGATGTTGAGGTTCTCGATCCAGGAGTAGGACCACAGTTGGGTCTCCTTGGCGCAGATTTCGACGATGGCCTTCAGGTCAGCGGGCAGGGCTTCAAAGGCCTTCTTGTTGATGAAGATGTCGAACTGGCAGGAAGGCTGGTGCACGCCGGGCTCGATGATGTACTTGGTGATCTCGTGGAAGCCCATGGGCAGGTTGACCGCGGGCGAGGAGAATTCGCAGGCGTCGATGATGCCGCGCTCCAGGGCCAGGTAGATCTCGCCGCCGGGCAGTGGGGTCACGCTCACGCCCAGGCGGGTGAGGATGTCCATGTACCAGCCGGGAGTACGCACCTTCATGCCTTTGAAGTCAGACATCTTAGTAGCGCGCTTGTTGGAGTGCAGGCCCAACTCCTGGCCGGAGTTGCCGCAGAAGAAGCCTACCATGTCGAATCGGCCGTAGAGGTCCAGCATCATCTGCCGGCCACCGCGCTCGTAGTACCAAATATTGTAGCCTTCGGTGTCCAAGCCGAAGGGCACCGAGGCGAAAGCGGTGAAGGCCTCGTTCTTGCCCTTCCAATAGCCGGGCCAGGAGTGGCCCACCTGCACCACGCCCTTGCGTACGGCGTCAAAGGTCTCCATGGGCGGCACCACTGCGCCGGCGGGGAAGACCTTGATGTCCAAACGGCCGCCGGAAGCGGCGCGCACGCTGTCGGCAAAGTGCACCATGAAGTCATAGAAGAGGATGCCGGTGGTCCAGGGGCCGGTCATGCGCCATTTAATAGTCTTGTTGGAGGTTTTCCACTTGATGTTTTTCCACTCTTTATGGCGCAGGTCCTCGCCGAATTTAGTCATTTTCTTTTTCCCGGCGGCCGCCGAGAAGCTGGTGTTGCCCAGAGTCAACCCCAGACCCAAGACCAGAGCCAAAATTAACAAACCAATCTTTTTCATCAGTCCCTTCCTCCCTTCAAGGTTTCATCTCGATCTACACAACCAAACAGGTGCTGGCTCATCCGCCCCAAGGCGGCCCGCTCTCCCCAAGCCTGCTATTGCGGCAGGCTCTCACGGGCCAGGTAGTAGCCACCCGTGGAGGTCTTGATCACCATGCCGTGGTTGATCAGAGCCTCCAGGGCCTTGGGGCGGTAATCGCGCAGGCCGATGGTCAGCCAGTCGCTCTTTTCGTAACCCAAAGAAACGGCAGAGGCGGGGTCGGTGGCTCCCCGGCGTTTCAGTTCATCGGTGATGGTTTTGGCGGTGCGATGCATTTTGCGGGCGATGAGCATGCGGGTGAGAACGAACACCAAGGCCAAAAAGAGTAACCCTAGAATTATTTGAGTAGTTTCGCTCATAGTTCCGCCAAGCAGCGGCGGGCAGATTTTAAGTGCCCGCGTTAAGCAACTATCAACTGGCAGCGAGTTGGTATGCGCGCTGCCGTAACATCACAGTGCGTATTTGGCGAGGGAAGGGGCCTGATGTCCTGCCGAGAGTCTCCCTTTAGCTTATGGACACCGGCTGTTCTTTATCAATCATTATGACCACGGATGGCAACGCTCCCAAAGCATCCGCGGCATCCTTTCGACTAATGGCAATATATGGGCCAAACTGGTTGACTGCTCGCACCCAGCGATTTCTGCCGGAGGAAGGAATGAAAAATATCGTGTCATGTCTGATCATTACATTGAGCAATGGCTAGAGGGAACATGGGAAAGAAAGGGTTTGCTTTACGCGTGACGTAAGGGCTATCATCTGTATTAAATTTAATACATGTATCAAATTAAATACGACAGAGGGCGCATATCATGGCTTTAACCGTTGAAAAGGCCAGTCCTGAAAATGTGAAAATGCTTCTGAAGCAGATTGAAGGTCTGCAACAACGCATCGAAATGGCGAATTTGATTTTCAATCACATCTACAGCGGCTCCTGCGTAACTGATGCCAAGGGATACATCACCCACTTTAATGAACCATACGGAGAATTTCTGGGGGTTGATCCGAAAAAGCAAATCGGACGACATGTCACCGATGTGATCGAGAACAGCAGGATGCACATTGTGGCACAGACCGGTAAGGCCGAGATCAACGTCTCCCATAGAATCAAGGGCCAAAACATGGTGGTTCAGCGCATCCCGATTTTCAAGGATGGCGAGTTGATAGCTGTGTTCGGCCAGGTTACTTTCAAGGACGTCCGTGATGTAAGCCGCTTGGCTTATCGCCTTTCCTTGCTTGAATCCAAGGTGCAGCTTTACGAGGAAGAGCTGAAATCGCTGCGTTCCACCCGCTACACCATAGATAGCATCATAGGCGCAAGCCCCGCCATCAAAGCCCTGAAGAATGAAGCCCTGCGTGCCGCTTCCAATCAATTGCCCGTTCTCATAAGCGGCGAATCGGGGACCGGCAAGGAACTGTTCGCCCAGGGAATTCATCAAGCCTCGCCCCGGCGCCTGCGGCCTTTTGTGCGCCTGAATTGCGCGGCGATTCCCAAAGACCTTTTTGAATCCGAGCTGTTCGGCTATGCCAAGGGCGCTTTCACCGGAGCGCGTTCCCAGGGCAAGCCGGGCAAGTTTGAATTGGCAAACGGCGGAACCATTTTCTTGGACGAAATTGGCGAATTGCCCATGGAGATGCAGCCCAAACTGCTGCGCGTTTTGGAGGAAAAGGAGTTTGAGCGCATCGGCGGGACCAAAATCGTAAGGACCGATTTTAAGCTGATTGCCGCCACCAATCGCAATTTGGAAGACTTGATGGCCGAAGGACGCTTCCGCCAAGATCTCTATTACCGGTTGAACGTGATACCCGTGCGTATTCCGCCCCTGCGTGTACGCACCCAGGATATCGTACCCATCGCTAGGCATTTACTGGACAAAATCGCCGAGGAAACTGATTTCGAATATCAGCTTTCGCCCCAAGCCGAGAAGGTTCTCTTGGCCCATGATTGGCCCGGCAACGTCCGCGAGCTGTCCAATGTATTGGAACGCACCATTTCCGGTTTGGATGGCGTACTCATAGGGGCCGATGATTTGGCCATATACCTGCGCAAGGCGTCTACCAAAATTGGGCGCGGTTACGAATTGAACCTGAAGCGGCGCTTGGCTCAGGCAGAGCGCGATGCCATCCAAGAGGCCTTGGCCCTCAGCGAAGACAACAAGTCGCAGGCGGCCAATTTGTTGGGTATTCATCGGACCCATCTTTATAAAAAGATGGAAAGGCATGGATTGTAGGTACGGGAAAAACTGATAGCAAGTCTATGTATCAAGTATGATACATAAGGTTTTGCTTGATGAATCTCGGTTCATATGCATGCAACCGCATAACTCCTGGCCAGCACCCTCATTGAGCCAAATCCTAATAAAATAATGTGATCAAACTATTATGCGACATGGGTTAGACATGAATTGATAAGCCCGGGGCGGATTGACACTAAAAGGCCGTGAGCCGCCCATTGGGGCTCCCGGCTTTTTTGAAAGGTCTGCAGCTAGACAATTGCCTGATTTGACATGAAGGTCTTGCGGAAAAAGCTGCTTTCGTATATGTGGTTCCCAGAAGCATGATGGATAAGCGTAGCTTGTCTATGCGATAATATTGATGTCCCCAAGCCTAGGAAGTGACGTAACGCAATGAAGAAACTGATCATTCAAACTGTCTTTGCCTTGCTTTGCCTTTTGGCCGCCTCTTTGCCAGCTTGGGCGGGTTGGGTCATGGTGGATCAGAGCGGCGAAAAAAACTTGATATCGCAGGGCAGAATCAAGACGGTGCCCCAGGATGCGTCAGAGGGCTATACCGTAATGGACTTTAAAAAAGGTCAGGTTTTGATTGTTAATTTAGAAGAAAAGACATATGCCGAGGCTAGCTTGGATCAGTTTTGCAAGGCCATGCAACAAGTGATGGCCAAGATCCATTCCATGTTCAATCAGGTTGAGCAGCCGAAGAAGGCGCAAAAGGTTGAGGTGATCAAACAAGGGCCGGGCGGCAAAATCGCCGGTTTCAACACCACTAAATACAAGGTTATGGTGGACGGAAAGCTTAAAGAAGAGGTATGGCTGACGGTCGAGCCGGATTTTGTGAAAGAATTCGACCCGACCATGCTGAGCAAGCTGATGGCATGCGCCGCCCAGCCGGAGGATCCTGAAAGCTCTCCTGCCTATCAGAAGATGATCGCCTCTGGGTGGCTGTTGCGCTCCATTGATTATGAAGGTGCTGAAGCCGATACCCAAACCGATGTTACGAAACTCAGCAAGCAGGACATCCCCGAGTCCGAATTCCAGGTGCCGCAAGGCTATAAGAAAACCACGGTTGACAGTATCCTGATGGGAAAATAAGCAAGACGGCAACCGCGCACCGTTTAGAGGATCGGCGCGCGGTTGCCGTAAAAAGTCTTTACCGGGCCTGGAAGCATGTCCGGCTTTCTATTCACCGCGCTGCAAGTAAATCCGCGATTTTTCCTCCAGCTCTTTCAGTTGCGCAGCCACATTGGCCCGCTCCGCCGGCTTCAGTTCACGGATGGGCTTGGCCGGGGCTCCCAGCATGAGCATGCCGTCAGGCACCTGCATGCCGGGGGGCACCAAGGCCCCGGCTCCCACCAAGGCGCCTTCGCCCACCACTGCGCCGTCCAGCACGATGGCGCCTATGCCCACCAAGGCCCCGCTTTTCACCGTGGCGCCATGCAGGCAGACCTGGTGACTGATGAGCGCGCCCGGCTCCACCACGATGGGGTGGCCGTGCGGCGATTCCAGCAGACACAGATCCAAGACCGCGCTACCCGCGCCGATCAATATCTCCTCCTCGTCGGCTCTCAGCACCGCGCCAGGCCAAATCGAGACCCTTTCCTCCAGTCGGACTTTGCCGATGATGCGGGCCGAACGGTCCACAAAGGTGCTGGGGTCGATTTGAGGAGGCTCGCCGTCGAAGGGAGTAATGAAACTGCTCATGCTGGTTCCTTTCACCAAGTTGCTGGGCCGGGCATTTGGAGGACCGGCGCCATGTGCTAAGTTTTGCCCCTGCGCAGGGCCTGGCTGTCCGGCACCAGGCTATAGAGAATAATGGTCACCGCCAAGCCGATGCCTCCTACATACCATAGCGTGTAAAAATCCGCGGGTTTGGTGAGGCTGGCGGGATCGGCTGCAATCAATAAACCCAAGACGTGGGTGATGGTGGCCGCTCCCAGCGCCGGGAAAATGTTGGTCATGGTCAGGGCCTGGGCCGTCATGTCAGGGGGCAAAAGCTCTTTTATATGGGCGTACATGATCTGCCCGGGAGCCGCCAAAAAGCCCAGCCCGAAGAAAGTGAACCACGCCAAACCAAAGGACACGGTTTCTCCCCAAAATCTTATGCTGATCACCAGTAGGCAGAAGCCGATAAAAGTGGGCAGGACCACCTTTTTGCGGGAGCGCAAGAGGCGGTCGCTGATGCGGCCGCACAAGGGAAGCCCGACCATGTATCCCAGGCCCATGGCCAGAATTATGTTGCCAGCCGTTACTGGACTGAAGCCCAAGCCGTAGATAAGGAAGGGGCCGGCCCATAGGCCTTGCAGAGCCGCGAAGTAGCCGTAGCGGAAGAAGTTGCTGAAGGCGATGGCCCAGTAGGGGTACATACCCAGAAGGCGGCTCAGGCCCTTGAAAAGGCTGGAAGCGCTTTTAGGCTGAGGGGCCTGGGCTCCGGGGGGCCGGTCGCGCACCACCAAGAGAAAAGCCGCGGCCAGCACCGCGTTCACCAGGGCAAAGGCGTAGAAGGTGCCTCGCCAGCCCATGGACTGGGCCAATAGGGCCAGGGGCGTGGCCGCCAGCATGTTGCCCAGTGTGCCGATGGAAATCACCATGCCGCCCAAAAAGGCGAAACGGTCCACCGGAAACCAGGCGGCCAACAGGGCCAGCACCACCATGAGGTTGCCGCTCATGCCTATGCCCAGAAGCACCCGCGCCAGCAAGAGGCCGGCAAAGCTGTGGGTGGCGGCGAAAAGTACGGCGCCGGCCACGGCCAATACCGCCAGCACCGCCATGATACGGCGCACGCCAAAGCGGTCCAGGGCCAGGCCCAAGGGAATTTGGTTGGCCGCAAACGCGTAAAAGAAGGCCGCCGACAGCTGGCCGAGCTGGGCGCTGCTGAGGCTCAACTCCCGCGCCAAGTCGGGGCTGATGATGGCCGTGGACACCCGGTAGAACATGGACAGCACGAAGCCCAGGCTGCCCACGATGAAGATCACCCAGCGCTGGCGGTTGCCCGGCGCGGGGTCAATGAAACCTTGGACCCTGTCCCGTTGCGCGGATGGGGCGGCATGGGCCACGGGGGCTGGCATTATTTGTTGAACTCCGGCTTGCGCTTGGCGAAAAAAGCGTCCACGCCTTCGGCCTTGTCGGCATGGGCGAAGCAGGCGGTTTCAGCCAGCGCCTCATAAGCCAAGCCCGGCGTTAAGCCCACCTCCTGGGCCATGCGCAGGCTGCGCTTGGCCATCTTGAGCGCAAAGGCGCCCTTGGCCGCGATGCGCTGGGCCAGTTCCAGGCCGCTCGCCATCAACTCGTCGTGGGGCACCACCCGGTTCACCAGCCCCATGGCCAGGGCCTCTTCCGCGCCTATGATGTCACCGGTATAGATTAGCTCCCGCGCCTTGCCCGGGCCCACCAGACGGGTCAGCCGCTGGGTGGCGCCGGAGCCGGGGATGATGCCCAGGTTGATCTCGGGCTGGCCGAAACGCGCCTTGTCCGAGGCAAGGCGCAGGTCGCAGGCTAAAGATATTTCGCAGCCCGCGCCCAAGCACAATCCGTTAATCAGGGCGATCACCGGAACATCCAGCTCCTCGAACCGCGTGTAGAGCCGCTGGGCCAGGGTATTCAGGAAGTGGTAGGCCTCCAGGGCCTCCATGCGGCCGAACTCGTTCAGGTCGCTGCCGGCCATGAAGTATTCGCCGACGCCAGTGATGACCAGCACGCCCAAGGCGGGATCATCCTCCACTAGGCGCTGGACTTCACGGATCTCATAGCGGGTGGCTTTGTTGATGGCGTTGCGTTTGGCCGGGCGGTTGATGGTGAGGATGCCCACCCGATCCTGCTTTTCGAATAATATATTTTCAAACTCCATAACAGCCCTCCTTGGCAGCCGGGTTACTGAACCAGCTCGAACACCGCGGCCACGCCTTGGCCGCCGCCGCCGCAGATGGTTTCCAGGCCGTAGCGCTCGTCCTGGCGGCGCATCTGGTTGATGAGGGTGATCAGCCGCATCACGCCGGTGGCGCCGATGGGATGCCCCAGGGAGATGCCCGAGCCGTTGACGTTGATCTTGCGGTCATAGTCTTCGCGCTTGATGCCCATGAGCTTGGCATCGGCCAACATCTGCACGGCGAACGCCTCCTGGATCTCGAACAACCCCACATCCTCGATCCCCAGGCCGGACTTGGTCAGGGCGCCTTTTACGGCGATGTCCACCGCCGGGTAGGTGATGGTGGGGTCGCAAGCGCCGTGGGCTCCGGCTATGAATCGGACCATGATGGGCAGGCCCAGCTCGCGGGCCTTGGTTTCCGAAGTCAACACCAGTGCGGCGGCGCCGTCGTTTTCGGAGGAAGAGTTGCCAGCAGTGCAGACTCCGTCGGGGTACACCGTATTAAGTTTGGCCAGCTGCTCCACCGTGGTGCCGGGGCGCGGCGTTTCGTCGGCATCGAAAACCACCTCCTGGCCTTTGGGGCCGCGCAGAGGCACCGGCACGATCTCTTGGCTGAACTTGCCTTCGGCTTGGGCCGCCACCGCCTTGGCATGGGAGCGCACCGACCACTGGTCGGCCTCCGCACGGTTGATGCCTTCGTTCTTGGCCGCGGTCTCGGCCCAGGTCATCATGGAATTTAACTCGCCATAGCGGGCAATGGGCTGGCTCTTGACCCGGGCGCGCTGGATGCGGTCAAAAAACGGCAGGCCCCACATGCTAAGGGCGCCATGGCCCTTGGGCATGAAGCCCCACTTGGGGTCCTTGCCGCCGCCCAGGCCCCAACGGATTCCGCCGGGTAGATAGAGCTCGGCCTGGCTCATGCTTTCCAGACCGGCGGCCACCGCGATGTCAGCGTTGCCGGTTTGGATGGTCATGGCCGCAAAAAGCACCGCATCCAAGCCCGAGCAGCAGCGGCGGTCAAGGGTCACCGCCGGCACGCTGTCCGGCCAGCCCGCCTCCAGAAGCGCCACACGGCCGGCATTGGCGCATTCGCCGTTCATGTATGACTGGCCGGTAATCAACTCTCCCACCTGGCCGGGTTCGATGCCCGCACGATTAACGGCTTCATTGAGCACCAGCGCGCCCAAGCGCTCCACCGGCTCGTTGCGCAGGCTACCTCCGAAACGGCCGATAGGCGTGCGCGCGCCGGATACGATAACTACGTTTTCCATGGGTTGATCCTTTGCTGCAAAAGCGGCCTAAAGGCCGGAAAGACTATTCGGTTTCAGCGCCAAGTTGATCACGTACCTTGCGGCGCAGCACCTTGCCAGCCGGGCTGAGCGGCAACTGGTCGGCGATTACCAGGCGCTTGGGGGCTTTGTAGCGGGCCAGGCGCTCCTTGCAGTAGGTAATGAGCGCTTCGGCCGTGGCGCTTTCCCCACTTCTTAGAACCACCACCGCGCATACCGACTCGCCCCAATCTTCATGGGGCAATCCCACCACCGCCGAGTTCTGCACCGCCGGGTGGCTGTTGAGGCAGTTCTCCACCTCGGTGGCATAAACGTTGTAGCCACCGCTAATGATCAGATCCTTCTTGCGGTCAACGAGATAAACATATCCCTCGTCGTCCATGTAGCCGATGTCGCCTGATTTCCAGAACCCGGACGGAGTGAAGTTTGCTTTTGTGTTCTCCGGGTCCTGGTAATAGCCCGACACCGTGTTGGAGCCGCGGATCCAAAGTTCGCCCTTTTCGCCGGAATTGAGCTGGTTGCCGAAATCGTCACAGATGATGATTTCTTCGCCCGGGAATGGGCGGCCGATGGAACGCAGGCGTTGCAGAGCCTCTTCGCTGCTCAAGTCATGATCCGAGCGGGTAAGAATTGTGGCCGAGGGCCAGCATTCGGTGGAGCCGTATCCCTGCACGAACACCGGTCCGAAGGCAGCCAGCAATTGCTCCAGCTTGGACGGCGAGATGGGAGCCGCGCCATAGCGGATGGTTTTCAGGCTGCTCAGGTCGTAGCGTGCGGGCAGGTCAAGATCCAGCATGCGGTACAGCACCGTGGGCACGGCGTAAATCATGTTGATTGAGTGGTCTTGGATGGTGCGGCCCAACAGCTCCACATCGGCCCGGTTGAGGGTGGCCACCACGCCGCCCCGGATATGCACCGGAATCACCACCGAGCCCGAAGCCGCGTGGTTAAGCGGAGAAAAGAAAAGCGCGCGCGGATGCTCATAGGGCAGGGTTTCGCAATAGTGGGCCGGGTTGCAGCCCCAGGTCCAGAGATTCGACAAGGTGTACATGGCGCATTTGGCCTTGCCGGTGGTGCCGCCGGTGAAACGCAACACGCTTATATGGCGGCTGGCGTCGTCACTTGCAAAATCGGCCATTACTTCATGGGGCGAGGCTTCTTCGATTAAGTTCCAGAAATCGTAAACACCGGCATAATCGTCCTGCGGGGGATCCATGGATATGATGTGTACGCCACGGTCTTTGAGCGGCTCATACAGGCCCGGCAGAAAGCGGCTTTCCAGGAAGATCAATTTAGGCTTGGCCTGATCAATTTGGCTCAATTGCTCGGGCAGTGATTCGCGCGCATCGATCCAGGCAGCACCTACCGGGGATTTCAGCATCCAGGGATGGAACAAGGCCATGTTGTCGTTTTCGAGCACCGTAGCGTAGAAATCCCCTTCGCCCAACCCGAATTTTGTGGCCAAGGCATTGCTGAGCCGATTGCTCAAGTCATGCATCTGGGCATAAGTGAAGCTGCGTCCACGCTCGATGTTTATCACCGCTGGCAGGGAGGTAAAGCGCAAGGTGTTTTGCCGGAAGACCCGGCCCATGTTAACCAGCATCAGAGTGACTCCTGCGAATGCGCCTAAGCGCGGCTATAATTAATAAATAGCTATATACCGCCCTTGTTGGGAGGGCCCAGGTTAATGCGGGGATAGTCTCCTTGGTATCCCAACAGGGCTGAAAGCTTGCGTCCTTCTTTAACCAAATCGGCGTGAATACTAGGGGGAATGACTTCAGAGTCGCTTCCCTTGAGAATGGAAACGTTGATGGCCGCCACCGCTTGACCTTCGTAATTTAATAGAGGCATGGCTATCGAGTACAAGGCCGGCGTGGCTTCGCGGTCGCTCTCGGCGAACCCCTGTTTCCGCACCTTGGCGAGTTCTTTTAAAAGGTCGCTCCGTCTGGTGATAGTGCTTGCGGTCAAGCGTTGCAGCTTGATTCCGGCCAGGATCGACTCCAGCGATAGCTGATCCAGGGCGGCTAAAAGCAGTTTGCCCATGGCAGTGCAATAACAAGGCAGCTTGGTGCCCGGCTGCACATCGAACTTGAAGAAGCGCTGCAATTCGTGGCGATAGAGCACCAGCACAGCGCTTCCATCCAGCACGCCAAGATTCACGGTACAACCGATGCGTTGCGATAATGTACGGAGCTGACTTTCGGCCAGGCGTCTAAGCTCTGATCCCTGCAGACAGGAATAGCCAAGCGAGAGCACTCTGGGCCCCAAGGAGTATTGTTTGCGATTGTCCTTGCGTAGGTATCCCAGCAAAACCAGGGTGTGGGTACAGCGTTGCAGAAATGCAAGGTTGAGGCCAGAGACTTGGGCCATTTCAGTGAGGGTGAGCCGGGGCCTATCCGGAGTGAATCCTTCCAACACCGTCAGCCCTCGGGAGAGCGATTGCAGGAATTGACGGTCTGTGGACGGTTTGGCCATATTTATTGCTTTGCAATATATTAAATTGTTATGCAATATAGATTAGCATAACGGCGATACGTGGGCAAGAGTGCGTTCGTCTAATAAGGAAGAGGGTTCGCTTGAGAATAAAATTACTGCGGTTACTCCTCACCTATCAATAGAAGCAATTATGCTCAACGCGGAATTATCGCTTTGAATCGTTGTCAGCTAAAAGAGATGCACCGGCACTCGGATCAGGGTTTGGGCAGCCCCCGTTTGAGCATGATGATGCTGAGTAGGGCGCGGTCCCGCTGGCTTACTATGCGTGCGGCTTTATCAGCAGGCCACTCGAAAAAACCAGCCCCCGTCTTGAGCCCCAGGCGGCCGACGGCCACCTGCTTTTCCAGCATAGGGGAGGCAGTGGTGCGGTCATCCAAATAGGGCAGCAGATAGTTCTGCACCTTGAGCGTTATGTCCAGGCCGCCCATGTCGGCGCGTTCCATGGGGCCCATCAAGGCCAGGCGCAGGCCGAAGCCGTGCTGCACAACCCGATCCACGTCCTCGGCCGAGGCTACCCCCTGCTCAACCAGGCTCATCGCCTCTCTCTGCAGGGCGTGCTGCATGCGGTTGCCCAAAAAACCGGGCAGGTCCTTCAGTACCTTGACCGGCTCCTTGCCCGCCTTCCGGATTATCTCCACTACCCGCTCAAAGGTATCAAGCGAAGTGCGTTCTCCCTTGATAATTTCCACGCAAGGCATGACCTGCGCGGGATTCCAAAAATGGGTACCTACGAAGCGATCGGGATGCTTTAAATCACGGGCAAGTTCGCTGATAGATAAAGCTGAGGTGTTGGTGCAGAGGATGGTTTCGGGCGGCACCAGTTCCTCTAGGGACGCATAAAGCCCGCGTTTAAGTTCCATATCCTCGGGCACTGACTCCACAATCAACCCGGCTTCCAAGCAGGCCGTTGCAAGGTCCGTATGGTGGCTGATGTGTTCCAGGCAGGAGGCGGCTTGCTCGTCGCTGTTCAAACCCATTTCCACGCAAAGGGCCAAGTTCTTAGCGATGGCCTGGCGAGCCTTGTCATGGGCTTGCGGCTGGGGATCATAGAGCCGCACCTCATGACCGGCCAGTGCCATCACCTGGGCTATGCCATGGCCCATGGTGCCGGCGCCGAGGACCGCGGTTTGATAAAGGTTATTTGGCATTTTTGCCACGATGCACCGTAAGCTGGCGATAGAAGAAAACCAGGAAAAGGGACCATGCCAGCAGAACCAGCAGGAACACGTTGTAGTTGGTCACGCCGATATTGCTGATCCGGGCCAGGTACATCATAACGCCGGTTACGGCTACGGGCGCCCAGGCCAGCCAGTCGCCCTTGGCCATATAGATGAACAAAGCCAAGGTGGCGATGAGAAGAGAATACCCGCTCGCATCGGGCCAAACGCCTGAGAGGCGGCAGATCAGGGTGAAAACTCCGGTGACAACCGCGATATGTATCCAGGGGAAGCCTGCGCGTGTCATGCCAAAGCCTCCTTTGCTCTTCTGCGCCGCACGTTAGTTGTATGAACCAACATCGTAACGATAAAGATAATCCAACCAATGAGGTCGGTGGTAAGGTCGGGGAAGAACATCAACACTGCCACGATCCCCATGAATACCCGGGTCGGCCAACCGACCTTGGCCAGCATCCAGCCTTCAGTGGTGACGGTAAGAGCGTAGATGCCCGCAAAGGCCCCAGCCACTCCGGTTATGATATGCAGCCAATCGCCGTCCATCACGATTGCCGGGTTATATACGAATACAAAGGGAAGTATGTACTTGGCTATACCCAGGCGGAAGGAATGATACCCTGTCTGCATGGGGTTTGACCCGGCGATGCCAGCCGCTGCAAAGGAAGCCAGGGCCACCGGTGGAGTGATCGCCGAGACCAAGCCGAAGTAAAAGGCGAAGAAGTGGGCCGCCATGGGCGCTACTCCCATTTTGATCAGAGCGGGAATCACCAAGGCGGCCAGGGTGATGTAAACCGCCGTGGTGGTGAGCCCCATGCCCAAGATCAGGGATGCGAACATGGTCAAGATCAGCGTGGCCCATAGATACCCGCCGGACAATATCTCGATTAAGCCAGTGAACTTATTTCCCAGGCCGGAGACGAACACGCAGCCGATGATGATGCCGGCGGTAGCGCAGGCAATGGACACCGGCACCGCTTGACGTGCGCCTTCCTCAAATGCGGAAAACATCTGGGCCGGCGTCATGCGGGTTTCCGGCCGCAGGGCGCTCAGCACCAAAATGGAAATGATTCCGCCGAAAGCCGCGAACATGGGGGTGTAGCCCGCCACCATGAGACCCACAATGACCAGGATCGAAAGAAATAGATGTCCGCCTTTTTTAAGCTCCTCTTTAAGATTGGGCAGTTCTTCCTTGCTTACCGTGCCCAGGTTCTTCTTGCGCGCCTCGAAGTGCACCATCACAAAGATGGAGAAAAAGTAGATCAAGGCCGGGAACAAACCGGCCAAAGCCACGGTGAGATAGGGCACGTTCAGGAATTCGGCGATGACAAAAGCTGCCGCGCCCATGACCGGCGGCATGATCTGGCCGCCCGAGGATGCGCAGGCCTCCACCGCGCCGGCGAAGTAGGGAGCGTAGCCTACCCTTTTCATAAGCGGGATGGTGAAGCTGCCCGTGGTCACCACATTGGCCACCGCCGAGCCCGAGACCGAGGCCATGAGGCAGGAACTGACCACCGAGGCCTTGGCCGGGCCGCCGATGCGGCTGCCGGTGAGCGCCATGGCCACGTTGATGAAAAAACGGCCCGCGCCGGAACGCACTAATATGGCGCCGAAAAGAATAAACAGGAATATGTAGGTGGCCATCACCATGAGCGGGATGCCGTAGATGCCGTTCTCACGCATGAAAATGTAGTCGATGATGGTGAACCAGGAACTGGGAGGTCCGTAGAAGATGCTGAAGAAATAGTTGGAATAGGCGGTTTGCAAAAGGAAGAACCCCGCGACGATCACCATGGCCCAACCAACCGTGCGGCGAGTGGCTTCCAGCAGCAGGATCACCAGCGCGCCGCCTACCCATAAATCCAGGTCGCTAAGGTCGCCACGGCGTAAAATGAAGGCGTCGAGATCCAACAGAGTGTAGACCTGTATGGCTATGGTAAGGAGAACGAAGATAATATCCACGCCGAACCAAATATTTTTCGGGGCTTTCCAATCGGAGCGGCCCAAGGGGCGCAAGAGGAAACAAAGCACCATGACAAAGGCCAAATGGGTGGAGCGGAAGGCGTGGGCTTCCAAGGAGCCTGCATAGGCGACATACAGATGATAGATGCTCAAAGACATGGAGAGCAGACAAATGACCAGCTCCAGAGGATAGGCCAGCGGCCCTCGTTTCTGGTCAAGCAGCCACTCTAAAATGCTTTGCTGCCTTTTTTCTTCGTACTGTATGGTTTGGGTTTCGGACGACAAAGTTGTTTACTCCTTAACCACGGCAGCCCGGCTTTGTGGCCATAGGCCAACAGAGATTACGGCCCGGCCGGAAAAATCCAGCCGGGCCGCATACCATTGATGCTATTTCACGATGCCTTTTTCTTTATAGTACTTCAGCGCGCCGGGATGAACCGGTATGCCAGCGCCCAAGAGCGCGTTTTCGGGCTTGGATTCCTCGATCGCCTGCTTCTTGACTTTGGCCAGTTCGGGCCAATTGGCGTACAAAGTCTTGACGATGTTGTAGGCGACCTGATCGGGCACGTCCTTGTTGACCACGATGCAGGTCACGGTGCCGACCGCGGGCACGTCCTTTTCCAGACCCTTGTAGGCGCCCTTGGGGATGACCGTGGCCATCAGGCCGGGCTCCATTGCGAGGATTTTTTTCATGTGGGCGTCATCGATGGGCAGGAAGCGGATGCCGGGGCGGAAGTTGAGGTCGATGATGGTGGACTGGGGGCAGGAGGTCACGGCCATGTACACGTCGCTGTGGCCATCCTTCATCAGGGCGGCTGAATCGGAATAGCCCACAAAGCTCACCGAGCCGCCGTCTTTCTTAATGCTGTCATAGGTCAAGCCGTAAGCCTTCAAGATCAATTCGGCGATGACCGTACCGGAGAAGCCCACCTTGCCGGGAACGATGCGCTTGTCTTTCAGGTCCGCCACGGTCTGGATCTTGCTGTTTTTGGCCACGGCCATCTGGAACACGCCGGGATACAGGGACATCAAGTGGCGCAGGTTCGTATTCTTTTTGTTGAACTTGCCGCGGCCGTTGTAGGCGTTATAAGCGGTATGGGTGTAGGTCCAGCCCAAATCCGCGCGGCCGGCATTGACTGCCTTGCAGTTGCCGACGCCGCCGCCGGGGCCGTTCGATGAGGGTATCTTGAGATTCTTGTCAAGGATGGTCATCATGGCCGAACCCAAGGGGTACCAAGAGCCGCCCTCCGGACCAGAGAACATGCGCAGGAACTCCTTATCGGCGGCGGCGACCGGTGCGGCCAGGCACACGGCCAAGGCCAAGGCCAACGTTACTATTAAGGATCTTTTAGCCATTCCCTCTTCTCCCTGTGTTTGAGTGGGTCTATGCTTTCAAGCCTTGGCAAAAGGCTACTAACCAATTGGCGTGTTCCCCCCCCCTCAGCTCAGATCCCAAGGATCCAAATGGTCTCGCATCTCCAAATCGTGTTTAATGCCCTCCAGCATACGGACTTGCCCATGATTGATATGAGCTTCGAGCAATGATGACGCCTTGCGTGCGTCATGTTTTTTGAGAGCGGCTAGAAAGTTATTGTGCTCTTCTTCGGCCTCTTGCAAACGCACTGTAGAAAGACGTTCGGGGCGATAGCGCAAGTAAAGGCGGTCGAAAATCTCCCGCAGCACCCGGATGCCGATCTGGTGGCCGCTGAAGGAAGCCAGGGCTAGATGCAAACGGGCGTCGCACCAAAGGCGCTCCCGGCAATAGGACTCTCCCCGTATTGCCTGGTGCTCGGCCATCAGGCCCTCCAGTTTTTCAATTTGCTCATCGCTGATGGTTTTGGCTGTGCCCTTGACCAGCCAAGCCTCGATTACGGCCCGCATCTCGTACAATTCGCGCGCCTCTTCCAAGTCCAGTTCCGGCACCCGGAAACCTTTGTTGGCCTCCGAGCGCACCAGGCCCTCATTTTCCAGGCGGGTAAGCGCGAGGATCACGGGCGTCTGGCTCACGTTAAGTTTCTTGGCGATATCGCGGTAGCGGATTTTTTGGCCCGCTACCAGTTCGTTTACCAAGAGCATGCGCTTGATGTGGTGATAGGCCCTGTCCGACAGAGATGCTGAAGAGTTGTCGGCCTTATTCCCCTTGGCGTGTTCCAGGCCCTTTTTGACTTTAGAGATTGGCATAGAGCAAAACCGTCCTCGGGGGGGGATAAACCATCTGCTTTTTGACAAAATAAAATATTAATTATTTAATAAAATACTTGGTGTTCCAATGTCAAGTACTCTCTCGCATAGCAATAAAACAAACAGGAAGTTGGCGTGTTATTGAGTGGTTAGGATGCCCAATGCCGATTCCGGCAAGGGCGATGCTTGTTCACTGTCGGAAAAGATTATCGTAAACAAATTTGCGCAGCGCGGAAGCGATTCGGGTTGAGTTATCAGGAGCTGAGGCGACGAACAAGGCGCGCTGTAGATTATTAAGGTACCGGTCCGCGTGGGTTTCTGGGCGATATTCTATTTATGATAATCCACCTGCTGCATGATTGGCCAAGGCTTATTTGTACGCCACGAGTAAATTTTAAAACTTCGGCAGCGCTGTAACCTAATCGGACTCCTGCTCGGCCATCATTTTAATGGCGCCCTTGGGGCAAACCTCTGCGCAAAGGCCGCAACCCTTGCAATAGGCCAGGTCGATCACCGGCTTTCCGGTTTCCGGATGTTTGGTTATGGCCAGATCAGGACACAAAAGCTGGCAGAGTTCGCATCCTTGGCAAGCATGAGCCGATAGGCAACGGGCCGCCTCGATCATGGCTTCTTCCAAGGACAAGGGAGCTAACGGGTGGCCCTGCAGCGGCCGGCCCAGAGGCTCGTCCGTGGGAAGAGGGCATACAGGTCTTTGTCTCATGAATCGAGCTCCTCAACAATAGCTCTAGCGCAGGAAAGCCCGGCGGCCATGGCATCTACCACGGTGGCCGGTCCGGTGACCAAATCTCCGGCCGCGTACAAGCCCTTTGCAAGACGTCCATTTTCAGCGGGGCTGATGGCTTCCAGGCCCAAGGCTTGGGCCCAATCCAAGGCTTGAGAGTCCTGGCCGATGGCCAGAATCACGCTGCCCGCGGCCAACACCTCTTCGCTGCCGAGGAGATCGCGGAAAGCGGGCCGGCCGTCATGGTCGATGCCGTCCAATTTGGTGGCGCCAACCCGGAGGCCGTTTACCGCGCCTCCCGGGCCGGATTGTAAAGCCAAGGGCTTGCGCAGGAACATCATGTCCAAACCCTCGAAGCGGGCGGCTTCCACTTCTTCGGCATAGGCAGGCATGGCATCACGGTCGCGGCGATAAACCAGACGCACCTTAGCGTCTAGGCGCAGGGCGGTGCGCGCGGCGTCCAGTGCCACGTTGCCGCCGCCCACCACGATCACCGGGCTTTGCAATTGGGGAGCCTTTTCCAAGGCGCAAGCTTTAAGGAAGTCGAGTCCCAGCCACACGCCGGAAAGGTCATTACCTGGAAGGCCCGCCGGTTTGGCCAGGGGAGCCCCGCAAGCCAAGATGACCGCGCCATATTCCGCGCGCAATTTGTCCAGTCCGGCGAAGTCCACCGGCGAATTGAGGCGGATCTCCACGCCATGGGCCTGCACGTACTCCAGATCTGTGAGCAGCGCTTTTCGGGGGAGACGGAACTCCGGGATGGCCCATACCAACATGCCTCCGGCCACTGCCTCGGCTTCAAAGATGACAGGCTGGATGCCGGACTTGGCCAGGCGCCAAGCTGCGGCAAGGCCAGCGGGACCGGAGCCGATTATCGCCACTTTTACCTTGGCCGGGGTTGCGGGCTTTTCGGCTTTAGGGCGCGGCGCCATGGCGGCGAAGCGTTTCAGCTCGCGCACCAAGGGCTGCTGACCCACCGCTGGCTTGAGACAGGCCTGCTGGCATGGATGGTGACAAACATGACCCAGCACCGATGGCAGGGGGTTGTCCTTCAGGATCACTTCCAAGGCCCCCACCTGATCCCCCTTGGCCAGGCAGGCCAGATAGCCCTGGATATCCTGGCCCAGGGGGCAGGCCTGCCGGCAAGGCGGCAGATCGCTCCTGGCATCAACCTGATCTGCCAGGGCACCGCGCAGGGTGTCGGGTTCACTGGCCAGGTCAAAGGCCACCGTGGCCGGACAAGCCCCCCGGCACACTCCGCAGGAACCGCAGAGTGCTTCATCGAAAACCGGTCTATGGGTGCGGCCTTCCATGGCTAGCCCTCCCTGCCGCTGCGGCCAAGAGCCAACCCCTGCTCCAGGGCCTTGAGGTTGAGTTCCCGGAAGCGCTCCGGAACGGTTTCCTCCACAACCTTGGCCAGGGCCTCTTGCGTAAACCAGCCAGTGTAGCCTGCCGCCACCCCGACCCAAAACACGTTGGCCACCTGCTTGTTGCCCAGGTTCTTCAGCACCAAGGCGGTCACCTTGAAGCCGGCTTCTTTACGCAAGCCGCGAGGGGTCACCAGGCCGGAGTCATAAAGAATAACGCCGCCCTCGGCGACTTCCTCGGCATAGGAGTCGTAAGCGCCCTGGCTCATGGCCACCAGGAGGTCCGGAGTCTCGGCGTGGGGATAGTCGATGTCATCGGGCGACATCACTACTTCGGCCTTGCAGGCGGAGCCGCGGGCCTGCGCGCCATAGGAATTGGAGCCAGCCGCGAACTGGCCGTCGGCCACCGCGGCTTGCCCCAAAAGCACTGCGGCCGTAATCACGCCCTGGCCGCCGAGGCCGCCCAGCAGAATCTCTCTGCGCTTACTCATTGAACTCTCCCAGCACCACGGTGTTGTCTGGCAAGGGCTGCGAAAGATCCAGCTCGCGCCGCTCCTTGCACTGCTGCGCCACCTGCCTGAACATGGTGGCGGGGCTGTCTATGCGTTGCCGCCGGCCGTACTGGGTGTGGCAAGGGCTCACCACCTCCACGAATGAGAAAGATGGGGTAGTAAGCGCCCGGCTAATATATTCCATCAAATCGTAGGGGCGGGTCACCGATCCCCGGGCCACATACTCGGCACCCGCTGCCTTCACCAGGCGGCACAGGTCGAATGGTGCGTAGGGGTTGCCCTTAAGCGTGGTGGCGGTGGGCTTGCCCTGGGGCGTGGTGGGGGCGACTTGGCCGCCCGTCATGCCATAGATCATGTTGTTGGCGCATATCACGGTGATTTCTATGGCACGACGGGCGGCATGAATCAGATGATTGCCGCCAATGGAAGCCAAGTCTCCATCGCCGGAGATGACCACCACTTTGAGTTTGGGATTTGCCATTTTGGCGCCGGTGGCAAAAGCCACGGCGCGCCCGTGCAAGGTATGCAGGGTGTCGGCCTTGAAATTCGGGCTGGGTATCCAGGCGGCGCAGCCGATGCCGGATACGAAAAGCATCTGTTCCATGTCCAGACCCAAGCCCTCGATGGAGCGCAGCACCGCGCCCATCAAAATGCCGTGGCCGCAGCCGGGGCAGAAGGGAGTGGTGGCGACCTCATCCCGCATGAATTGGCTGAGAGCCCTCGCCATCACACTTCCTCCAGGGCATTTAAGATGCTTTTGGGAGATATGGTGGCGCCGTTGACCTGGCTCAGGCTACGCACCAAAGAGCCGCCGGCCGCCGCGCGCACCAGGGAATAGACTTGGCCCAGGTTCATCTCCGGCACCAGGAACTTGACGCCGGGCTTGGCCAGATCTCCGATCAAGCCGTCATTGAATGGCCAAATGGTGATGAGGCGAAGGAGCCCAACCTTACGCCCCGCCTCCCGGGCCTGGCGCACGGCTCTCAAGGCTGCGCGGGCGGTGAAGCCATAGGCCACCACCACCACCTCGGCGTCATCTATATAATAGGATTCATAGCGGCTGATCTCATCCAGCCGGCTAAGCACTTTTTGGTTGATCCGGCGTATCAATGCGTTGTGAAAGGCCGGGCCCTCGGTCTTGCGGAAGCCGTACTCATCGTGGGTGGAGCCCGTCACCATGAGAGCCTCGCCCATGCCGAAGGACGGCATGGAGGGAATGCCATCAGGCTCCGGAGTGCCGAAGGGAGGTTCTTTGGGTCTGTAGTCGCGGTCGTATTGTTCTATTTCCTTAGGCACCGTAATGCTTTCCCGCAAGTGGCCGGTGGCTTCTTCGGCCAGCAGAAAGGCCGGAACCCTTAAGCGCTCCGAGAGATTGAAGGCTAGGAGCGTGAGGTCGAACATCTCCTGCACCGACCAGGGCGAAAGCGCAACTACCTGATAATCGCCATGGGAGCCCCATTTAACAGCCATGATATCGCCGCCGCCCACCTTGGTGGCCTGGCCGGTGCAGGGGCCGGCCCTCTGCACATCCACCAGCACCAGAGGCGTTTCGGTGAAAGCGGCGTAGCCGAGGCATTCCTGCATAAGGCTCAAGCCCGGTCCGCTGGTAGCGGTCATGGATTTTACGCCCGACCAAGAACCTCCGACCACGGCCGAGATGGAGGCTATCTCATCCTCCATTTGGATGAAGGCGCCGCCGTGCTCCGGCAAAAGGCGGGCCAGCGATTCCATGATCTCAGATGACGGCGTAATGGGATAGCCGGCATAGAAGCGGCATCCCGCGGCCAGCGCGCCTTCGGCGGCGGCTTCATTGCCGGAGAGGTAGCGCCGCCCGGTCTGCAGCGGATATTTACTTGTGCGGGTCGGCAATTCAGCCCCCTCTTATGGCTGGAGGGTTTTACACGGGGCCTGTCTAAAGGCATCGGGATGGGCGGTGCAAGCGCTCACCATAAAAATCAATAATATATTTTATAATATATTGCATCAAAAAAATCAACCGGCCGGCGTGGTTTTGCCGGCCGGTTGCGGTTTGTCACAGATTGAAGCCTCAGCCGGAGCTTAGTCTTCCATGCGCGCCTTTACGGTCATGGCGTGGATGGGAAGCCCTTCGGCGGTGGCCAGGGTCTCCACGGTTCCGGCCAAGGAGGCCAGGCCTTGGCGGCTCAAGTATTGGAAGGTCGGCTTTTTGATGAAGTCGTCCACGCTTAAGCCGCTGAAGGCGCGCGCGCCCTGACCGGTGGGCAACACGTGGTTGGTGCCCGATGCGTAATCGCCTACCGGCACTGGGGCCCAGGGGCCCAAGAAAATAGATCCCGCATGCCGTATCTCCTGCAAGGTCAAAAACGGATCCTTGGTCACGATCTGAAGGTGCTCGGCCGCATATTCGTTGGTAAACGATACCGCTTCGGCCATGTCAGCAGCCACCAGCACCGCGCAATAAGCACCGGCCTGGTCAAGGATTTCCTTGCGCGGCAGTGCCGGGTAGATCCGTGCTATCTCATCGCACACGGCCTGGGCCAGCGCTTGGTCGTCGGTTACCAGCACCGCAGCCGAGGCGGGATCGTGCTCCACCTGGGACATGAAGTCCAAGGCCAGCCAGCGGGGGTTGGCCGTGGCGTCGGCCAAGAGCAGCGCCTCGGACGGGCCGGCCGGCGAATCGATGTCCACCACCCCGAAGACCAGCATCTTGGCCGCGGTGACGTACTTGTTGCCCGGGCCCACGATCTTGTCCACCCTGGGCACGGCCGGGGTGCCATAAGCCAGAGAGCCCACCGCCCAGGGCCCGCCCAGCTTGTAGATTTCGCTAACCCCGGCGATGTCGCAGGCCACCAGGGTATAGGGGTTGGCCCTGAGTCCCTTGTCAGGCGGGGTGGCCACCACCACCCTGCGCACGCCGGCCACTTGGGCCGGCAGCACGGTCATGAGGGCGGTGGAAGGGTAGACCGCCCGCATGCCGGGCACATAGCAGCCCACCGCATCCAGGGGAGTGTGCTTGCGTCCCGCCCAAATTCCCGGAGCCACCTCCATCTGCCACATGGGGCGCTCCATCTGGGCGGTGTGAAAGGTGCGGATGTTGACCGCGGCCTTTTTCAAGGCCTCCACTATATCGGCGGGCACCTCTGTATAGGCGGCTTCGATCTCCGCCGGCTTCACCCTGAAGTCCTCCGGCTTGAGATCGGCCTTCAACTCGCGGTGCCAATTCAGGCTGGGTTCATCGCCCTTTTCACGAATTTCAGCAAGAATGCCCCGCACGTATTCATAGACATCCGATATGTCCTCCATTGAACGATGCAGGATGCTGCCAAGCCGCTCCGGGCTCAACTGGGCAATTTTCTCAGGGGAAAGCTTCATGATCGCCTCCGCTTCTTGGGACGGCCTAAACTGGAGCATAATTACCATTGCGGGACCTACGCCGCAAGCGCGGAGAGCTTTCGGGCGCTGGCGGGCATCTATCGCTCGCCTTGGTTGTGGAGGTCGAGCATGTCCTTGATGGCCTGGCCGGTGGAATGATAGCCAAGCTCATCCCATGGTATGTCGGCCGGAGCAAAAAGCGCCAAATCCAGCGCCTCGCGGCCCGGGACCAATTCGCCGCCCGTGGGCCGGGCCAGAAAAACCACGAGCACCACCGGATTGCCGGGATAGGTGTACACGCCCAAGAGCCTTTCGAGTTCCACCTGCAGGCCGGTTTCCTCAGCCACCTCGCGGAGCGTGGCTTCCTCCACCACCTCGCCCCGGTCCACATGCCCGCCGGGCAAGATCCAGAGCCCGTGCGCCCGGTCCCGCTGGGCCCGCCGCAGAAGCACCACCCGGCCGTCCTCCCAGCGCACCACCGCCGCGGCGGCGACCTTGGGGTCCAGATAGAATTTTTGCCCACAGGCGCTGCAAACAAAAGGCGGACCGCCGTCGGAGGAGAGCGCTCTTTTCAAGGGACCGCCGCATTGGTGGCAAAAGCGTGGAGTGCGGGGATTTGACATAAATTCTATCGCGCCTGTCAGGTTTGGGCGGACCGGTACTTTTTCAAGGTCACGGCATTGCCGGTTTGGTTGAAGGCTACCTCATCCATGATTGCGCGAATGAGGAAAAGCCCCCGCCCCCGTTCGCTGAGCAGGTTTTCTTCCTCGGTAGGATCATACTGCTCACCGTAATCGAAACCGGAGCCCTCATCGTGAATCGTCACTTCCAAGAGGTCTCTTTTCAGGCACGCGTCCACCCGCACCAATTTGTCTGCATGATTTTGGTTGCCGTGTTCGATGGCATTGGTGAGGGCCTCGATCAGCGCCAGTTTCAGGTTGCTGTTCAGGTCAAACATGGAAAATCCCACCGCGACCGAGCTGAGGGCAATTTGATAGACGATGTCGGCCATGAATTCAGGACGGCTTTGGGTTTCGATATGAGTGGTTTGCTGGATCATTCCCTGGATTTTTGAACCGCCGGGCCTGACGCAGGAGATAGCCAGACTTTGCTCAACCACCCGCTCCAAGTCGTCCATGTCAACCGGCTTGGTAAGGAAATTTTC
>Ga0307423_1000584_pt1 | contig 24507 bp, 17 predicted proteins | sample SalMarWE160310MG_FD_202154 | JGI IMG/M metagenome (GOLD analysis project Ga0307423, IMG submission 202154) | Salt marsh sediment microbial communities from the Plum Island Ecosystem LTER, Massachusetts, United States - WE1603-10 | ecosystem: Environmental > Aquatic > Marine > Intertidal zone >...
ACAACCAGGACAACTGGGTATGGTACTTCAATACCTTCCGCAAGGCGGGTCTGCTCATGGCCAACGCCGGCTACCGGGGCGACGCCTGCACCGCAGCCAACAGCTATGGCCGGCTCTGGGATATTCTGGACAAGGCAATCGCACCCGGCTTGATGCCATTTTTATTGGGCGAATACGGGGTCCACGATCCTGACGACGCCAAATATAATCGCCGCCACTTCAATTGCTTCTTGAAAAGCGCGGACGAGAACCGGGTCCGCACCCGCTTCATGGGCGTGGTCTATTTTGAATATATCGACGAGGCGGACAAGTCGACGAATCAGAAGGAGATGGGCGTCCTGAAACCGGAGTTGGCCACCACGATACCCAATAATCGCATACCCGATAAGTTGATCCCCAAGAAGGAGAGCTACAAACCTAATATCGGCTGGGGCCGCTGGGAGATGTTCCAGCCGTACCAACCAGGCGATCCTCCGGTGGCCAAGTACAACTATCATGATATCTGGAAATAGAATTGGCTTTTAACCCGGGCCGCCGGGGAAACCTCCCGGCGGCCCGGAGCTTTGGACCAGGATACAAATCATCGTTTCGAACGAAGCTCAGGCTCAAATAGGCTTAATGAATACCCCTCGGCGCCGGTTGCTACTTCTTGCCTGCCGTCCGGCGGCTGCGCAAAACATCTTTTAATTCGCCCAGCTCCGGCATGCGCATGAGCCGCGCCGCGGCCAGATAGGCCAAGGCCCCCACCAAAACCCCGGCCAGGGGCCGCACCATGCGCGCCATGATCCCGCCGGGATCGCCCCACTCCGGGCCGTAGGCCACGCCCGCCACCACCACGGCCATCACCAGCGAGGCCGCGCCCGCTTTGAGCACCGAACTTAGGATGCGGCGCCCGCCCAGGGGCCCCAGGCGCTTGCGCAACAGCCACAAGAGGATGGCCAGGTTGGCCGCCCCCGAGATGGAGGTGGCCAAGGCCAGGCCGGTGTGTTTGAAGGGCCCCATCAAAAGCAGGCTGGCGGCCAGGTTTATGACCAGGGTCACCACTCCCACTTTTACCGGGGTGACGGTGTCCTTGAGGGCGTAAAACGCGGGCAGCACCGAGCGTAGCGCCGCAAAGGCCCACAGCCCGGCGGCGTAGCCCCAAAGCGCCCCGGCCGTGGCCACGGCTTCGGCGCTGCCGAACTGGCCCCTGGCGAATAAGAGCAGCACCAAAGGCTGGGCCAACACGATAAGCCCCACCATGGCCGGCAGGTTGATGAACATGGTGAGCCGAATCCCAAAGCCCATGGTGTCGATGAGTGCGGGGTGGTCGTTATCGGCGGCTTGGCGCGAGAGGCTGGGCAGGATGGCGGTGCTTACGGCAATGGCGAAGATGCCCAAGGGGAACTCGATCAGCCGGTCCGCGTAATAGAGATAGCTCACGCTGCCGGTTGGCAGAAGCGAGGCCAGCACCGTGTTGATGAACACCGTGAGCTGGTACACCGCCGCACCGAAGGCCGCGGGCAGCGCCAATTTCACCACCCTCCTTAGGGCCGGGTTGGCCAGATCCCAGGCCGGCTTGAAGCTCAGGCCCCTGGCCTTGAGATAAGGCAGTTGCATGAGAAGCTGGCCCAGGCCGCCCAGAATAACGCCCACCGCCAGACTCATCACCGGCGGGTCCACCCGGGGAGCCAGGGCCACGGCGCTTCCGATGAGGCACAGGTTGAGCACCACCGGCGAGGCGGCCGGCGCGAAAAAATGGCCCGTGGAGTTGAGGACCCCCGCGGCCAGGGCGGTTAGGCTCACAAAAAAGATATAGGGCAGACACCAGCGGGTGAGCGTCACGGCCAGATCGTAGGACTGACCTCCCGGCGCAAAGCCCGGCGCCATGGCCCGCACCACCTCGGGCGCGAACGCGGTGCCCAAGGCGCATACCGCCAGCAGGATAAGGGCCAGGATCCCGAAGGTGCTCCTGGCCAGCAAGTAGGCTTCCTCCCTGCCCTTTTGCTTCAAGACCTCGGTAAAGACAGGTATAAAGGCAATGGTGAGCGCGCCTTCGGCGAAAAGGCGGCGTAAAAGGTTGGGTATGCGGAAGGCCACGAAAAAGGCATCCGCCGCCGGTCCGGCCCCGAAAAAGTAGGCGATGACCAGGTCGCGCACAAAGCCGCCCACCCGGGAGGCCAAGGTGGCCGCCCCCACCACTCCGGCGGCGCGGGTAACCTTTTGCTTTTCCTCGGCTCCGTTCATGCAAAAACCCACTTGACAGAAGGGCTTCCGCCCGATAAAAACAAGGACTTGCTGCCTGACCGGGCCAAAGGCTTTAATAACCGGGCCAAAAGGCGGGCGCTTTGATAGAATAGCTTATAGTAGATCGCCGCTGCTGCTTTATAAACGCCGGCGAAAGTCAATACCAGGAGGATCACAAGTTGGCCAACCATGCTTCCGCCCTGAAGAGGGCAAGGCAAAATGAACTGCGCCGCCTGCGCAACAAGGCCTACCGCACCAAAGTGCGCGGGGCCATCAAATCCGTACGTCAGGCTCTCGATGCCAAGGACCAGGAAGCCGCCCGCGCGGCGCTTAGCCAGGCCGAACCCATCATCGACAAAGCGGCCAGCAAGGGCGTGCTGCCCAAAAGGACCGCTTCGCGCAGGATCTCCCGGCTGGCCCAGCAGGTCAACGCCCTGTAAGCCCGTCCGGAGCCCTTGGCGGCTCCTGGGGGACTTGCAAGATTTCCCGCGGTTCCCCAGGGCGCTATAATCCAACCGGCGGCTCCCATAGGTCTTAGCAACCCCCCGCGCGGCTGTTAAGCAGTCCAGCGGGGGATTTGTATTGCCTGCCAAGCCTATATCCTGCACAGATTCATTATGAGGCGCTCCATGATCACCCGGTCCGAACCGGGCGAGGACTTTAGCGCCAAGTCGGCCCGCAAGATATCCTCCAGGCGGCCCGCCAGCCGGTCCGAACTTTCCCGGCGCGCCCTTTTGCTGAGCGTCTGGGTGGCCGACGGCGGAGTTCTAAGCGCCTGCTGCACCTCGGCCTGCCCGCCGCCCTTGTCCAAGATCTCTCTAACCTCCAACAGCTGCCGGAACAGCCGGGTCACCATGGCCAGCACCTTGACCGCGGGCTCCCCCAGGGAATCCAACTGGTCATAAGACGTCAGCGCCCGGGCCAGATCGCATGCGGCCAGGGCATCGGTGAAGTCGAAGATGCCGTAGAGCCGGCCCCGGCCCATCACCTGGCGCACGTCGTGTTCACCGATGCTGGGCTTCTTGCCCACGTACAAGGAGAGCTTCTCCAACTCCGAATCCAAGGCGCCCAACCCCAAGCCGCCCAACTCGGCCAGGTGTTCGGCCGCAGGCGTCTCCAGCTTTTTACCCCGCGCCTGGGCCCTTTGCCCCAGCCAGGGCAGCAGCTGGCGCGGATACATGCGCTTATACACGTGCACCTTGCCCGCCTTGCTTAAGGCCTTGGCGAAACGGGTGGTCATGTTCAGCTTGGCGCCGGCGAACACCAGGCAGGTGGACGGCGCCGGGTCGGCCAGGTAGACGGTGAATTCGTTCAGTTGGGCGGTTTTATAGAGGTCGATGTCCTGGATGATGATCAGGCGGCGCGAACCCAAAAAAGGCAGGGTTTGCGCGCTTTCCAGCACCCGGACCGGCGGGGCGTCGCCGGCGTGGAAGCGCTCCACGTTCAGGGACGGGTTCTGACTGAAGGCCGGCGCCGACATGAAAACCTCCAGCGCCTGGCTCACCAGGAAATCCTCTTCGCCGAACACGCCGTAAAGCGCGCCCAAGCCGCCGTCGGCCAGCTCCGGCCAGGGCAGGCCCGCAGCCGAAGCGGAGCTTTTAGCGGCAGGCCCAGAGGCCATCCTAGAAGTTCTCGAACACCGAGTCGTGCAGGGTCTGGGCCATGGATTTGGCTAGCTCGTTGACCGCCACCGCCTTGTTGGTGTCGGTGGTCTGGGGGCTGGAGCCCACCGCGAAGGTGCGCTGCTGCTTCAGCTCGTGGCGCTGCCACAGGATCTTGCCGTCGCGGGTGCGGGTCAGCGTCGCCTTTACGGAGATGGTGATGCGCCGCTGTTGCGAGGTCTCCTGGGCGGTGTAGGCCACGTCCTCCACGTCGGCCCTGGTGACGGTTCCCCTGAGCACCGCGTCGGCGTTGCCCTCACCGGTCACGCGCAGGATCTGGCTTCGGGTGAACTGGAAGATGGTCTGGTCGGTGAACACGCTCTCGATGCGCGTCTCACCGGTGTTGTTCTTGAACACCGGTATCGCGATGGTGCGCACGTCGGAAGGCAGGTTGTTGGTCTTGCCCCGGAAGTTATAGCCGCAGCCCAAAAGCCCCACGGCCAACACCAGCATCAGGCATCCCGAGATCAGAAGTCTTTTCACCACCGCCTCCCTTGACATTGGGTATGCAACCAACGGGTACAAGCGCATGCCCCGCTCTCAAACCACTATATTAACCAGCTTGCCCTGAACCGCTATAACCTTTTTTACCGTCTTGCCCTCTATGAAGCTCTGCACCTTGGCGTCGGCCAGGGCGGCCGCCTTAATGGTCTCGTCATCGGCCGCGGCCGGCAGCGTGAGTTCGCCGCGCTTCTTGCCGTTGACCTGCACCACCACCAGCTTCTCGTCCTTGATGAGCGCCTTTTCATCATATACGGGCCAGGGCTCATGGATCAAGAACCCCTGGCCACCCAGGCGCTGCCACAGCTCGTCGGCTATGTGCGGGGCGATGGGGCTGATAAGCACCACTGCGGCTTGCACCGCCTCCTTTAGCACGGCCAGGCGGCCGGAGTCGCTGTTTAAAGACTCCTCCTGCTCCACCAGGCTGATCTGGTTCACCAGCTCCATCACCGCGGCGATGGCGGTGTTGAACTGGTAGCGCTCGGCGATGTCATCGGTCACCTTCTTGATGGTCTCGTGGGTCTTGGCGTGCAGGTCTTTCAGCGGCCCGGACTTGATATCGCCGCCCGCGTACACCTCCACCCCTTTTGCCTGCTCGGCCACCAAATTGGACACCCGCCACAGGCGCTGCAAAAAGCGGGACGCTCCTTCCACGCCCTGCTCCGACCAATCCAGATCGCGCTCCGGCGGCGCGGCGAAGAGCATGAAGGTGCGCACCGTGTCCGCGCCGTAACGCTTCACCATGTCGTCCGGGTCAACCACGTTGCCCTTGGACTTGGACATCTTGGAGCCGTCCTTGATCACCATGCCCTGGGTCAGCAGCTTCTTGAAGGGCTCGTCCACCTGCAGATAGCCCAGATCCCTGAGCACCTTGGTGTAGAAGCGCGAATACAACAGATGCAGCACCGCGTGCTCGATGCCGCCGATGTACTGGTCCACCGGCATCCAATACTTGGTGCGCTCCGGGTCCAGGGGGCCGTCGCTGTAATCCGGGCAGGTATAGCGCGCGAAATACCAGGACGACTCCACAAAGGTGTCCATGGTGTCCGACTCGCGCTTGCCCTGGCCTCCGCAGGAGGGGCAAGTCACCGCCAGCCAATCATCCATGTGGGGCAGCGGCGAACCGCCGGTGGGCGGCAGCTGGGCGTCCAAAGGCAGCACCACGGGCAGATCGTCCATGGGCACAGGAATCAAGCCGCACTTATCGCAATGGATCATGGGGATGGGCGCGCCCCAGTAGCGCTGGCGGCTGATGCCCCAATCGCGCAAACGGAAGTTCACCGTTTCCTTGCCCAGGTCCCGGCTTTCCAGATCAGCGGCTATGGCCCGTTTGGCCTCATCGCTGGACATGCCGTCGAATTTGCCCGAGTTCACCAGGGTGCCGTAATCGGTGAAGGCCTGGGGCATGTTCTCCACGCCCACGGGCCCATCCGGCCCCACGATGACTTCCTTCAGCTCCAGCCCGTATTTTTGGGCGAACTCGAAGTCGCGCTGGTCGTGGGTGGGCACCGCCATCACCGCGCCGGTGCCGTATTCCATGAGCACGAAGTTGGCCACATACACCGGCATCTTGACGCCGGTCATGGGGTTCCGGCAATAGACCCCGGTGAACACGCCTTCCTTCAGCTTTTCGTCCGCCCGGTCGGCGAACGACTGGCGTTTCACCTTGTCTATGAAATCCTTTACCGCCTGCTCCTGGGGTGTGCCGGCGCTTAGTTCCACGGCCAGGGGATGCTCCGGAGCCAGGCTCATAAAGGTGGCTCCGAATAGCGTATCCGCTCTGGTAGTAAAGACCCTGATTGAGCCGTCGCCTTCCCAGAAGGGGAACACGATCTCCGCGCCGAAGGACTTGCCGATCCAGTTACGCTGCATGGTGAGCACGCGCTCCGGCCAGCCCGGCAGCTTGTCCAGCCACTCCAGAAGCTCGTCGGCGTATTCGGTGATCTTGAAAAAATAGCTGGCGATGCTCTTTTGGGCCACCGGCTGGGAGCAGCGCCAGCACAGGCCCTGCTCCACTTGCTCGTTGGCCAGAACGGTCTGGCAGGTCTCGCACCAGTTGGCCAGGGTCTTCTTGCGGTAGACCAAGCCCCGGTTCCACATTTCTATGAATACCCGCTGCTCCCAGAGGTAGTAAGACGGATCGCAGGTGGCCAGCTCCCGGTCCCAATCATAGGAAAAGCCCAGTTGCCTGAATTGGGTGCGCATGAAATCGATGTTGTCGTAGGTCCAGGTGGCGGGATGCGAGTTGTTGGCGATGGCCGCGTTCTCGGCCGGCATACCGAAGGCGTCCCAGCCCATGGGGTGCAGCACGTTGAAGCCGCGCATGGAGAGGAAGCGCGACAGGCCGTCTCCGATGCTGTAGTTGCGCACGTGGCCCATGTGGATGCGGCCGCTGGGATAGGGGAACATCTCCATGCAGAAATACTTGGGCTTATTGGGGTCTTCCTTGACCTTGCAAGCGCCCGCCTGTTCCCAGCGCTCTTGCCAGCGGGGCTCCACCTCGGCCGGCTCGTATCGATCTTCAAGCTTGGGGCTGTTTTGGCTCATGGTGTCAAACGCTTATCACCGCCGCCTTCAAGCGGCGGAATTGAAAAGTTTATTTGCGCAAAGCCGATAAAAGGCCAATTGCACGTATCTATCACAGGGGGAGTCGCTTGTAAACCGTGGGGGGAGTTAGGTGATGGGTCAATTTTATTAAGATGCATGAGAATAATGGAGAAGACAACGCCGCTGAATCTCATGCGGCGTGCTGGTGAACTTGTGGGGCGTCTTTTTTGACTTTTTTTCTGGGGGGTTTAACTTTCTTTTTGTAAAAAGAAAGTTTTCCCCCAGGACGCCCATTCAAAGAAAAACTATTTTGTTCGGAGCAAGAAATACATTAGATCACTGCCTGCGCAGGTAATCACTTCACTGAATCGTACATACCACCCCACATGCGATGTGAACGAAACCTCGGGATGCCATTAGCTGAGTCGCCGGAATAAAGACTAAGTCACGCTCGATTATTTAATCGTCCAAGTTGTGCAGAACCAGATGCTTCCATGCATATCGTCAAGGTACTAGCTGAATAAGGCTAATCAAGAAATGGAACAATCCGATAGATATTTTTCTTTTGGAGGGGGGGGTGGGGGGGAACCAATTTCTTTTTTTCAAAAAGAAAAGGTTCCCACCCACTCCTGCTGCCATGAAGAGCGTTCCATTATTAGCCGGCGCGCATAAACCACTTTTGCGCCCCCGCCTTGACTGAATCGGATTCATATTAGAGGATAAACCCTGGCTATTCAGCCTCAACCGGGGGGTTCCATGATCATCGACGGCCATACCCACGCATTCGAGTCCGAAGACCTGAAGGTGAACATCGAGCGCATGGCGCTTCTGGACGCCCATCTTTCCGACGACGACCCCAACAAATGGTGGGTGCGCGGGGTGGGCGACCTGGACGGGCTGGTGAGCGGCCAGGCCGAGGCCATTGGCGCATAATCTTGGGATTAACGGAACTATCGGTAATTTATCCAACCCTGGGGAAAATCATGAAAAGGCTGATTATCAAGGCACTGGTGTTGATCATCCTGGCGCTGGCATTGCCTGCTATCTCCTACGCCTACTCGGAGCCGCCCAAGATTATCACTGCGGTTCTGAGTCCAGGGGCCACCAGCAAAACTATTAGCATCCCTCAGGGTTACAAAGCTATTCGCGCGAATGTCGTCTTGCAGATGTCTGGAGTTGATAAAGCCAGGGTGAGCGTAGTGGTGGGCAGAGAACAAAAGGATTTGGCATGGCCTGGGAATGCGTCCGCCACCATTGATATGAGGGCGCAAGCGGCGGCTTCCACCATTCCCGTCTCGGTGTTGGCCGCCGGGGCGTTATCCTATGTGGTCAACATTGAAATAACCTGTACCAAAATCTCAGAGCCATAGGATAAACAAGGGGAGGGCTTAAAAAGGACCCACGGACATGGACCGCCTTGGTTGCTCCAGCTTCCCGGACCAGGGGACCCAATTTATACACATCAGTTACAGTCCGGGTTGAGTGGTCTGAACTGTTCGCCCCCCATGCCCTCACCCCGCCTTGACTGAACCCGATTCATGTTGGAGGATTAACCCCGGCGGCAAAAGCCTAAACCGGGGGTTCTAATGATAATCGACGCTCACACCCATGCCTTCGAGCCCGAGGACCTGAAGGTCAACATCGAGCGCATGGCGCTTTTGGACGCGCACCTGCCCGACGACGACCCCAACAAGTGGTGGGTGCGCGGGGTGGGCGATCTGGACGGGCTGGTGGCGGGCCAGGCCGAGGCCGGGGTGGACCGCATGGTGCTCTTGCCGGTATCCGGCAAAAAGGAGCGCTGCGCCGATCTGATCCGCTGGTCCGCCGAGGCGGCCGCCAAGCATCCCCAGATAATCCCCTTCGGCATATTGCATCCCAAAGGTAACGTGCGGGACGACCTGGACCTGGCCCTCAGCCTAGGGCTAAAGGGAATAAAGCTGCATCCCTTTATCCAGCGCTTTTCCCTGGATGACGAAGCCACCCAAGCCATGCTGGCCATGATCGAGGAGGCCGGGCTGCCGGTCTTGGTGGATACGCTTCACTCCGAGGGCATGATAAAAGCCAAGCCCCACCTGGAGTGGATCATGCAGTCCTTCGGGTTCATGGGCTGCGAACCGGAGCAGATCGCGCGCGCTGCAAAAAATCATCCCCGATTGAAGATCATCGCGGCCCACGGCGGCAGCCTCTACGGATGGGAGCACCTGGGCCCGCTGTACGATCTGGACAACGTGTACTTCGACATTTCCTACCTGAAGGGCCTGCTTTCGCCGGAAAAGGTGGTGGAGCTCATCCGCCGCAAGGGGCCTGAGCGCATGATCTACGGCTCGGACTGCCCCTACCGCCATCCCGCGCGCTACCGCGCCTGGTTCGAGGAACTGGGCTTAAGCCTGGCGGAGCGCGACCAGGTGGCCAGCGCCACCCTGCTGGAGCTTTTAGGCGAGTGATCCCCGTTTGCGGGCGCCGCCGGTCTTCGACAAGATGCCATGAAATTAAGATGCGGGCTAGCTGGCCGCCTGGTTGGAGCCTTCGGCGTCCGCAGGCTTGAGCATGGCCTGCAACACGCGGCTCAGCTCCTGGACGGCAAAGGGCTTCATCAAGGTCTGGTCCACGCCGAACAGCTTAAGTTCGTGCGCGGTGATGTTCTGGTTGTAGCCCGTGCAAAGCAATATGGGGATGTTGGGCTCGGCATCCTTCAGGGAGCTGGCCAGTTCCAAACCGCTCATGTGGGGCATGGCGTAATCGGTTATGACCAGATCGAAGCGCTTGGGGTCGCGCTCGAAAACCGCACGGGCCTCCGTCGGGGAAGAGCAGGCCACCACCACATATCCCAGGTTCTCCAATATCTCCTTTTCCACCTTCATGATCAGCGGTTCATCTTCGACCAACAGCAGGGTGCCCTCGCCCGGCGGTTCCGGCGGGCATTCCCCGGCGCAGGCCTGTTCCTTGGGGGTCTCAAAGGAGCGCGGTAAAAACACCCGGAAGGTGGCTCCGGTGCCGGGGCGGGAATCCACCACCACCGCGCCCCCGCAGCTCATCACGATGCCGTGCACCACCGAAAGCCCCAAGCCGGTGCCCTTGTCCCGCGGCTTGGTGGAAAAGAACGGGTCGAAAATCTTCTTGGCCAGATTTTCGTCCAAACCAGGCCCGGTGTCGCTGACCCCCAACACCACGTATTCCCCCGGGGCCAATTTGGGATGGGGCGGCGCAGAGCCCGCCGGCAACAGCATGGTAGCCAGATTCACGCGTAGCAACCCGCCTTCTTCGCCCATGGCCTGGATGGCGTTGGTGCATAGGTTCATGATCACCTGCTGGAGTTGAACCGGATCCGCCTTCACCACTGCATCGCCGACTTGGATCTTGGTGCGCACCTCGATCATGGAAGGGGTGACCGCTTGCACCAGGTTCATGGTCTCATTCACCACCTGGCCCAGGTCCACGGCCTCGGAGTTTGCTTCGCGGCCGCGGCTGAAAGTGAGAAGCTGTTTGACCAGGTCCCTGGCCTTGAAGCTGGAGTCCAGCACCACCTTCAGGCCCGGCAAGAAGTCCTCGCCTCTTTGCGCCTTGGTCATGGCGGTCTCGGTGTAGCCGATGATCGCGGTCAGGATGTTGTTGAAATCGTGGGCCACCCCGCCGGCCAAGGTACCTATGGCCTCCATCTTCTGGGAATGCCTGAGCTGGGCTTCCATCTCCCTGCCCTGGCGCTCGGCCTCCACCAGCTCGGTGATGTCGCGGCCCACCACCGATATGCCCCGGCGGCGCCCGTCGGCGTGGAAGAGCGGCACCCGGATCAGGTCGAAGATGCGTTCGTGGCCGGACTCGTCGATCAAATCCAGTTCCTCGCGCGAGACCTGGCCGGTGCTCCAGGCCTGCTCGTCGCGCTCCATGCCATGCCGCATCATGTAGCGCGCCTCGGGCCGGGCTACCTCGGCCAGCTCTCCGCTGGTCTTGCCCAGGTAATCCGTACCGGTGAGGCCGAAGGCCCTTAGTATCTCGCGGTTGGCCTCCTGCCAGCGGCCCTGGCCGTCCTTGAAGAGCACGATGTCCAGGGGCGTGGCGTTTATAAAGGCGCGCAGGCGCTCCTCGCTTTCCTTGAGCGCCTCCTCGGCCGCTTTGCGCGCAGTCACGTCGCGCAGCATTGAAAGGAAACTCGGCCCACCGGGCAGATCCACGTACTGCAGGCTCATCTCAACGTCGAACAGCGAGCCGTCCCGCTTGTAGTATTGCCATTCGAAGCGAAGCTGCTCGCCCGCCTTGGCTCTCTGGAGCTTTTCCCTAACGCGTTCCAGGCTGTCGGAGCCGTCGGGCTGCTTTTCCGGCGACAGGAAATCCTCGTGCGCGCTCAGTAACTCCTCCCGGCTGAACCCGAAGAGCCTGAGCGCCTGCTCGTTGCAGTCCTCGATCCTATTTCCCCTAAATAACAAGATGGCGTCGTTCACCGACTCGAACAAAAGACGGTAGCGTTCTTCACTCTGGCGCAGCGCCCTTTCGGCGGCCTTGCTTTCGGAAATGTCGCTCAAGTTGACGATCATGCCCACCGGCATGCCTTGCACATCACGGAAGGTAGCAGCCGATATGCTCACATCAAGAACCGCCTGATCCTTGGTGTAGCGCCGAGTCTCAAATGAATACACACTGCCGGGATTGACGTACACGTTTTCGATGGCTTGCATTGTTTGAGCGCGCACTTCGGGAGGCACGAATTCTATCCGCTTGCCCAGCACCTCGCCGGCCTCCCAGCCGAACACCCGGCTGAAGGCCCGGTTGGAGTAGATCACCCTGCCCTTTTCGTCATAAACCACCAGCGGATTGGGCGTGGATTCCATAACCGTGCTGTATTTTTCCAGGGTCTCTTGCAACGCCCCCTCGGCTTCAAGGCGCAGGCGTTCCGATATCACCTGTCGCCAGGTGATATAGCCGGACAGGAGCAAGACCGCCAGAAACACGCCCATGCCGACCACGGTCAGGTGGCTCATCATTTTCTGCAGCTGAGCCTCGACGTCGTCCAGGTACACCCCCGTGCCCACCACCCAACCCCAGGGCACATAGAGCCGGACATAAACCAGTTTCTGCTTGTAGTTACCGGTATCGCCCTTTTCCCAACTGTAGGTGAGGAATCCATCCCCTCTGGATTTTGCGATCTCCAGGGCATTCTTTATAAAAGGTCTCCCCTTGTCGTCGTGCAGGTCCAGCACGCTCCGCCCCTCCAAATTTGAGTGGAAGGGATTAACCTGCACCGTGCCCTCCAGGTCGACCACCCAAAAGTAGTCCATGCCTTTGGGTCCGTAACGGAAGCTACGCAGCATCTGCCGGGCCCTTGCCTGGACCTCTGTGTGGTCCAAATTCCCCATGTCCTCTTGCAGCGACAGGTTGTCCATCATCTGCCAGCCGGTCTGGCCGATCCTGCGGATCAGCTCCCGCTTGGCATCAAGGACCATGCTTTCCATTTGGGGTTGAATGAAGAAATAGACGGTGAGACCGAAAACCAATACGCTTAAAAGCGCGGGCAGCACCACCCGGAGATAGATCCGGGCGCGCGATTTGGGATCAAGCTTGCGTCTATGGGTTTCTTTTTGCTTGCCCAGCATTCCCGCTAATTAATCTCCCGCCGAAACGTCATTTTTGCATTTTAACATATGGAAGGGCATCGGGGGGCAGATCCGGCCCCCCGATGCCGCAGGCTCTTAAAAATCGCTAAAGTCGTCCTCTTCCAAAGGAATGGCCGCCGCGGCCTTGCTGGGCTTTTGGGCCTGGGCAGGAGCCTTTTTGGCTCCCTGACCGCCGTTAGGCGTGGCCTTGGCCTTTTTGCCGGCGCCCGGCGCGGGCAAAGCCCGGCGGCGCTCCTTGCGCCCGCCGCGGGATGCGATCTTCACGCCTCCGCCTCCAGCCTGGCCGCTGCTGCCTATCACCGCCATCAAGTCGTCGACAAACGACTGCATGCTCTCGGCCTGGCCGTTCATCTCCTCCGAGGCGCTGGCGGTCTCCTCGGCGCTGGCCGCGGCCGCCTGGGTCACCTTGTCCATGTCCGTCATGGCCGTGTTGATCTGGTCGATGCCCTGGGCCTGCTCGGTGGAGGCAGCGGCGATCTCACCCACAAGCTCTGCCACCTTGCCGGAGCTCTCGGCGATGTGCTCGAAGGCTTGGCGGGTCTCATCCACCAGGCCGGCGCCGTTTTTCACCCTGGTCACGGTGGATTCGATCAACGCCGAGGTGTTCTTGGCGGCTTCGGCGGCGCGCATGGCCAAGGAGCGCACCTCGTCGGCCACCACCGCGAACCCGGCCCCTGCCTCGCCTGCCCGCGCCGCCTCGACCGCGGCGTTTAGAGCCAGCAGGTTGGTTTGGAAGGCGATCTCATCAATGGTCTTGATGATCTTGGAGGTCTCAACGCTGGCTTCGCTGATTTCGCCCATGGACTGGGTGAGCTGCTTAACGGTGTCGTTGGCCTTTTTGACCACCTGGCCCGCCTCGTGGCTCAGCGAATCGGCCTGGCGTGCGTTGTCCGCGTTCTGCTTGGTCATGGAGGAGATCTCTTCCAAGGAAGCGCTGGTTTCCTCCAAGGATGCCGCCTGCTCGCTGGAGCCCTGGGCCAAGGTCTGGCTGGAAGCCGCCACCTCGCTGGAGGCAGCCGAAACTTGGGAGGAAGCATCGCGCAGGCCCCCAGCCACTACGGTGATGGGCTTGGAGATGCTGCGGGCGAACCAGAGCACCAGGCCGACGGCCAGGACCAAGGCCACCACGGCGATGATGATCATGCCGGTGCGCAGGGCATAGACCGTTGCCATGAACTCGTCTTGGTCCTGGGTGACCGCAACGCTCCAATTGGTAAGAGGCACCGGCGCGAAGCCCGCGATCTTGTCGACGCCCTTGAAAACATATGCTTCCACGCCGGCTTGCATTGCCTTCATCTTCCGGCTGATTGCCTCCATGCCCGCCAGCTTGCCGATGTTGAGCTTCAGCACGAATTCCTTCTTGGGATGGGCGATGATAAGCGCCGTGGAATCAACCATGAAGGGATAGCCTGTCTTGCCGAGCTTGATTCCGGCGATCCTCTTGTTGAGGAAGTCGATGTCGATGGCCGCGCCCAAAATACTTATTACTTTGCCGCTATCCGGGTCCTTTATGGGAACCGCCACCACTGTTATGGGAAGACCGCTGGATTTGGATTTCACCACGGGGCCTGCGGCTATTTTTCCCGCTTTGGCCACCGCCAAATATGAACGGCCGGTCAGATCAAGACCTTTGTCCTTGCCACCACTTGCATCGGCGTAGACCTTGTTATCCAGACCTGCCACGAAGATTCCGCCATAGTCCTTGCCCAAATCTGAGGCCGCAAAACGGGCTAACTTGTCGTTCAATGCTTTAATCTGGGCCTCGGCGGCGGCCACTCCATCCTTGCTGACTTTTTGAGCCGCGGCGATGGTGGCGTTGCCCAGAGCCAGATCCTGTGCGATTTTCACCTCTTCCTGCATAACAAGTTGCACCATGTCGGCGATCCGTTGCGCGGTGCTGGCAGCGCTGATAAAGGCCTCTTCCCTGAGCCCCTTGCTGGCCTCAAAATAGGAGAACCATGCCATGATGCTCATGGGCACGGCCACCATTAATACCCCACCTATAACCAGCTTTTTAGCAAGTGACATCTTCATGATATCGCTCCATGAAAAATTAAGTTGCATATCTTGAGAGCAGTATTAGTCGCTCAACATTTATTTTGGGCAGGCAGCAAGCAAAAAGGGGGCAGGAAAGGCTTATCGCCGGCGATGCGGTTCGCTCGCGCCCTTAAGCGCTCAATAAGGCGGCCCGCTGCACCATGCGTGGATGCATTCTTTCCAGCACAGCGGCCATGGCCTCGGGATCGGGTTTTCCTGTAAGCACCATGCGAGGCCTAGCGGCCAAGGCGGCTTGGGCCAAGGCCGGCTCGTCGTCTTCGATCAATACGACCAGATCAAAGTCCAAGGAACCTGCCAGGAACCTGCCGAGATCGTTCATGGTGTCTTCACTACTCACATACACCACCAACAAGGTGTCTTGGCTGGCAAGCGGGCGGGCCGCCTGGGCCACCAGATCGGCCAGAGAATCGAAACTCTCGATGGTCCAATCCTTTGTCCGCATGCGCAATTGTTCGACCATGTCCTTGTTGTTTGGCGCAAAAATAAAAACCTTGGGATTCAATATAGTTCACCTTGGCGATGGGTTTTAAGTAACACTGATGTATATATCAAAACCCATGCCATCTATTATTATAGAACCATTTTTATACATATTATGAGTTATTTATGAGTTGGGAGCTTATAAAGTAGGATTATTTCCCTAAGACTTGCCGCGAAAACGGGCCAAAGTCTTGTCAAACAAGACCGATTCGGGCCATTTTGAGTCTTGCCAGAAAAGACTTATCCTATTTTTCAGGACTTAAGCGGTGCTTTTTCAGGAGAGCATAGTAACGAGCCTTGGAAAGGCCGGAGACGCGTTGCGCCTGGCGGGGATCTTCCCCATAGTTGCCGAGCAAGGCCTGCATATATCTCTTTTCCGCGGCTTCGGCGGCCATCACTCTGTAATCCTTAAACTTTTGGCTGGCGATGTCAGGTCCGGCCAAAGCAAGACCGGCGACAGCGGTTTGGTCATCATAATTATTTGGATCTTGGATCAAAGGCGCCATGGCCAGGTCGCTCACAGACTCGCGGGCGAGCTTGGCCCTAAGATTGGTGGGAAAGTGGGCCGGAAACAAGGTCGGCTGGTCAAAGGCCTGGGCCAGCACCCACTCAATGGTGTTTTTCAGCTCGCGTACATTGCCGGGCCAGTCATGCGCCTCCAGGGATTCAAAAAAATCGGGAGCAAAACCTTTATAGGGTATGCCGTTGCGCTCGCACAGCTCCGCGCAAAAGGTGCTGGCTATCGGCTTGATGTCTTTGACCCGCTCACGCAAGGGAGGCACCCTAACCGTGACCCCTTTAAGGCGGTAAAGGAGATCGGGCCGGAAACGTCCCTCCTGGCTCATGGCGTCCAGGTCGCGGTTGGTGGCCGCCACCACCCGGAAATCGCTGGCGATCTCCCGTCCCCCGCCCACTGGCCTGAATTTGTGTTCCTGCAGGGCGCGCAGAAGCTTGCGCTGGATGTCCAGGGTCAGTTCCCCGACTTCGTCCAAAAACAAGGTGCCCCCGTCAGCCTTGGCCAACAAGCCGGAAGCGCGGTTTGCCGCGCCGGTGAAGGCTCCTTTCTCATGGCCGAAAAGAATGCTTTCCACCAAATTGGCCGGCAGCGCGGCGCAGTCCACCACCACGAACGCCCGCTCCTTTCTCGGGCTGTTGCGGTGTATGGCGCGCGATACGAGTTCCTTGCCCACCCCTGTCTCGCCCCACACCAGCACGCTGGCCTCGCTCCCAGCGATCTCGGCCACCGTGGCAAGGCATCGCTGCATGGCGGGGCTGTCGCCCAGGATCTGCTCCCGGTCCAGCACCACGCTCACGCGTCCCGCCTTTTTCTTCTGCTGGCGGTATTCAAGGGCGCGGCTGAGGGCCAGTTGCAGGCGGTCCATGGAAATGGGCTTTTCCAGGTAATCCCAGGCCCCGTTCCGTATGGCCATCTCAGCGCCTTCCGGATTGCCGAAGCCCGTGAAGATGATGACCTCCGGCTTGGCCTGGGTTTCCTTTAGTTCATCGATGATGTCCAAGCCCGAGCCATCCGGCAGCTGTACATCCAAAAACACCACGTCCGGATGGCGCCTGGCGGCGGTGCGGCGGGCGCTGGCCACCGAGTTAGCCGTGATGGCCTCATGGCCACGACGGATAAACTCCTCGGCCAGGAGTTGACTTATTTTGTCTTGGTCATCAACCACTAGAATCAAGGCCATGCGGCATCCCTCTTATATTCCGCGCACATATACAAAATAGTTTATCTTTTTTAGTCCGAGGCGTCCACCAAGTCAGAGCACGTGGCCCCCTCATGGAAACGCCGATAGCCGCAACTTGATAACCCGATGCCGTAGTTTTTAGATGCATCTCTTGCTTTCTCCATTTTCGCCGTTATGCTAATCTCTACGCATGGGCGCTGGCCCATTACCCTGACCATAACCAAAGTCAACGCAGGGGAAGCATGCATCCCCGGGGGAGTTTTACTATGGCTGCCGCAGTCAGAGAAACCAACCTGCCTGACATTCCGCTTTTGGGCCGTGGCAAAGTACGCGACATCTACGACATGGGCGAGCACCTTCTCATCGTGGCCTCGGACCGATTAAGCGCTTTCGACGTGATTATGCCCGATCCCATCCCTGACAAGGGGCGGGTTCTCACTCAGATATCGATCTATTGGTTCGAGAAAATGCAGGACATCACTCCCAACCATCTGGTGGCGTGGGAGGTCGGCGATTTTCCGGCCCAGCTCAAGCAGTATGCCGATCAGTTGGAAGGCCGCTCCATGCTGGTCAAGAAATGCCAGCCCTTGGCCATTGAGGCCATCGTGCGCGGCTACATCGCTGGCTCGGGCTGGAAGGACTATCAGCAAACCGGCCAGGTCTGCGGCTATCAGCTGCCCAAAGGTATGAAGGAATCGGACCGCCTGGAAGAGCCTCTGTTCACCCCCAGCACCAAGGCCGAATTGGGTGAGCACGACGAGAACATCTCCTTGGAGCGAGCCCGCGAGATCGTGGGCGCGGAGCTGGCCGACCAGGTGGCCCAGAGGGCGCTTGCCATCTACCAGCGCGCCCGGGAGCTGGCATCCAAGGCCGGCATCCTCATCGCCGACACCAAGTTCGAGTTCGGGGTGAAGGACGGCCAGCTTCTTTTGATCGACGAGGTGCTGACCCCGGATTCATCCCGCTTCTGGCCGGCCGATGATTACCAGCCCGGCCGCGGGCAGAAGAGCTTTGACAAGCAGTACGCCCGCGATTATCTGGAGAGCATCGGCTTCAACAAAAAGCCGCCGGCGCCCAAGCTGCCCGCCGAGGTGATCGAGGGCACCCGCCAGCGTTATCTGGAGGCCCTAAAGCGCCTGACCGGCAAGGGCCTGCAGTAAAAGCCCCCGCCAGGGGGCGGCATCCAGCCGCGGGCGAGCGCCAAAAGCTGGCGCCCAAAATGCGGCCACGACTCCGGTTAACCCGGGTTGGCCATCCCAGATGGCCGCCCGGCGGCAGTTCGGCCTGGGTCAGCGCTTGGATTTTTCCGGGTCGCTAACAGAGTTGCATGGCCTTTTCCGGGCACATCTCCTGACAACAGAAACAGACGATGCATTTATCCGGGTCCACCTTGGGCAGCTCTTCGTCAAAGGCCAAGGCCGAGGCCGGGCACTGCTCGATGCAGACCCCGCAGCCGGTGCACTTTTCTGGATCGGCCTTGGGGCGCAGCAAGGTGCGGCTGTGCATGACCTCCTGGACGGCGGTGTTTTGAGTGATGGCCTGCCCTCCCAAGGGCGGCAGCTTGAAATCGGGTATGGGGTTCAACTCGCCGATGATCTCTGTGGCCTCGCGGCTGAATTCACCCAGGCCCGCCCCCCGGGCCTTGGCCAGGAAGCGCAGGATGCCGGGATCATCGATTCCCATCATGCGGGCGATGGTTCCGTCCAGGGCCACCGCGTTGTCGGAAGCCAGGATCAGGCCTATGTCCCGCAAGTCGGGCGAGGCCGGGCCGTTGCCTTCCATGCCCACCACCGCGTCCACGATGAAAAAATCCGGCACCCGCAGGCGAAACACGTCCACCAGCATTTCATGGAACCTGGTGGGATTTCCGGCCAGCTTGTGGAGATGGGCCTTCTGCGCCCCCGGCAGGATGCCGAAGCTGTTCTTGACCGCCCCGGTCATCACGGTCAGGCCGTGGGTCTTGAACTTGGGCAAGGAGATGATGACGTCCGCGTCCAGCACCGCCTGGGACACGCTGACTTTTTCCTTGAATTCGGGGTTGAACGGCACTTCCCGGGAGTCCGCCCCGATGTTCAAGTAGTGGCCCTGGGCCGCCGCCATGAGGCCGGACTTTTCAAAGGCCTCCTCATTTGCTCCATAGGTGAATATCCCGGGGTTGTCTCCCACGATGAGCTGGGCGGGCTTCATGCTTTGCAGACGGTTCACCACCGCCCGCAGCACTTGGGGATGGGTGATGATGCCCTCTTGGGCCTGGGACAGCCTGAGTACGTTGGGCTTTACCAGAACCTTTTTGCCCTCCACACTCAAGGGGAAAAGATCAAAGGCGCGGTCCACGGCCTCTTGGCAGTTTTCATAGCTGGCGGGATGAATCATCACTTTCGACATGCTGTTGCCCTTCGCTAAAAGCTCGATGGCTGCTTGGCCTTTGGGGCGGCCTGCCTGGTTCCCATTCTAAATTATACAGAAGTCGCTGAGCATTTCTAATTCCTGCCTAATGATGACTTGTTGATGTGCGGAACCAGCCGGTTTCCTTGCCCCGGCCTGGTCCCGAATCACCATGCCGCGAAAATTCTTGACAGGCGCAATGGTGTTTAATTATATTCAACTTGTTTCTTTATATTAAACAGAGTGAACCATGATCGAACAGCAGATCGCAGCCAAGATCAGGTCCCTAAGGCAGGCGGCCGGTTTAACCTTGGAGGAACTGGCGAAGCGAACCGGCCTTTCCAAGGGGCTTTTATCCAAGGTGGAGAACCACCGGACCTCCCCGCCCATCGCCACCCTGGCCAAAATCGCCGAGGGGCTGGCCACGCCCATCGCCGCCTTTTTCGAAGAAGACTCCCTGCCCCCGGAACCGCTCAGCTTGGTCAGGCGCAATGACCGGCAGATGGCGGCCGGGCCGGTGGTGAAGTCGGGACCCTATACCTATTTCTCTTTGACTCGGCTTAAACAGCGCCGCTGTATGGAGCCGTTGGTGGTGGTCTTTAAACCCGGCGCCCGGCCGGACTCCGACCGAGTGGATCACCCGGGCGAGGAACTGGTCTATGTGCTGAGCGGCCGGATCAAGTTTTTCTATGGCCGGAGCGAATACATCCTGGAGCCCGGGGACGCGGTGCATTTCGATTCCAGCGTGCCGCACAAGGCCTCGGCCCTGGACGGGATACCGGCCGAGTGCTTGATTGTTGTGGGAGCGCCGGGCTAGCCGCCGTTCCCGAGGAGCCTTCCATGAAAAGCGATCTCGCCAAAAAGGGGCCGCAGCGGATCGCCCAGCGTTCCCTGCTGCGTTGCCTGGGCATGGATGAAGAGGACCTGGCCAAGCCATTTATCGGCTTGGTCAACGGCTTCAACGAGATCACCCCGGGCAATCTTCACCTGGGGGAACTGACCCGGGAAGTCAAAGCCGGGGTCTTGCAGGCCGGAGGGGTGCCCATCGAGTTTCCCATGATCGGGGTCTGCGACGGCATCGTCATGGGCCACGAGGGCATGCACTATTCCCTGCCCAGCCGGGAGCTGATCGCCGACTCCATAGAGTTGATGACCCGGGCCCATTGCTTCGACGGCCTGGTCATGATCACCAACTGCGACAAGATCAATCCGGCCTGCCTCATGGCCGCGGCTCGGCTGGACATACCCTCGGTGATCCTAAGCGGCGGACCGATGCTGCCCGGCAGCCTGAACGGAGAGGCCATCGATGTCACCGCCACTTTTGAGCTGCCGGGCCGGCTGGCCGCCGGCAGCGCGAGCCGGGAAGAGGCCGACCGCCTGGAGGCCGCCGCTTGTCCCACGGCTGGTTCCTGCGCCGGGCTGTTTACCGCCAACTCCATGAATTGCATGATCGAGGCGCTGGGCATGGGCCTGCCGTTCAACGGCACCATACCGGCCCCCTATTCCCAGCGCCGCGTCTTGGCCCGGAGGGCCGGGCGGGCGGTCATGGGCCTCTGGCGACGGGACATCCGTCCCTCGGCCATCATGACCCGTCAGGCCTTTGCCAATGCCATCGCCGTGGACATGGCCATCGGCGGCTCCTCCAACACGCTCTTGCACCTCATGGCTGTTGCCCAAGAAGCCGGGGTGAAACTGGGGCTGGACGACTTTGAGCGGATCGGCCTGGTCACGCCCAACCTGGCCCGCATCTCCCCTTCGGGCCGTCACCATTTGCTGGACCTCCACCTGGCCGGCGGCATCCCGGCGGTGATGAGCCTTTTGGCCGAGCGGGGCCTGGTGGATCTGAACTGCCTGAGCGTGGCCGGGGCCAGCTTGCAAGAGGCTATCGGGCAGGCTCCGGTCCGGGACCGGGAAGTGATCAGGCCGTTTGACGATCCCTATTCCCGGGAGGGGGGCCTCCGCATCATCTACGGCAACCTGGCCCCCAAGGGCGCGGTCATCAAGGTATCGGCCCTGCCGCCGGGCTGGCCGGGCCTGCGCGGGCCGGCCAAGGTTTTCGAGTCGGAGCAAGAGGCGTCCGCTTTGGTCTTCGCCGGTGGAGCCAAGGAAGGCGACGTCCTGATAATCAGGAACGAGGGGCCCCGGGGCGGTCCGGGCATGCGGGAGATGCTGGCCCTTACCGCCGCCCTGGCCGGGCAGGGCCTAGCGGAGAAAGTCCTTTTGGTCACCGACGGCAGGTTTTCGGGCGCCTCGCGCGGAGCCTCGATCGGCCATGTCGCCCCGGAAGCCAGCGCCGGCGGTCCCATATCCGCCGTGCGCGACGGGGATATGGTCGAGTTGAACCTGGCCTCGCGCAGCTTGGATGTGGAGCTCACCGAGGACCAGATAGCCAAACGGATCAATAGCTACGCGCCGCCGCCGAAGGATCTGCCCGCCGGCTATTTGCAGCGCTACGCCCGCCAGGTGGGCGGGGCGGACACCGGGGCGGTTTTATAGGTTCGTAATAGCAAGGAGAGGGATCAAATGAAAAAAATGCTGGCTTTGACACTGGCCTTGACCGTGGCCTTGGGCTTGGCCGCGCTTAATGCCTCGGCGGCGATCAAGATCAACCTGGGTGTGGTTACCAAGCCGGGCTCGGCCCAAAACATCGTGGCCGAGAAATTCAAGGAGTTGCTGGAGGCCCGCTCCAAAGGCGGGATCTTAGTCAAGATCCACCACTCGGCCTCCCTAGGCAACGAGACCGAAATCCTGCAGCAGATTCAGATGAACCAGGTCCAGATGGGCGTCATCACGGTGGGGCCCTTCGACACCTTCGATCCCATCGTGCGGGTGATCAACTATCCCTTCATTTTCAAGAACTCCACCCAGGTGGACGCCGTTTTGGACGGGCCTCTGGGCAAGCAGATCCTCAAGGACCTGGAAGGGGTGGGCTTCAAGGGGCTGGCCTTTTCCGAAAACGGCTTCCGGAACCTGACCAACAACAAGCACCCGGTCAAAACCGCCGCGCAGGTAAAGGGCCTCAAGATCAGGGTCATGGAATCGGCCCTGCACAAGGCCATCTGGCGGGCCCTGGGCGCTAACCCCACGCCCATGCCCTGGCCCATCTACACCCAATTGGAGCAAGGCGTCATCGACGGCCAGGAAAACCCGCTCTGGGTGGCCGAGGTCTACAAGATGTACGAAGTCCAGAAATACATGACCATGACCCGTCACGTCTATTCGGGCCACATCGACGTGGCGTCCTTGGCCTGGTGGAAAACCCTGGACGCCAAGACCCAAAAGCTAATACAGAATTGCATGTATGAGGCGGCGGTCTACCAGCGCAAGTTCAACCGCGACAACAACGCCAAGCGGATCGCCTTGCTCAAGGAAAAAGGCATGCTGATCGAGATGGAGCCGGATGTGGCTTCTTTCCGCGCCAAGGTGGCCGACCTGAAGGACATGGACCTGTTCAAGGACCCCAAGGTGCACGAGCTGCTCATGAAATTCATGGCGGCGACCAAATAGGCCTTCCCTTTCGCGACCTGGCCCGGCAGTGCCAAAACCGCCGGGCCGGGTCGGTGCACTCCTGATATTAGGAGGCGGCCGTGGTCCTAAATAGGCTGAGCGCGCGCATCAATCAGGCGGCCGAATACCTTCTCTTCGGCATGGGCCTGGGCATGGCCCTTTTGGTGGCGGTCCAGGTCTTCTTCCGTTACGCCCTCAATCACTCCATCTTCTGGTCCGAGGAGCTGGCCCGGTTTCTCTTGGTCTGGCTGACTTTTCTGGGGGCCAGCGTGGTCTACTACCGCGGGGCCCATGCCAGCGTGGATTTCCTCTATCAGCGGGTGGGGGCCCGCAGCCAGCGGGCCATGAATATCCTGGTCTACCTGCTGTCTCTCGCCTTCTTCCTGGTCATGATCGTTTACGGCTGGCGGTTCGCCCATTTCATCCGTTTGCAGGTTTCCGCGGCGCTGAACCTGCCCAAATGGATACCCCACAGCATCATCCCCTTAAGCGGGCTTATCCTGACAATCCACGCGCTGAACTTCTTGTGGCGCGAAGTAAAAAGCGCTCCCGCAAAAAGGGGGCGCCCGTGACGGCTCTGGTGCTCGTGTTGGGCTTGGTGTTGCTATTTGCCATCAGGGCCCCCATCGCCATAGCCATAGGCGTGGCGGCCATGACCGCCATCCTGGTCCAGGGCGACTTCTCGTTGATGATGGTGGTCCAGAGAATGTACGCCGGCTGCGACTCCTTCTTTCTCCTGGCCGTGCCGCTCTTCATGTTCACCGGGGTGCTCATGGAGGCTGGCGGCATCAGCCGCCGCATCGTGGACTTCGCCAACTCCCTGGTGGGTTGGCTGCCCGGAGGCATGGCCGCGGTAGCCATCGTTTCCGCCATGTTCTTCGCCGGCATCTCCGGCTCGGCCGCGGCCGATGCCGCCGCCGTGGGCTCGATCCTCATCCCCGCCATGAAGAAATCGGGCTATGACTCCGACTTCGCGGCCGCGGTGCAGGCCTCGGGCGGCTCCATCGGGGTGATCATTCCGCCTTCCATTCCCATGATCATCTTTGGTTTCCTTACCGGCGCCTCCATCGGCCAGCTCTTTGCCGCGGGCCTGCTACCGGGCATACTTATCGGGCTCAGCCTGATCATGGTGGCCACCATAATCTCCCGGCAAAGGGGCTACGCCACCACCAGCGCCTTTTCCCCGGCCGAGGTGTGGCGAACCTTCCGGCGGGCCATCCTGGCCCTGGTCGCGCCGCTGATAATCCTGGGCGGCATCCTGTTCGGCATTTTCACGGCCACCGAGTCCGCCGCGGTGGCCGTGGTCTATGCCATGTTCGTCGGCATGGTTGTCTATCGCCAGATCAAGGCAAAGGACCTGCTCCGCCTGTTCAGGGAAGGGGCGGCCACTTCGGCCATAGTCATGTTCATCATAGCCACCGCCTCGGTGTTCAGCTGGATCGCCGCCATAGAGGACATTCCCGCCCGCCTGGCCGGAGCGCTCTTGGGACTGACCAAGGACCCGGTCCTGCTGCTTCTCCTGGTCAATCTGGTGCTTTTGATCGCCGGGACCTTTGTCGAAACCTCGGCGGCCTTGATCCTCTTGGTGCCCATGATCGTCGCTTTGCTGCCCTCCCTGGGTATCGACATTATTCAGCTGGGGGCCATCGTGGTCACCAATCTGGCCATAGGCATGCTCACTCCGCCCATGGGCATCTGCATCATCGTTTCCGGTTCCATCTCCGGGGATTCGCTGGGAGCGGTTTCCAGACGCATATTGCCTTTCCTGGGCGTGCTCTTGGTCGATCTCCTGATCATCTCCTTTTTCCCGCCCCTCACTACCTGGCTGGCCGGGGCGGT
>Ga0307423_1000585_pt1 | contig 24480 bp, 18 predicted proteins | sample SalMarWE160310MG_FD_202154 | JGI IMG/M metagenome (GOLD analysis project Ga0307423, IMG submission 202154) | Salt marsh sediment microbial communities from the Plum Island Ecosystem LTER, Massachusetts, United States - WE1603-10 | ecosystem: Environmental > Aquatic > Marine > Intertidal zone >...
ATAAATTCATTGCTCATCCCAATCCCGCTGTCTTTAATATCGAGTAAGATTTCATCATTATTACCGCTATAAAGAATTACATTGATAAAACCTTTATTTGAATATTTTATTGCATTATCAATTAAATTGGAAATTGCCTGTGTTATAGAATATTCATCGCCAAATATTGTTGTAATTTGCCCGCATCTGTTTTCGAAAGAAAGTTCCAGCAATTTTTTATTAGCCGTGGATGTAAATTCTCTAACTAAATTTTTACATATTAAAGAGATTTCTATTTCATGAGGGTTTATAGGAAATTCGCCGGTTTGTATACGAGAATAGTTTAATATCATATCAACTGTTCTTATTATGCGTTTACTTGAGTGATCAATCCCAGCAAATAGTTCTTTATCTCTCTGATTAATCTGCTCACCATATGTATCTTGAATTATACTAGTTAGTCCTAAAATCCCGTTCAATGGGGTTCTAATTTCATGTGACATATTTGCTATAAAAGCATCTTTTAATCTATTTGAAGATTCAGCTTCTTCTTTGGCTTTAATTAACTCTTTTTCTACGCGCTTTCTTTCAGTTATGTTACGAGTTATAACTATTACATAATCACGATCGAGACTAACAATTTTACCGCTTATTTCAACAGGGAATTCATATCCATCCTTTCGACGATGGATACTTTCCAAAAGAAAACTGCCTGAATTAATAATCATTTTTAAACTTTCAGCAAATTTATCTTCAGTGAAAACTGGATCAATATTAAATACTTTCATTGATAGAAATTCTTCGCGTGTATACCCAAGTTCCCGATGTGCTTTTTCGTTACAATCTAGGAAACTGCCAGTTTCGGCATCAACAATCTCAATTGTATCGTCTGATTGATCAATCACTTTGCGAAATAATAGTAGTGCTTCTTCAGTTCGTTTACGTTCAGTAATGTCTTCCTTGATACCAACAAAATGGGTTATCTTGCCTTCGTTGTTTACGAGAGGAGATATTAATGAGGATTCCCAATATAATTCACCGTTTTTCTTTTTGTTCTGAATCTCACCTTCCCAATCCTCACCCTTCAGAAGATTATTCCAGAGGTTTTCATAAAAATCTTTATCGTGATAACCAGATTTTAAAATATTTGGATTTTTACCAATTACTTCTTCCTTTGAATAGCCAGTTACATCAGAAAATTTATTATTTACATACTCAATATTCCCTTCACGATTTGTTATTATAACGGAAGCCGGGCTTTGTTCAACTGCTCTTGATAGTTTTTGAAGTTCTTTTTCTGCCATTTTTCTTTCGGTGATATCAACTATGTATCCTCTTATTTGTATAAGTTCACCCGTTTCATTAAACTCAGCTGCTGCGTTTTCAATTGTATAAATCGATCTGCCATCAATTGAAACATACTCATTCTCGTAGTTTTCCACTTTCTTGTTCTTTTTTATAAGCTCAATAAATGTTTTTCTGGAAGATGGGGCTGGATAAATTTTTTCAATCGGAAATGCAAGTGCTTCTTCTTTTGATTTAAAACCAAAAACATTTAGATATGTTTTATTACAGTTTAATAGCTGCCCTGAAGGAGTAGAGATATAATCGGCGGATAAGTCATCATCAAAAAATTTTATTAAATCTTCTTGGCTTTTTCGCAATGATTCTTCAGAATGCTTTCGCTCAGTAATATCGTGTGCTACACCATAAAGTCCGATAACTTTTTCATTCTGAATAATAGGACTTTCATATACCTCAAGAAGAATCGGGTGGTTATCACAATGCTCAACTTCAACTAATATCGGACCTTCGGTCAGTTCTCCCCGCAGGTGTGCATGTGTTCTTTCTTTAGCTAAATCGTTTAGCTTATTTTCAGTAATAAACCAGTGAGATTGGTTCAACCATTCTTCAACAGAATACCCAGTAATGTTTTTAATGGAAGGGGATATGTAGGTAACAAGTGATTGAGCATCTTGAGTATAAAAAAATAATTGTGGAGTGCCTTCAACAATCATTCTCATCTGGTTTTCTTTTTCTTGCAACATTTCTTCAGCTAGTTTACGTTCAGTGATATCCCTAAAAACACTTAATAATAATGTTTGTTGATTTGAAATTTCTAAAAATGTATTTGATAGCTCTAGATATATTACATTACCATTCCAGAGAGTAATTTTCTTTTCAGTATAACCGGGAACATTTCGAGAGTGAAAACGTTCCTTATGTTTAAGTAAAATTTCCGCCTGCCTGTCTTCCTCCTGGATTACAGACATCGGCTTCCCTACCATTTCATCATGTGGCTTCTCTACCAGCCTGCAATATGAATCATTAACCATGATTACAATGCCTTCTTCATTTGTAATCCGCATTCCATCTGAACTTTTTTCCCAAACCGACCGGAACTTCTTTTCACTTTCCTGTAAGGCTATTTCTGCAAATTTGCGCTCCGTTACATCACGGAATGACCAGACACGACCTAAAACTTTATTACCCATCAATAGAGGAGCAGAATATCTTTCAAAAGTACGACCGTCCTTGAAATTTAGCACATCCAAATCTTTATCTGAAGAATTATAAAGTAGTCTTACTTTTATTAAAAATTGTTCCGGGTCTATTAACTGATCTAATACAAAATTTAACAGCTTATCATCATCACTTGAATTAATAATAGCTGGAGGAATCCGCCAAAGCTCAGTAAATCGGTTATTTGTTTTGATAATTTTACCGTTTTTGCCAACTGCCAAAATGCCGTCGGCAGTAGATTCAATAATAACCTGCAACTTAGATTCGCTTTCCTGTAAAGCTTCTTGGGCTTTTTGACGTTCTGTTACATCTCTTGAAATTACAAAGAACCCTTTTATATTTTCGTTCTCGATAATAAGACGAGTATTCTGTTCTAGCCACTTTATCTCACCTGATTTTGAACGGAAAGGATATTGTGTATGTGTTAATTCTTTTCTTTCCAAATATTGCCTTAAAAAATTTACTTTAGCAACTTTTTTAAATTCTGGCTCGACTAAATCGATATATTTTAATTTCGATAATTCATCAAAAGAATAGCCGGATGCTTTTATTCCAGCCGGGTTAGCATAAGTAAAATAGCCTCGGTCATCGATCGTGAAAACAATATCAACGGCTTCTTCAACAACATTATGGAATTTATTTTCGGTTTCTATTAATGCTTCTTCAGCAAGTTTTCGTTCAGTGATATCTATTGCAAAAGAAAATGATACTTTTTTACCCGCATATTTAAAAAAGTTTATAGAAACTTCTACAGGAAATTCTGTGCTGTCTTTTCTTCTGTGAATTGTTTCAATTAAACCCCATCCTTTTTTGTGGATATTTTTTCTATGTTCTTTCCACTTAGTTAATGTAAATGCAGGATCAATATCAATAATGCTCATACTAGTTAATTCATCGTAAGTATAACCTAAGCTTTTACAAGCTTGTTGATTAGCGTAATATATTTTACCCTCATCGTCAATTTGAAATACACTTGTTTGAAAATGATCAATTCCAAATTGGGTTAGTTTAAGTTTACTTTCTACTAGTTTTCGTTCAGTAATATCTTTTGCAGTTACCAGTACAGCTTTGTGTTTAGTAAAATTTAATGTATGAGATGTTATTTCAACATCAATAATTTTTCCACTTTTTAATTTGTGCCGCCGATTGTTGATTTGTGATGTTGATGAACGTTTTTTCGAAACCTCTTTTATCAATCTTGAAACATCTTCTTTAGGCCAGAGATCTTCCAATGTCATGGAAAGAAATTTCTTTCTTGTATAGCCATATTTTTTTACTGCTGCATTATTCACTTCGAGAAAGGCAAGGGATCGGACGTCGTAAATCCACATTGGCAGTGGATGATCCATGAAAAGGAAATCAAAATTTATTTGATTTGCATCTGACTTTGCGGACATGTTTGATCCTTATACTATTAAATGACATAACAATACAATAGGATTTATATTTGAATAAATATAATAATGTTAAAATAGTACTAAAAAACTTAATTAGTAATGCTTTGAAGGCTTACAAAAACTTTACTGGGTTTTAATTAACTATTTCTGTGAAGACATTTTAAAATTATCATGAAAGAATTTAGTTTAAAACGTACAATTAAAGGGCAACGCCTTTTAAACTATTTCACAAATTATTTATGAAGAATTAACTTGTTTTATAATAGGTTTTCATTCATCAAAATATTTTTTCTTAATCCATAAAGCTACATTAACCAGTAATATTAAAACCGGCACTTCTACAAGCGGACCAATTACAGCGGCAAATGCCTCACCGCTGTTAATTCCAAAGACAGCAATTGCAACAGCTATAGCAAGCTCAAAATTATTACTGGCTGCAGTGAATGAAAGTGTAGCAGTTTTAATGTAATCTGCACCAATTTTCTTGCCCATATAAAACGAAACAAAAAACATTATGACAAAATAAATAACAAGGGGAATGGCAATTCGTATAACATCCAAAGGAATTTTTACAATGTACTCACCTTTAAGTGAAAACATCACAACAATTGTAAATAGCAATGCGATGAGTGTGATAGGTGAAATTTTTGGAATAAATTTTTGTTCATACCATTCTTTGGATTTTAATTTCAATGCTACAAACCTTGTAATCATTCCTGCTAAAAATGGTATTCCCAGATATATAAAAACACTTTCAGCAATTTGTCCTATAGTTATATCAACAGCAAAAGTTTTTAGACCTATCCAGGAAGGAAGAACCGTTAAGAACACATAAGCATAAATCGAAAAGAATAATACCTGGAATATTGAATTAAATGCTACAAGACCTGCTGCATATTCAGTATCCCCTTTTGCAAGTTCATTCCAAACTATAACCATTGCTATACAGCGGGCAAGACCAATCATTATTAGTCCGGCCATATAATCGGGATAATCCTGCAGAAAAATCACTGCAAGAAAAAACATTAGCACTGGACCAACAATCCAATTCTGTACAAGTGAAAGCGATAGAATTTTAAAATTTTTAAATACATCAGGTAGTTCTTCATACTTAACTTTTGCAAGTGGTGGGTACATCATTAAGATTAAACCAACTGCAATTGGAATATTTGTTGTCCCCGATTGAAATGAATTCCAGAAATTAACAACTGAGGGGAAAAGATAGCCTGAAAACACACCGATTAGCATTGCAAGAAAAATCCACAAAGTCAGGAAGCGATCAAGAAATTTTAAGCGTTTTTGAGAAGGGCTCATTTATTTTTATTCAATTCTTTTAAATAAAATTTTCTAAACTCTCTTTCAATCTCATTTCTAACTCTTCGATAAACCGGCATTATTTCTTCTTCGGTCCCAACTGCATCTGCAGGGTCATCAAATCCGATGTGTAAATTATGCTTAACTTTGCCAATAAATATCGGACAGGTTTCTTTGGCATTATCACAAACAGTAATTACATAATCAAAAGATTGATGAAGATATTTATCAACATTTTCAGCGATACCGTTACTTATATCAATTCCGATCTCTTTCATAGCTTTTACCGCAAATGAATTTACTTTTTCTGCCGGTAATGTACCAGCAGAAAATACATCAATATTTTTACCAAAAGATTTAAGAAAACCTTCTGCCATTTGACTGCGACAGGAATTTCCCGTACAGAGTATTAATATTCTTTTTTTCATAAATACTTCTAGCTTTTATAGCCGACAACTGTTATACTAAAAATTCCTACTTGCTTTAATTTAAATTCTTTGAGTTGTTCATCGTTCAAATATTTAAGTAAGACTTCATCCGGTAATTCAATTGTTTTAGTTCGCTTGATTTCAACATTAGTAAACCCGGCTTGCTTAATAATTCCAATATATTCTTCCTGTTGAACTGCACCGGCAACACAACCGGCATACATTTCCGCAGATTTTTTTAATTCCGGATGTAGTTCTCCTTTTATTACTATATCTGAGACACAAAAATGGGCGCCTGCTTTTAATACACGATAAATTTCATTAAATGCTTTTTGCTTATCTGGCACAAGATTAAGAACACAATTACTTACAATTACATCAGCAAAATCATCATCAAGCGGCATTGATTCGATTTCACCTAATTTAAATTCAACATTTTTATATCCGAGTTTATCGAGATTAAAATTAGCTTTTATCATCATCTCATCAGTAAAATCAATTCCAATAACTTTTCCCTCATCTCCAACCAAAGCACGAGCAACAAACACATCATTCCCTGCACCGGATCCTAAATCAACAACAGTATCACCTTTTTTGATTCCTGCAAACTCAGTCGGCAGACCACAACCAAGTCCAAGATCAGCTTCAGGAACGTAACCTTCTAAATGATTATAGTCATCTTTCATTATTGTGTATCCAACAATTTTATTGTTTGATGAACCACAGCAGCATTTTCTTGTAGATGAAACTGCAATCTCTGCATATTTTTCTTTTACAATTTCTTTGACGTCTTTTCTGGTATTCATATTAATTCTCCTTTTTTTAGCAGGTGCAAACCTGATTAAATAATTTATCTAACTCTTTTTTTGCTTTTTGTAACATTTTATTGTTCACACAATAGCATACTTTGGGTCCCTCGATATCACCTTGAATTAATCCAACACGCTTTAGTTCTTTTAGATGCTGAGAAACGGTCGATTGAGATAATGGAAGAAGTTCAACAATATCGCCGCACATACAAACGCTCATCTCAGTTAGTATTTTAAGAATTCTAATTCTTGCCGGATGAGATAATGCTTTTGCAATATCAGCAAGCCAAATGTCCTCTATTTTAAATTCTTCTTTTTTGGAAGCTGCCATTTAAATAATTCCTTAATCGTTCATCGTAAATATACGATAGAGAAAAATCAAAAATCAAGTCTAAATTAAGATCTATTTACTCAGAATAAAGAATTAGTGGAGATGCTGGATAAATTAGCACAGCTTATTGAAGCTTAACATTCAAAGGGATTTTATGAACAGTCTGGGTGGCGAATAATAAAACGTAACTCATCAGATTATCAAGCAAACAGATCTCTATTTGAATGCATAGGAGTGAAGGTTATAATAAGTAGTAATTCCAATTAATTTCTATAAAGAATAATTTTTCCCTATCAAACTAACTTTTTAATTTCACATTTATCACATTCAAACTGAATTGTTGTATGATTAATTTCATAAAGGTCATAAAGTTCCTTTTCAATTAATTTTTGTATGTCTGCGGTTTTACTTACTGCCATATCTTCAACTTCAACATGGGCCTCAAAATGAGTATTGTTATCATTTAGTTTCCAAATGTGAATATGATGGATATTAATTACTCCGGGAATTATTTCTGTTACATTTTTTATTTCATTTAAATCAATTCCTTCGGGATTTGACATCATCAAAATATCAACGGACTCTTTAACTATTTCATAAGTTTGTTTTAAGATGTAAAGTGAAATTAAAATTGTTAAAATTGGATCGATCCAATAAACTTTATAAAAAATTATAAATACTGCTCCAATAATGACAGCAACACTTGAAACAGCATCACTTAATAAGTGGAAATATGCGGCGCGGATATTTAAATTATTCCTAGAACCTTTTTTAAGTAGCAGTGTTCCCGCAAGATTGGCAAGCAATCCCAATGAAGCAACAATCAACATTAAACTACCGGTAATTGGTAAGGGGTTATAAAATCGCTCAATAGCTTCCTTTATTAAAAAGAAACTAACTATAATCAGCGTACTGGCATTAATTATTGCCGCGATAATTTCTGCACGTTTTAACCCGAAAGTATATTTGGAAGTTTTTGGTCTCTTACTTAATCTCGTTGCTATGTAAGTGATGATTATTGCAATGCCATCACTGAAGTTGTGCAACGCATCGGAAATTAATGACAAACTCCCAGAGATAATCCCACCGATGACTTCAGTAACAGTAATTAGAAAATTTAAAAGCATTGTAATGAATAAATTTTTCTCTGAGCTTTCCTGCATGTGATTATGTGAATGAATACTAGACATAGTTTTTATTATTTTTTATTCATTGAGAACAAAGCAAAGTACGTAAAATAATTTTATAGATTGTTTCAGTCGCTTCTTTCCTTAGCGATGACAGCTTCTATTCCTTCTCTCATTCGCAAAGGATAATTTGTAGTAATTGAATCAACACCAAGATTTATTAATCTTACTGCGTCTTCAATTCTTTCTACATTGTAAACACAAAAATCCAATTTTAATTGATGGACAAATTCTACAAGCCTTTCATCAATGTACGGTGCAAATCTTATATCAATCCCATCACAATTTAGTGTTCTAAGAGTTCGCATTATTTTTTTTTGTGCAAACGAAATTAAATATTTCTTCTTTAAAAAATACCAACCAAAAAGCCAATATACTTTTATCTCCGGCAGATATTTTTTTACTAGTTGAACCGTTTTTTGATCAAAGGTAATTATTCTTATCTGTATACCATCTGGCTTCACTTTCGTTGCAATCGGAAATGATTTTAATATCTCGACAAGCTTTTGAACAAAAATCTCACGATTGTCTTTTATTTCAATATATATTCCTTTCCCTTCAGGAATTATTTGTAGAACTTCTTGAAAAGTCGGAATTGCAGTCTCTTTATATTCATTCCCCTTCCAAGAGCCGAAATCTAATTGCTTAAGTTCAGCCAATGTCGAAGAGCGAATTTTTAATTTTATTTTTGAATTTGTTATTCTTTTTGTGTCTGAATCGTGAAGACAAACAATTTCGTCATCTTTTGTCAACCAAAAATCACCTTCGATAAAATCAGCTTCCTCTTTAAAAGCTAATTTAAAAGATGGAATTGTATTTTCTGGAGCAACATAGGATGCCCCGCGATGTGCTACAATTACTAAATTATTATTATGAGATGTTATAATATTGTTTAAACCTTTACCCTGCAATAAATTGTAATTTTTATACAGTTATAAAATAACTAAAAAGTAATTGCCTTTGCCTAAATAGCTGTCCTTGCTTATTATAGTTTTAATAAAATAAAAAAGGGATAGATTACTCTATCCCTGATTATTAATCCAAAGTATTTATTAAGACTATTTAAGAAGCATCATTTTCCTTGTCTGTACAAAATCTCCAGCCTGCAATCTATAGAAATAAACTCCGGTTGTGAGATTAGCCGCATTCCAGTTTAACTCATAAGTGCCAATAGGTTTTTCTTCATTTACTAATGTCGCAACCTCACTTCCCAATACATCATAAATTTTAATGGTTACAAAACTTAATTTTGGAATAGAATATCTTATTGTTGTTGTCGGGTTAAATGGATTTGGATAATTTTGCGAGAGTGAAAAATCTGTCGGGATTTCATTTCTCTTTTCTTCTTTAACAAACGTAAAACCACCTTTTACTGAGTTAAGAATTGTTCCACCATTACCAACTACCGTTCCGTTATTTGCATCAGTGAGGGAGACACCCCACAAATCGGAAGCTGTTCCGCTGGATTGCAGTGTCCAATTTGTTCCTCCATTTGTTGTTCTTAGGATTATTCCGTATCCACCGACAGCCACACCATTATTTTCATCAGAAAATGAAACACCATTTAATGCGTTTGATGTTCCGCTTGTTAGTATATTCCATTTCCCTCCGCCATTTGTTGTTCTGAGGATTATACCACCATCACCAACAACTGTTCCAAAATATGCATCAGTGAAGGAGACGCTAGATAGGTAGTTTGAAGTTCCACTGGATTGTGAATTCCATTTAGATCCGCCGTTTGTTGTTCTTAGTATTTTTCCACCATCACCGACTGCTGTTCCATTATTTACATCTGTAAACGATACGCCAAACAAATTGTTTGTAGTTCCACTGGATTGCGGATCCCAGGTTGTACCGCCATTTGTTGTTCTTAGAATTGTACCACCACCACCAACAGCTGTTCCGTTATTTATATCAAAAAAGCAAACACCAAACAGTGCATTTGATGAACTGCTTGATTGTTGTGTCCAGTTTGTTCCGCCGTCTGTCGTTCTTAGTATTATTCCACCATCACCGACTGTCGTTCCGGTATCCACATCAGTAAATGAAATACTATACAAATAATTAAAATGCCCGCTTGATTGCTGTGTCCAGGTTGATCCACCATTATTTGTTCTGAGAATTGTGTTACCATCAGCAACAGCCATTCCATGACTTGCATCAGAAAATGAGACAGCCCATAAATCGGATATTATCCCGTTTGATTTTGAATCCCAGGTTGTGCCCCCATCTGTGGTACTAATTATTTGCCCAGAGTATCCAACAGCGATGCCGTTTGATGCATCAGTAGAGGAGATCCCGTATAAGCTGTTTGTTGTTACGCTTGATTGCGGAGTCCATGTAGCACCGCCATTCACTGTACTAAATATAGTCCCATTTAAACCTACAGCGATGCCGTTGAATTCATTAGAAAAGGATACAGCAAAAAAAGCATTAGTTGTTGTAGTTGTTCTTACAGACCAATTTACTCCACCATCTATGGTCCTGATAATTGAACCATAAATACCAACAGCTACACCTTTATTCTGATCCGTAAAGGAAACGTCATATAAACCATATGGTGATCCGCTTGTTTGTGGAGTCCAAGTTGTACCGCCATCTGTTGTTCTGAGAATGATTGGAGAACCTGCTTGATCAGTTCCATAACCAACCACTGTCCCAAAATTTACATCTGTAAATGAAACGCTCCTTAAATTAGCACCTGTTCCGCTTGATTGTGGATTCCATGCTGCTCCACCGTTAATTGTCCTAAGAATTGTCCCATTCTCACCCACAGCAGTCCCATTATCTGCATCTGTAAAAGATACACCAAACAAAGTGTTTGTTGTGCCACTTGTTTGCGGGATCCAGGTCGTTCCGCCATTAGTGGTTCTGAGAATAGTACCACCGCTGCCAACAGCTGTACCATTACTAGCATCAGTAAAGGAAACAGCATTCAAAGTGTCTGATGTTCCGCTTCTTTGTTGAATCCAGCTATTTCCACCATTTGTGGTTTTTATGATTGTGCCATATTCTCCGACAGCCCACCCAATTTGTGAAGAATAAAAAATTACTCCATTAAGTCTATTGCCCTGCGGCATCGGATTTTGCCAAAACCATTGGGAAAAAGTTATTTGTGTTATTAATAAGGTTATTGTGGTTATAGCAAAAATAGATTTAATTTTGGCCTCCCTATATTAATAGAAAATTATCTGCTAAAAAAACTACTGTCATTAATAACCCCTACCAATATTTATGGATAGGGGTTTAAAAAATAATTATCAAGATATTTATTTCAAAAAACTTCTTGCTTTCAGGTCATATAAGTTAATGAATTAATTTAATTCTCAACTAACAATATATTCATTCTTTCCTTACTAACAATAATATTATTCAGTAGCGTGTTTCAGTTTTTTAAGAAACAGTCTAAGAATTATTGCTGCAAAAAGTGAAGTAATAACCAGCAGCAAGAAAAATTGCCACAATTCCCAATTTTGATAAAATCTTCCAACAAAACCTGAAAGATAATTACCGACGGCAGTTGCCCCAAACCAGCCTCCCATCATTAACCCTTTCATTTTGGGTGGAGAAACTTTAGATACGAACGATAATCCCATAGGGCTTAAGTGAAGCTCAGCTATAGTTAACATAAAATATGTACTCATTAACCAGTATGGTGATACGGTTATTGAAGAAGAGCCTCCGCCAAGTGAGAGCATTGATGGTAAACCCGGAACGGCAATAACCATTATTACGTAAGCTAATGCGGTAATTATCATGCCAATTCCAATTTTCGCAGGCGAAGATGGCTCTTTTCCCTTTTTATTTAAAAGGCCAAACCAACCAACAATAATCGGGGTAAGAAGAACAATAAACATTGGATTGAATGATTGAAATTGTTCAGGTGCAATTTCGTTATGATCACCTAACGTATTTAACTTAATAATTATAACAATTAAACCAACTACAGCGAACAGAGCACCAATGCCTTTTTGCTTTGTTGTTTTAGTTATGAAAATTGCAGCTCCTCCAAGTAACACGAATAGTATTGCATGCAATCCAACCACATCAAAAAGGAGATAAGTAAAACTGCCAACAAAGACATCAGTATAATCTCTTGCAAACAACGAAAGTGCAGAACCGTTCTGGTGAAAAGCCATCCAGAAGAAAATAACAATTGAAAAGATTGTCATTAGAGCAATAATTCTCTCCTTTTCCTCAGATTTTGTAAGTACAATATCAACATTAGCATTATCTTTTTCTTTAGCCCGATAATCTGCATCCGCATAATATTTTCTAAATATTATAAAAATCAAAAGCGAAATGACCATTCCTATTGCCGCAATAGCAAACCCTGCATTGTACCCTTCGGCAAGCGTTACGTTAAAGTTTTCCATTACAAAGCGTTTGATACCGGCAGCAGCCATTGGTGCATAAAAAGCACCGATGTTGATTCCCATATAAAAAATATTATATCCTGCATCTTTAAGTGAACCTTGTGAATGTGCATAAAGATTTCCTACAAGTACAGATATGTTAGCTTTGAATAATCCGTTCCCAATGCATACAACAGCTAAAGCAACATACAATTGAAGAGGCAAGCTTGTGGGCACAGCCATCATCAGATAACCAATACCCATTACGATTGCCCCGAGTATAATTGTCTTTCCGTAGCCAAGTACATTATCTGCAAGCCAGCCGCCAAGGAGTGGTGTGATATAAACTCCGGCTAGGAAAATACCATATACCCCCGTTGCGGTAGTAGCATCCCAGCCAAAATTTTCCTGCATATAATACACAAAAATGGAAATCATCGTGTAGAATCCGAACCGCTCCCACATTTCAGTAAAAAAGAGAACATACAATCCTTTAGGATGACCTTTAAACATTATACCTCCGGAAAATTACTTGATTAAGAGAATTCATTTTGCCTGTTATAAAATTATAATCGGCATATTGTTGAGGAATAGATAATTGAATCATTCAGAAAATATTTTTTTTCATAATTGAAATAGAAATTAAGAAGTTCCAGTCGAAATAACCAATAATAAAATCAAGGTTTATTTTGAGAGAGGGAAATTTAAAATAATGTTGATTCTACTTAAGCATTCTTCAACTTTTAAGATTTCTTCAGGACTATCGTCCTTCGCCATTACAACGATTACTCTCATTGCGAAAGAAGTGAAGCAATATCTTACTTTTTTATCAGATACCCGTTTGCAAGTTGTGTGTATTCCTCAACTTGATTTTTAATCCAACCAGAATCTTTTTTAAATTCTTCAGCCATTAATTTTGCAACGATAGGTGCCATTTCAATACTTGCTTTCGCATCCAGAAATAAAGCTCTTACCCGGCGTGCTAAAAAATCCTCAGTAGTTCTTGCCATTTCTTTACGCACTGCCCAAATTACTTCTGCTTTCAAATATGGGAATGAGGGATGAAGTTTTTCTTTTAGCTTTGGATTAGTGGAAAGCAAAGTTTCTTCAATTTGCACTTTATCGATTCCATAATAGTATAATGGCTCTTCAAAATTTGTGTTTCTCAAATAACCATGAATCGGAAGATGTTTTGTAACACATTCTTGCTCATCAAGTCCACCGACTAAAATTGCTTTATCAATGACATCCTCAGCCATCTTTCTGTATATAGTCCATTTGCCTCCTGTAATAGTGATCAATCCAGAAAGTGATATCGAGATTTGATGCTTTCGGGAAATATCTTTTGTTGAAATAATTTTTCCATTAGAATACGCCAAAGGTCTAATGCCAGCAAACACACTTAAAACATCTTCCGGATTAGGATCTTTGCATAAATATTTTGCAGAAGTTTTTAAAAGAAAATCTATTTCTTCATCTGAGGCTCTTGGTTCGAGAGATGGGTTTTTAGCTTCTGTATCGGTTGTGCCGATTATTACTTTGTTATGCCACGGAACTGCAAATAAAACTCTTCCATCGGAAGTGTGTGGAATCATAATTGCGGAATCGCCTTGAAGAAAAGATTTATCCAGAACAATGTGAACGCCTTGACTAAGCAGAACAGACTTATCTGACTTGCCCTCATCCATCGTTTCAATATCGTTTACAAAAATTCCGGCTGCATTTATAACTGTTTTTCCTTTTGCAAAAAATGTTTCATTGTTTTCAACATCAAATAATTTTACTCCATTTATTATTCCGTCTGTGTCTTTTAAGAGTCCAACAGTTTTAACATAATTAACAACTATAGCGCCATTTTCAAAAGCAGTTTGAGCAAGATTTATCGCAAGACGTGAATCGTCAAATTGCCCGTCAAAATAAATTACCCCACCCAACAATCCGTTATGGTCCAGATTAGGAATTGCTGAAAGAGTTTCTTCCTTGGAAATTTTTTGAGAAGGACCGAGTCCTAATTTGCCCGCCATCAAATCATAAACCTTCATACCGATATTGTAAAATGGACCTTCCCACCATTCATAAATAGGAATGATAAACTGTTGATTGCTAACAAGGTGAGGCGCGTTCTGCATAAGTAATCCACGCTCGTGAAGAGCTTCAAAGACCAAAGAAAGATCGCCTTGAGCTAAATATCTAACGCCACCGTGTACTAATTTTGTGCTTCTGCTCGATGTAGCTTTTGCAAAATCGGATTGTTCTACAAGTAATGTTTCAAATCCTCTCGATGCAGCATCAACTGTAGAACCTAATCCGGTTGCTCCGCCACCAATTATTATAACATCCCATATTTTATCAGGATTAGCTTTTAGATTTGATAATAAACGTTCTCTATTCATCTTTTTTATTTTTGGATCGAGCATCGAATTTTAATTTCTTAAAGAATCGTTCAATCGTTAAAAGGTAGGAGTTCCGATTAAAAAGATTTTTAATCTCCTCAATTTTTTCTATCGCAGCAATTTCTCCGGCATGAATTATTTCTTCCGCATTTTCAAAATTAGCCCAACTTAATCTTTTTACATCAGGGCGAATAACTAAATCTGCCTCTCTTAATCTTAGAACTGAAAGATTAAACGACGTGATGTCCTCTGCTCGATAAAGAATTTCATAAACATTTTTAGGTTGATCAACTGTTTTAATACATCGTGTTACATCAACTCCTAAAACTCTATCAGCGCCAATTTCTCTAACTTTACCAGCAGGCACGCTTTCCGATGCGCTTCCATCAACAAGAAAATAATTTTGATTTTTGACCGGAGGAAAAATTCCTGGGATGGCTGAACTTGCTCTAATTATATTTCTCAAACTTCCCTTTGTAAAATTAATTTCTTCACCGGAGAGTAAATCAGTAGCGATAGCAGAAAATTTTATTTTAAGATTTTCAATCGGTGCATTAGGAATAATCTGATAAATTTCTTCGGTAATTTTTTCATCAAAATAAGAAAGTCGATCTAATGCTTGCAAAGCTTGTATTCGGGTCCCGACATAATCAAAGAATTGTTCGAAGTAACTCTTATCAGGCTTTTTGTTGTTTTCGTTTAACTTTTCAATTCCCAGCTCAATAAATTTTGGGTGCTTGATTGCGTCGAGAATAAAATCCTCCGCGTGCTTTGCATTGCCATAATAACAATACAAACCTCCAACAAGTGCGCCCATACTGCAACCGGTTATAGCGCTAATCTTTATGTTTTCGGATTCAAGAACTTTAAGTACTCCGATATGCGCCAATCCTCTTGCACCACCACCACCAAGAGCTAATCCAAATTTTGCCATTGTTATTTATATTTTAATGAGTTGTCTATTTACCTGCATTGACATTTTCAATCAGAGAAAGATTGAAAGAATACTCGCAACTATTATTACAGAAAAGCCGATAACAATATTTCGTTTAATTGAGGACTCACCTAAAATGACTGCATAAATCATTTTAATAAAATTATTACTTACTGCAGCTATAACTGTGGCGCTTACAATGGTATTGATTCCTAAATTACCTCCTGCCCTTTGAAATAAATTCAAGATATACGGATCAATATCAGTGACACCAACAATAAAAGAAAAAATATTTACTCCCATATCACCATAATTGTTAACTACAAATTTTGTCAAAATCGTAAAGAAGCCAAAAAGTAAACCAAAGATAAGTGCTGTTTTAAACTCTAATGGATTTTGAACCTCATTAATTTTAAATTCTTCGGCAGCAACAGAATTATTTTTCATCTGGATTATTGCTGAAATTGCAAAACTGATCAAAGCAAAAGCTAGAAAGAAAGGTAATAACTTTAATGCAACTTCTGCATTGAAAATCCATGCAAGAAGTAAAATACGAAGGTACATCATTCCAGTAGCGGCAATTATACCAGAAGAAATTTGAACTTTATTCTTTTCTTCTTTGCTTTTTTTGGCAAGAATAATTGTAGTTGCTGTACTACTATAAAGTCCGCCTAAAATTGCGGATAAAATTATTCCAGAATCCGGGAAAGCAAATTTCTTAAGTAAATAACTGAAGTACGATATACCAGAAACCGCTACAATCGATAGCCAAATTTGATAGGGTGAAATGCTAATCTCTTTTGATAATGGATTATGTGGAAGTACAGGTAAAATTATTCCAGCAATAATTATAAAGGCTGCAAGTGTAGTAAATTCATTTCTATCAAATTTTTTAGAAATATTGAACAAGCTTTCTTTCATCTCTACAACTATTAATATGGTTACTACTATAAGCATAACCATCCATGGCGGTTGCAAATAAACAAGCGGAGTTAAACAGTAAGTAATCAAAGCAATGATAATTGAGGTGAAACCCCATTGATTTTTTACTTTAATTTTGTTGAAATAATATATTCCTAAATAAACAGAGAGGACAAAACCCCCAGCAAGAAACAGAGAAAGACTTTCGGGATTTATTATATAAAGGATGAAACCCAGAATTCCAATTAATGTGATCGTCCTGTCGGTACCGAATAAAGATTCGAACTCAATATCAATGTGCAGTTTTCTCTGTTCAAGTCCGATTAGCAAAGAAAAAATGCCGACTAATAAAAAATTGATTAAGTCTTTTGGTATTTGTGATAGTATCTCCATATTGTTTATTTATGTGTACTTATAACTAAAACTAATTGAAATTTAATTTTTATTTAATAATTATACCCATTCCGGAAATTGAATATTTTGTCATAATCGAAATTGGGAACGTGATTCTCTAATTTCATATTTCGATATGTTTTCATAATGGTTAAGCCTAACACTATTTTAATCAAATATATTTTTATGAATTGATACTCCAATCATAATAATAGCTATACCATCGAACAGGAGACTTATTCCAACGAACAACCCGACCATCCAGATCGATTCAAATGGCCATCCAATCAGAAAGATCAAAGCAATTAAAATTGAAATCAATCCGTTTAATATCATCCACATCCATCCTTTTATTGTCTTGAATTCTAGTCCTAGCATAATTCCTGCGAAACCATCAAAGAGGAAGTAAATGATCAGCAGCAACCCAATCGCAGCGACCCCTTTTATAGGCTCGTAGAGTATTAACAACCCAATTGAAAATAACACGAAAGACTTAAGCCAGGCTATCCATTTTGAATTATAACTTTTCATTACATGATATCCGGATATCAAACCTCCAATCACCAGCAGCCAGCCAATAATAAAGGAAATTGTGAGCGAAGTAAGCTTCGGGAGAAAAATACTGATCAGTCCGGTAATCAAGAGTAAAATACCAGCAATGATAGAATGAGTTTTAAACTGTTTTCTTAAATCATCTTCTATAAAATATTGTCTCATCTGATCACCTCTCTATTACTTTTCATATTTCTTTTCTACAAATCTAAACTTTATTTTTTTAAATCCTCTGTTTCTAATTTTTCTATAACAATATTCCACTAAAAATGATGCAGAGAAAGTAATTAAGGAACCGTAAAAGACCTCTCTTTGATCCGACCATTGGAAATAAAGAAGTAATATAAAAACGATACTGATAATAAGGAGGTTCATTGATACAATAAATCTATTTCCTCCAATTTCTTTGAACAACTTCAAATGTGAAATAAGAACAAAAATATAGATAACTGTAAATACGGAACTCGTGATAGCTGCAATTCCTCCTATGTTAAAGAGGAGAGCAAATAATAGCCCTAATCCCGCAGTGATATAAAGACCCTCAGTAGTGCCGAACCACTCTTTCCTTTCAAAAAATTCAGGGAGTTCCCCTTCTTTGGCAAATGAATAAGCCGTGTTGGCGCCGCCGTAAAGAGTTGCATTCAAAGCCGAAGAAATAGAAAATAACGCCCCGATTGAAATTAGCAGAAAACCAAAATTACCTAGAAAAGGCTCTGCTGCAACTGCGAGTGCATTATCCTGCGAAACTATAAGTGCCTTTATCGGAAGATTACCGACCGCAACAAGAGCAACGCCGACATAAATAATTGACACAACAAAAATGCTAATTACTATTGCTTTCGGAACATTCTTATGCGGCTCGTCCATATTTTCCGATATGTTTGTAATGAGACCGAATCCCATATAAGAAAGAAAAAATATTACAGACGCATGAATGATTCCTGTCATCTCTGATGTACCGAATAAAGGAGTAATCAGTTCCGGTTTAATCGTAAACAATCCGCCCACAATAAAAACGCCAAGAATTGAGAGTTTAATCAAAACAATGTAGAATTCCGTTTTACCAACTGCTTTAGAACCAAAGAAATTTAATGCAGTAAAAAAAGCAATAACAAGTGCTTCCGTAATTCCAACCGTAATTGCTGTAGTATTCAACCCAAACAATGGAAGCAAATAACCGGAAAATCCTTTGGCAAAAAGAGCGATCGATACAACATAGCTGAGCCAAAGCAGAATACTGAGAGCACCCACCGTTACAGTATCACCAAATCCTTTTAATATAAATGCAATTGGGCCGGCGTTTGAAATGATTGTTTTACCAAATTTTGTATATGAATAAGCAACGGCAAAAGCATACAACGCAGAAAGAACAAATGTCTCCGGCAGATTCTGTTTTGCTAATTCAGCCCCCACTCCAAAAATTGTAAAAATACTGGCGCCTATCATTGTCCCAACAGCCATAGAAACTGCGCCCAAAAGTGTAATTTTTTTCTGTTCCATTTACCTTCTAAATAACTTAAAGTTACTTAATTAATATAACAGGTACGCTAGCTTTCCTAGCAACTTTTTCTGCAGTACTGCCCAACAGCATTCGTTCGACAGCATTTGCACCTTGATGACCGAGAAATATTGAAGTGACTTTTTTCTTCTCTGCTGTTTCCAAAATAACATTAAAAGGGACACCTTCAATAAATATAGTTGTAACTTTTTTAAAACCTGCTTTTTCGAATTCGCTTTTCCACTTATTTAAATTTGCTTTGGCTATTTTGGATAAATTATCCATAAGATTTAAATTCTCAATTTCTATATTATCTATAGAATTTATGTATGGGAATAATCGATTATCCAATACATTTAGAAGGATTAATTGATTAGAACAACCTGCAATTTTTTTTAATTCTTTTTTTACTTTAACTGAATGTTCTGAAAAGTCTGTCGGGAATAATATTTTACTTAACATCTAGTTCTCCTAAAATTAATTTATCTCAATTTATATTTTATGTTTAATTTTATTTGTTTATAGAAATATAAATACCTATTAACGAACCGAATAATACCCGCCCAGCACTCCATTCTTTGATAAAACTATTTGCCAAAGTTGATTTTTCCTTCTTGCCCTGAATGCTCCGGCACTTGACAGTAAAAAGTATTTCCACATTCTGTAAAAACGCTCATTGTATTTTACTTTAATCTTATTCCAACTACTATTAAAGTTATCATACCATGCCATTAATGTTTTATCATAATCTGCACCGATGTTATGTAAATCTTCAATAATAAATAAATTTTCTGCTGCTTTAGCAAGCAGTGCGATTGAAGGTAGTGCCCCATTAGGGAAAATATATTTATGCGTCCAGGCATCAGTGTTAATACCGGAACGAACTTCTCCGATTGTATGGAGCAAAAATAATCCGTCATCTTTTAAGTTTCTTTCAGCTATCCGAAAATACTCTTTATAATTTTTATGCCCCACATGTTCAATCATTCCAACTGAAACTATTCTGTCAAATTTTTCATTTACATCGCGGTAATCTTGCAACCTAAATTCAACGGGTAAACCTTTGCACAATTCTTTGCCTAGCGCAACTTGCTCTATTGATACAGTAATTCCAATAACTTCAACATCATATTTTTCTGCAGCATATTTACCAAAAGCACCCCAACCACAGCCGATATCAAGTACTTTCATTCCAGATTTTAGATATAGTTTTTTACAAAGTAAATCAAGTTTATTTTCTTGTGCTTCGTCCAATGTATTTGCATTTTTCCAATAAGCACAGCTATAGTTCATTCTCTTATCAAGCATATTTTGAAAAAGCTCATTACCTAAATCATAATGCTTTTCGCCGATTATAAAAGCTCTTCGTCTAGCTTGCATATTAATTAGCCAATAGCCAGCAAGCTGTAATGCAACTTTTAGATTGTGCTTTACTTTATTTTGCAAATCAGCCCGAATAATTCTGTAAATCATCTCATCAAGTTTTTCAACATCCCACCATTTATCCATATATGATTCCCCAAGTCCCAACTCCACTTCGGTAACCGCACGTTTATAAAATCTTTTATCGTGTATTTGGATGTCCCACGGATTGCTGCCGTTAATTTCAATATCGGTAAGAGAAAATAATTCTCTTACTAGCGATTCGTATTTATTAGATTCCATTTGGGAACCTCATTTTAATTAATAAATAAATTCAATATTTAAGAGATTATTTCTCCCGATGAATCGGGATCGCAATGACAAAAATCCAGCATAGCAATCTCCTTCTTGCTGATAATAATCAGTTTACCTTTGTTAAATTATTTATTAAATGACCATTTGAATCTTTTGGTACTGTTCTTAAAAATACTCCATGTTCCATCGGTTCTTCAAGTCTGCAAGACCAAACTAATTGATCTTTTCCATTTTTATCTTTCCATACAGTAATATCAGGACAACCGTCGCACATACTCTGTTCACCATTATCCATAAAATCAACGGGTTGAATGATCAATATCGATTGCAGATAAACTTTTTTAAAGATCCTAAATGGATTTGCTGCTAAATAACCCAGATATTTTTTAAAGGAACTTCTAACACTCTTATTTATTGCCCACATATTGAACAAAGTTGCTCTGCCGAGTCTTAGTGTTTTTGGAGATGCATAAGATAAATAGCGATCTTTTTTGTAATGATAGAATTCCATTACTAATTCCATAAACTTATTGTTCAAGTATCCAAAAACTTTATCTTTTGTCCCAATACGTTCAGTCAGCAACCATTTAAAGTCATCGGCTTTTTGAGTTCCATTAAGAAAAGCTGCTGGTGAAAATTCCAGAAAGCTCTTTCTTATTTCAGTAACAATTTGTGGTGCTTTCAAGTCAGTTACTTCTTCTTTATCTGAGTGATAATGAATATCATCAAATACTATCTTTTTATCACCGGCATAGAAATCAAAAGGCAGAGCGGGAGTTATATAACGGAATAAAATAAAAACCATTGTATGAACAATATCGATATGCTTATGAGCCCATGCTACCAATTCCGGGATGTACTGCAAAGTATCACCATAAACAGTTGAATTGAAAGAACAAGCTATATCGCCTTCAGCGGCGAGCATTTGGGCATAGTGTAATCTTAGTTCATTTAATTCAACCTCATTTTTACCTTCCCACTGCGGACCGCGCCCGTGTCCCTGCTTACTATCAATGTGAAAAGTAAAACCAAATACTCCGGCTTTTTTTAACTCGTGAAGCAACTCTTTTGTTAAAGCAATTCCGTTTGAATTGATAATCGGTTTAAGATTCCGTGATTTTATTTCCGCAACCATTTCGATGATGTTGGGATAAAGAAGAGGTTCTCCACCTGCAATTGAGATACAATCTGTCTTTCTTAATGATTGAATCACATCTAATTCGTGTTTTACCTGCTCTAAAGTTTTATGGGATTCTTTGATGTTTTTTCTATAGCAACCATAGCAATTCAGGTTACAATGTGCAGTTGGTTCAAGCCACGAAATTCCGTTATCCGGTAAAGTCCATGGAAGACGGTATAGATCTGCCGGGTTAATTGATGCTGTGTCCATTTAACCTCCGAGAAATAATTTGATTTGTAATTGAAAGGTAAAGAAAATTCTGATATTTATCTTGCTTTATCTCACAACCTTAATCCAATAGAGCTTTAACTGATTTAATAATAGTCCTCAAAATGAAGATTCAACTGTTATTGCAATAGTGACAATAGTTAGATGAAAAAATCTCTACAATTTATTTTAAAGATTGCCTCCTTATTTATTTTATTATTTCTTTTAAATAACTATATGTTTTTTATTTTACAGCACAATCAATGCAAACAGATTTGCCGCTTTTAAGTCTTCCGTATTCTTCAACTGTCATTTCACCGCATTCTTCGCATACAAAACTGGCAAAGCTATCTCTATGCGGTTCTAGTTTATAGTCAAATACTCCAGAAATATTCAGCAACATTTCTGCAGGTGCGCTCATTACTTTTACAATTAAAGGATCAACAACTTCAGCTGGTACTTTACTTGCAGGAATACCTTTTTCCCTGTAATCTTTGAAAAACGCAGACTGTTTGTTTTGAAGCATTGCTTCAGCTTTTGGCGTTACACGGACAGCTTTACCTGTAGCTTTATCAACAAGTATAACAGCCCATTTGCCTTTATGCGTTTTTTTTATGTTGCCTTTTCCAAAAGTAGTCCCCATAATTACCTGAAGTCCATCTGCAAAGCACGTAGCACAATGATCTTCACCGAGATCAACGAATGCAACTATCTGCCCATCTTTGGCTCTTTCAACACCGAGCTTGTTCATTGCAGCAGCACCCACTCTTAAACCCAAAGGCATCGCAGGACATTTATGTCCGTGAAATTTTTGTCCGAACTCTAACCAATCTTGTGGATTAACCATTTTATTTCTCCTTATTTGAATAAAATATTTTTCATCATTCTCGCGAAAGCGGGAATCTATTTTGAATTAATTAAAGAAATACTGAATTTGTAAAGTTGTCAACGCATTAGTTCTGTTTGATGTAAACTGAAATTTATTATTTAAAGAAATCTTAATATCATTTCCTTTTACGAGATATGAATACCCGATGACATACCAAGGGTCGTCAGCCGTCGAGGGATTCAAATCATTTAGCTGTTCAGCAGCAAGTGTAACCAGATTTTTTTTTGTGAACAGATAATCAACAAGGACATAATAACCATAAGCTTTTTGATTGCCGGGATGAGCTGCTATGTATTCGGATTGCAATTCAAAGTCACCAAGATTTAATCTTCCTTCAAAACCAAAGCGGAAGTCATTCCCGGTAAAGGAAAAATTGTTTCCAAAGATTTTACTGAACTGTAAATTATGTGCATCGCGATAGGAAAGGTTATATCCCAATTCTAATTTTGAATTTGGATTATTTAAAAGGCACAAAGTTCCGCGGTTTACATAAAGAAAATTTCTTTGGTTCGAAACATTGTTTGCACCGTTGCCGTTAAAAAAGCCAAAGCTGAGAGAACCGGTTTTGTTATCCTCTAACTTTACTTGAATACCAATATTTCTTGCCATAGTTTCCGCGCCGGGAACAAGTGCATTAACAACGTCCGCTCTTTCATCAAGCGGTATCGCATAGTCGGGCTGTTTTCTTTGCATACTAAAGTCGGACACAAACTGGCCTGCCGTGATTTCAAATCCATTTGTTTTGTAGCTTACTAAAACATCCTGTAGCCAAAATTCATATTTAACCTGCTGATGAAATATTGCCTGCAACTTGTAATTCCAGCTATCACCTGATTCGAGCGGAAGATTTCCAAAAACCCAAAACTTTGCTCGTCTTACTGAAAATTCGGTTTGATTTAGATAGTTGTCTGAAAAACGATATTGGATATAACCATTCCAATTTATTTTTTGCTGTGCCAAAGCGTGGAAATTAATTGCAGCAAATAAGGTCATAGTTAATATGATCGTGATTCTAATTTTTGACATATTGTTTTTTTCTCCATCTACCATATTACACCGACAATTATTTTGATAGCTATTGCAAATAAAACAACGGCAAAGACTTGTTTTACCCAGCTTGTTTTGGCTTTATTCACTAGAAAATTACTTCCAAGGAAAGCACCAATAATTACAGCAACTGTTAATATTATTGTCAAAATCAAATTAAAGTGTCCTTGTGTGGCGTGACCAAGAAAGCCGGAGAAAGAAGAAAAAGTTACGGCAAAAGCTGAAGTAGCTGCCGCTTTTTTAGTTTCGTATCCCATCCACATAAGAAGAGGTGCCATAATAAAACCTCCGCCAACTCCAAGAAGACCAGCCATAAAACCGGCAAAGCCGCCAATTATGGCACCAATAATTGCTCGTTTCTTAAAGGACATTATGTCCTTTGGTTCAGGCTTTCTAGACATAAACAACATTCTACCGGCAGCAACTAAAACTGCAGCTGAGAAAAGTATTAATAATATGTTCACCG